>Ga0207695_10003285_pt1 | contig 22975 bp, 20 predicted proteins | sample KBSC54metaG_FD_184354 | JGI IMG/M metagenome (GOLD analysis project Ga0207695, IMG submission 184354) | Corn rhizosphere microbial communities from Kellogg Biological Station, Michigan, USA - KBS C5-4 metaG (SPAdes) (version 2) | ecosystem: Host-associated > Plants > Roots > Rhizosphere > Soil...
GTCGACACGCTGACGCTCGCCGATCCGGGCGGCCCGCTGCAGCAGCAGGGCGTGCGCGAAGCCGCGCTGCCGGCCGCCGCGATCGCGCTGCGCACGAAGGCCGTGAGCCTGATCGGGCAAGGCGACGTCGAATCCGGTCTCGAGATGTTCGTCGATTCGGTGAGCCTGCCCGGCGCATGGAAAAAGAGCACGTCGCGCTTCCGCACGATGGCGATCGACAACGCGAGCACGCTGCCGAAGCAGTTGCGCGACCCGCTGCCCGCGTATTCGCAGCACACGGCCGGCGATATCGCATGCCGCACGCTGCTGATCGACGGCCAGCGCAGCCCGAAGATGTTCCGCAACAACGTCGACACGCTGTCGCAGTGGATCGGCGATGCGCAACGGCAGACCGTCGCCGGCGCATCGCACGGGATGAATGCGGCGAGCCCGGCGGTGTTCAACCGTTACGTGCACGAGTTCGTCGCCGCGTAATTTCCCGGGCGGCGTTCGTTCCGCCCGATCTTCACCGCTCCATTCCCCGGACGATGCGGGCGCCCGTCCGCATCGAGGGCGCCCGGTTACGCCGCCGGTTTCGCCTTCCGCGTCACCGCATCCGGCAGCCCGAACACGCTGTCGAACGACCAGTTGTACACGAACGTGAAGATCGGGAAGAACACGATCAGCACCGCGTCGAACAGGAACGCCTGCACCAGCGACACGTCGAGCCACCACGCGATCAGCGGGATCAGGAACGTCACCAGCGCGACCTGGAAACCGACCGCGTGCAGCACGCGGCGCCCCACGGTGCGCGTCGTCGCCGCGCGCCGCCGCTCCCACGCCTCGAACGCGAGGTTGTACAGGAAATTGACGGTGACGCCCGTCGTCGAGATCATCACGCCCAGCAGGCCGCTCGTTTCGGCGCTCGCGCCGCTCAGCACGCCGAGCACCGTCGACGCGATCAGGATGCCGAGCACCTCGAACATCACGACGTAGACTATGCGTCGCTTCCAGCCTTGCATGAACATCCCCTTCGAATCGAACAAGGTGGCGAGACTAGCAGCGGGTACCCTGTGCGCAAAAGTCAGGTCCTTTCAATTTTTCTGACAGGAGGTATCGCGTGCTGACCAGCGACCATATCGACATGCTGCTGACCGTCATCGACAAAGGCTCGTTTTCAGCGGCCGCGCGCGCGCTCGGCCGCACGCCGTCGGCGGTCAGCATGGCGATCGCGAACCTCGAGGCCGAACTCGATCTCGTGCTGTTCGACCGCGGCACGCGCGAACCGACGCCGACCGCCGCGATGGCCGCGCTGCTGCCCGATGCACGCTCGATCGCCGAACGGCTGCACGCGCTGCGCGCGCATGCGCAGCATCTGTCGGAAGGCGTCGAGGACACGCTGCGGCTCGGGCTTGCGGCGGAACTCGACGGCGCACCCGTCGCCCGCGCGCTGACGGCCGTCGCCGCGAAATATCCGGCGCTCGCGATCAGCGTCGTCACGGCGCCGCAGGACGCGATCGTCGACGCGCTGCATCGTGGCGCCGTCGATCTGTGCATCGCATACGGCGGACTCGACCTGCATCCGCAGGAACAGATCCACGCGCTGTGGACGGAAACGCTCATTGCAGTCGCCGCGCCGAGCCATCCGCTGATCGCCGAAGCAGCGCATCCTGAAGCGATCGAGCGGCTGTCGGGTTTCCGGCAGATCGTGATCGTCGATCCGGGGCGGCCGCTGACCGACGTGCGGCCCGTCATCGGCAACCGCACGTGGAAGGTGACCGACATGGCCACGGCGATCGCGCTCGTGACAGCCGGTCACGGCTGGGCGAACCTGCCCGCATCGATGATCGGCCGATACGTCGCCGACGGCGAACTCGCGCCGCTCGTGTTCGCGAACATCCGCAACGGGCTGCCGCTGCCCGTGTACCTGCGGCGGCCGAAGCACACAGGGCTCGGCAAGGCGGCCAGCGAACTGGTGCGCGCGCTGCGCGCTGCCGGCGAAACCACGTAACCGGTGCGGTGGCGATCGCCGCCGCACCGTTGGTCACCGCATGACGGCTTGACCGTTAGTTGCAGTTACTGCACAGCAGCAGCCGCACTCTGGATCGAATCGACAAGCGATGCGTTGTCGAAGCGTCGTCCGGCAATGCCCCATCCGCCGTCGACGGCATGAACGACGTTCACCCACACTTGCGCCGGCGTCAGCCGCCCGCCGGCCCGGCGCAGCACGATCGCGGTCGCCCGTTCGACGAATTGCCGCTGCCTGTCGGGCGCCGCGAGCGCCACGGCGGGAAGCTTCAGTTCGACGAACGCCGCCGGCTCCGCCCGTCCGTGCACGAAAGTCCGGTTCCGTGGCAGCACATTGAGCGTGCCCACCACGTTCGGCGCCAGGAACGCATTCCCGGTCAACGAAACGCGGCATCAGCCCAGTGGGGTCGAGCGCATCCAGTCCATCCGGAAGGCCCGACGCCCCGTTGAGTTTGGTGATGTTCCATCTCGTGGAGTCGTTCCACTCGTAATCCATTCGATAGGAATACCGAGAGTTGGCACGAAGGAGGCAGACGCGAAATTTCTTTCCGTTGTTCGATAACGCGTCGCGCAGTTGCACGCCGATGCGCACAATGCCGTCAATGAAATCCCGATGCTGCATCGTCGGGATCAATTCGATGCCGCCTGTCGTGGCGTAGGACGCTCGCACCCCGTACTGGGAATCGCTCGGCGCGTCAAAACGAAATAGACTTCGCGCCAACCTGGAAATGTCGCCTGCATGTGACTGACGACGTGTTTGGCCAGCGCAATCACCTGTTCTGTCGCGTCGTCGTTCATTGGCGCTCCTTGATGTCGGATCCACGCCGGAGCGTAATTGGACGGCCGGTCGGACGTCAATGCCGGCCACGTGTAAGGCTGCACGGAATGGCGGCTTTCTTGCAATCCCGCTGTTTCTTCGTTGCGGTCGGGTGGAGCCCTTTGCGGACGGCTGGAACGGCAAGCGGCTGGGTTCGGCTGCGGATTCAATCCGTCGATGCCGGACGCCGACGTCACGCGGAAGCGCTCGTTCGACGCCCGTCATGGACGAGATCGCACCGATAAACGCAAGCGTTGAATTCCGGTCCCAGTCGAAACAGCGGCCGTCTAATCGTGGAGTAGTATTTCCCCATGTCCAAGTTATTGCTCGGCCTCTGCGGCGAACTGTCAACCCATCCGTGGCGAGGGCGGCAAGATCGTTAAAGGGTTTGGAAACTGCTTCAACGAGACGTGTGGTGGCGTCGGCCGTGGCGACGGCATTGACGGGAATACATCATGTCAACCGAGTGGAAGCACCGCGTCAGACTGTTTATCCAGCGTTTCTGGCAGCCGACCAGTGCGTGCATGACCTGCATGCCGGGGAGCTGGGGCAGTATCACGAGCCTCGCCCATTGGACGATTGCATTTCATACCGGTCTGCTTACCGGACTCCTGGCTGTACTTTTGACTTTCACGCCCGCGGCGAAACTCTACGCGCATCGATACGGCAATGCGCTGGTCGTTGGCTTCCTGACAACGCTAGGCGACGCCTACTCGCACACGAGTCACTACCGTATCCCCTACGTCGAGCACATCGCGACGGGTGCAATTTCAGGTCTCTTGACACTGGCGGCCTCATATCTCTTCGAAGACCGCGCACGACGCCTTCGGGCGGTATGGGCTCGAGTTTTCAGATAGCTTATCCGGTGACTTTCCGAACCCTCCTGGCCGAACGGAAAGAGGCTCCCCGGTGTGGCTACGCTTCATGATTGGGAGACTGCGTATGGACAACGGGAATTCGCGGCCGTTACATGCGCCAGCGTCGGGGTGCGCCGCCAGTTTCAGCCAATCGCACCAGATGGCGGATTCAACCGGAATAGGGAGCGTTACTTGATCTGCCTTTGCGGCATTCAGATCTCTGCGTACATAAGGCGGCGTTTCAAGCCGCCGGTCGCGCTCCGAGGGCTTGCCACGAGGGAGCGTGGCCGATGCCATGCAGGAATACCTCGAAGTCTCGCCGCGACAGCGCGATCGTAGCGGTGCTATCGAGCGGATGAAACAAAAAGATCCGTTCGTGGGCCAAATCCTCGTCGATTACGAGGCGAACGTTGCGCGCGTGGTCATTGATCAACGCGAGTGGGCTCAATGATCCCGGCCGAACACCCAGTAGGCCGAACAGGCGGTCGGCCGAAACGAACGACAGACGCTTGCTGTTCAGCGTTCTCGCAACAGCCGACAGATCCAGCGACTTCTGCGCAGTCGTCACCACAAGGTACAACGCCCCCAACTTGTCCTGCAGCAAGAGATTCTTGCAGCGTGCACCTGCCAATGAGAGGTTGAGTGCTCCCGATTCCGCCATGTTGAACACCGGTTCGTGGTATTCGCAAGCAAACGGCACATGCCGTTGCTCGAGCAGTTCGAGCAGTTCGTCCCTTTCTATCATTTCCCATTCGATCCAGAATGTTGCGAAGGCCGGCCGCGAACTCGCGGTCGGCCAGGACCCTTCCAGTTACAGTCGCCGATGCACCTCGAAGACCGGGTACGAAGCCTGGTCGATAGCCGACAAAGTGTCGTCGCGAGACAGCAGGCCAGATTCCTCGAGGATAGCCGCCAGCGGTCGACCGTCCGCAACCGACTGGCGCGCCAGCTTGCTCACACGCGCATATCCAAGTTTGGGCACGAGCGCCGTGGCCACAGCCATCGAATCCATCAGATGTTGCTCATTGCGCGCGACGTCTGCCGTGATGCCGGCAACACACTTCTGCGTGAACCGCTGAATGCCGTTGGTTAGCAGCATGATGCTGTCGAACACGCGGGACGCCACGACAGGCTCGAAGTGATTGATTTCCAGTTCGCCATACTGGACGGCCTGAGCCACCGCGACGTCATTGCCGATCACCGCAAAACTCAGCTGGATCATGGCCATCGGCAGGACCGGATTGACCTTGCCCGGCATGATCGACGAGCCGGCTTGCGCTTCGGGCAGGCGCAATTCCCCCAATCCACCCACCGGACCGGATGACAGAACTGTCAGGTCCGATGCGATCTTTGCGATGGATGATGCGCAGGTACGAAGCTCGCCCGAGACACGCGAGAACACGTCCATATTCTGCATCGCGTCGAACGAGTTGGTCGGCGCAACATAGTCGACGCCCGCGATATCCGACAGGTGCCGGTAGACGGCGGGCCGATACCCAGCGGGCGCGCCAAAGCCCGTGCCGATCGCCGTGCCGCCCAGCGGGAGCGTACGCAGTTTGTCGCGCACTGCCGTCAGTTCTTCCGCCAGACGTCGTGTAAGCGACGAGTAGCCGCCGAAGAGCTGGCCGAGACGCATCGGCTGCGCATCCTGCAGACACGTACGACCGAGGTGGAGGACGTCGGCAAACTCGGCAGCCTTGCTGCCGAATCGCTCGGCCAGCTTTTCTACTTCCGTGATGAGCGGCCCGAGCATCGCATACGTCGCAATCTTCAGCGCGGCCGGATATACGTCGTTCGTGGATTGAGATCGATTGACATGGTCGTTGGGATGGATCACGTCATACGAGCCGGGAGCATGGCCCAAATGCTGTTGCGCCCGATTGGCGATAACCTCGTTGAAGTTCATGTTCGTCGAGGTTCCACCCGAGCCCTCGAGCAGATCGACGATCAGAGAGTCATCGAACTTGCCTTCAATGATCTCCTGACATGCCCGACTCATTGCATCGCATTGCTCCGGCGTGACCACGCCGTTGTCCCGGTTCGCGAGCGCAGCCGCCCATTTGCACTGAGCGAAGGCCACCCGGAACGCCGGATAGTGCGCAATGCTGAGCGGCGAAACCGTCAGGTTGTCGACGCCCCTTACCGAGTTGACGCCATACAATTTGTCAGACGGGATATCGACTTCGCCGACATAGTCGCGTTCCGTACGCGTTTCAGCTTTGGCTGGACTGATCATGTGTGTTCCTGTTTCCAACATCAATGAGTTGTTCAATTTCCTGGCCGAGTGCCTTTCTTACCCGTGGCAGGAACGACGTTTCGATAACTTCGCGTGCTGCGTCACACGCGTCTTCGAAGAAGGCACTGTATTCGTCCCGGCGGGCCACCAGATACAGCGACCGTTCGAGGCCCAGCCTGTCGACAACGTGGGTGGCCACCTGATCTGCATAAGCCGCCCCCTGAAGCAGACACATCGGCGATGTCACGGCCCATCCGATGCCTTCGGCAACCATCGACGTGAGCGCATCGGCGTTGTCTAGTTCCAACCGGGTCGGCGTACGCACTTCGATTCGCCGCAGATAGCGCTCGATCTGCATGCCAACCTGTGAATTCCGGTTAAAGCGCACGATGGGCAACGCATTGGCCAACGCTCTGATGTCCTCCACGGTTCGGACCGACTTGCGAAGATCCTTGGGCGTGATGACAAGGTACTTCTCGGAAAAAAGGCGGTACCGCACCACGTCGTTGGCGTCTATCAGCGCGTCGCTCGTAACGATGAGATCCAGATCGCGCCGCAGCAGCGCCTCACCTTGCTGCGGGCTCAACCCCGTACGTATCGACAGTTGCGATACCTTTCCCAGCAACCGCTTCGTAAAAACCGAGCCGCACGTGGCCGCAAACGAGTCGACAAGTCCGATGCGAAGGTCCGGCTTGATTCCTCGCCCCGCTTCGACAACCTGAGCCTTCAGATTGGCGATTTCCTCGCTCAGCACCGCTCCGCGATTCCTCAACGCTATGCCGAACGGTGTCAACGCGAGGGGACGTGTCGTCCGATTGACGAGCACAACTCCCAGTTCATCTTCCAGTTGCCGGATGATCTGCGAAACACCCGATTGGGAAATGCCCATGCGCGCGGCTGCCCCCGACATGCTGCCTTCCTCTGCCACCGCGACGAAGACCTGTACCGCGTACATATCAATTGGCTTGTTGGACGACATGATGGGCTCCCCTAGTTGCGTTCAGCAGGCGTCACCCGGAGTGCGCTAACGCCCGTCGGCATGTCAACCGCCAGCATGCCCGTTGCGACGCGCCGACGTCTGCAGGCTCATGTTGCGCTCGCCGTCGAGCGCCGCCTCATTTCCGCTATGGCCAGTACTCATATCCGAAAGATTCTCACTGCCGGTTTCCGGTGCAAACAAGTGGCAGAACACACCGCCGACCACCAATACGGCAACACATGCGCCGAGTGCCGCGTGAATGCCGACATGTTGTACGGCCACCGGCAGGAGGAATGTGCTGATTGCGGAACCGAATCGGCTGGAGGCAACAGCCAGCCCTACACCCGACGCGCGCAGATGGGTCGGGAAAAGCTCGGGCGGGTAGACGAATTCGAGGTTCGCCGCGGCCGAGAGGATGCAGGCGAAAATACCGAACGAGAGTATCGTGCCGAGCGGTCCGAATCCGGCGTATGCGAGCACTGCGAGCCCGAGCGCGGCAAGATAGAAGCTCCCGATTAGAAATGCACGGCGCGAAAGTCTGTCGGCGATCAGCAGTCCAAATATTGCACCGGCGAAAAGCAGTACGTTATAAACGAGTCCGCCGACGAAACCGTCTTTGACCTGCAAGGCTTGAAGCACCTTGGGAGAAAACGTACCAAGCGCGAAATACGGAATCACCTGGCACGTATAAAAGACGCAGCCGACCAGGGTGTTCTTTCGCCAGCGGGCCGAGAACAGTTCCGACCATGCGCCGCGGCGTTGCGAGGGGACTGCTGTCGACGCAAGCAAAGTCGTTTCCGGACCGAATTTGGCACGTATGATTTCCAGTGCCTCGTCTTTCCGGCCACGCTTCATCAGCCACATCGGTGACTCGGGTACACCTAGGCGAAACGGCAGAATCAGCAGCGCCGGAAGCCCACTGGCGGCCAGCATGATTCGCCACGCATCCGGGCCCATATCGCGAATGGCAAAGCCAGCGAGGTAAGCGCCCACGTAACCAGCAGCCCAGGCCGCTGCGAGGACGCTCAGGAGGCGGCCACGATAGCGGCGCGGAGCAAACTCCGTTACGAGCGACTTACTCACGACGTAGTCGGCGCCCAGAATAAGCCCAAGCAGCAAGCGCAATACCAGCAGTTGGGTCGGCGACGTTACGAAATACTGGGCTGCGGATATCACCGCAAAGAGCAGCATGTCGAATGCGAAGATGGCGCGGCGGCCATACCTGTCCGCGACGGGACCGGCGAACATGCTTCCGAAAAAGAGGCCGGCAAGGGACGCCGCACCAAGCGCACCCATCCAGATCGCATTCAGGTGAAGTGTGCCTGCCGCCATGCTCACGGCGATTCCGATAATACCCAGCACGAAACCGTCGCTGAACTGTCCGCCTGTACCGCTGAACGCCACGCGCAGGTGGAAGCCGCGCAGCGGAACGTCCTCCAGCAATATCTGTTTGCTCACTTTCGTCTCCTGGGACTTTAGTTATCACCGAGGCGCTTACCGGCGCCTTCAGAAACCAGTGTAGAGACTCAAATTCACGAAAACAGCATATCAATCGGCAGTATCAGTGATTCTTATAGTATGTCGCGCGGAGGTTGAAGTTGAACACCCAAACGGGCCGCAAACGGGTTGAGCCTCGAATCACGGACTGTCACTGCGTCAGATGCTCAGTGAATGGTTCATGGAGAGAGGCTGGAACGAAACTCGGCTTGGATGCGTTGCGTGTGGGCCGTTGATCGATCGATGCCGTTTGGCGTGAAGACCCGTGTGCTACCCAATCGCCACTCAGGATCTCGGCCTTACCTTCGACGGAGGATGCGGCAATGGGATAGAAACGGCATGACAAACACTTTCCGCCAACCTTCAGCGACACTTCGTGTTCGGCGACGAGTTCGTCATCGTCCAGATGAACCTGTTCGATGTCCTCGGAAATCGGGATGAGTGATGTGTCGACTTCGTACACTTCGCCGATCACCGGAACGCCCCACTTGTCGATCACAAGGCCCGGATAGTTGCCGAAGTCGTACAGTCTCCCGATCAACGTCGACATGCCAATCAGTCGAGGTTAGAGCACTTCATTGTGTTCGGCCGCAAGCCGAACGTCATTGACTTCGCCGGCGCGCAACGTACCGTAAGCAAAGATATGGGGCATCATTCAGGAATTCCTGGGTATTGACACATGTCTGCTCATTGCGGAACGGCAGTCGGCGCGGCGATGCTTTAGCGGCATCGTCGCGCCTGATTGGATCGGTATTCCAGCGAACTCAGCAGGAGATGACGACTCAAAACTCGTGAAACATTTCCTGAATACGTGACGGATCTTTGGTTACCGTCAGCGCAAGCATCAGAAGAATGCGGGCCTTTTGGGGGTTCAGGTCGTCGCCGAGAAGACCCAAGTAGGCCGGATCTTCCGGTACGAACCCGCCACCCGTGCGGGAGGAGCGGACCACGACTACACCGTGCGCAATTGCCTTCTTGATTGACGGAAGGGTAAGGAGCGATTCGCTGCCTGCCCCGACGCCAGCGACGACAATGCCCTTTGCGCCATGCGCTACCGCGGCGTCGTACATAAATCCGCTGTCGTTCTGGTAGCCATACACGATATCGACTTCCGGCAGCGAGGCAAGCGTCGACACATCGAACGGCGTTGATGTGGTGTGATGCTTCAACGCTGACGTCTCGAAATGCGGAACCTCGTCGACCAACGTGCCCAAATAGCCGGCGTCATTTCCTTTGAACGTATCCAGTGTGGTGCCATTGGTCTTCGTGGTGAAGCGCGCAGAGCCGATCCGATCGTTCAACACGATCAACACGCCACGTCCACGCGCCTCCGGCGAAGCGGCAACGGTGACTGCCTGCAGGAGGTTGCTCGGGCCATCCGCACCGATGGCCGTCGACGGTCGCATCGATCCCGTTACCACCACCGGCTTGTCGCTCTTGATAACGAGGTTGAGGAAATACGCGGTTTCCTCGAGGGTATCGGTGCCGTGCGTAATCACGACACCCGAGACATCCGGTTGAGCGAGAAGCTGATTCACGCGCTTGGCGAGCCTCAGGAGAATGTCGTTAGTGATGTTCTCGCTTCCGACATTCGAAATCTGTTCACCAGACACCTGTGCAATCTTGCCCAGTGACGGTACCGATTTGAGAAGTGCGTCCGCAGTGAGTACGCCCGGTTTGTAGCCTGTTGTTTGCGTCTCACTCCCGGCAGTACCTGCGATTGTGCCACCAGTTGCCAGCACCGCTACGTTTGGAAGCGCTCCGGATGTTTTGGGTTGCGCCATGGCAGGCGTCACTGACAGCAGGCAAAGTGCAATGCTGGCAATCAGTCGGCGCATGTAATTGCTCAGATGAGCGTGGTCGTGTCTCACGAACGTCTCCAGATTGGAAGAGTGGAAAGCTGGATAACCCGTCTAAAAGGCGCAATGCAGGGAATCAGATTTCAACGAAAGTCGGCGATCGAACGCAGGAGTGACCAACGCGTCACGCATGTCCGACGCGGACGAGTGTAGTGACACATTCGCGGAGTCAAATTAGTGGCGCGACATCATTAGAAAAATTGATTGTGTGATGTATGGTCGATGAAGGTGCGCGCACTCCTCAGCGCTCCGTCCAACTGCTGCACATGCCTTGCGTAACGGGCGCTCGCTCTTGGCCGCGGATTGGGCTAGAGACGAATCGGTCTCGCATCTGAATGAGACGATCCCAAATTGATCATACGAGACTGCCAATAACCGGTTGCGCGCGGATGCCCCAACGACAACATCCGGCCGAGAGGCGGCGACGGGTCGAAAGGACGGAAACTCTGAAATTGACAGCAGGCATACCCGCCTTTCAGCCAGAGCCAGCGCGACGGTCAGCAATGGGCCGGATAGCGTCCGCCGGAAGAAGCGCACACTCAATCTCCCTTGGCTTGAAAGGAGATTGTCATGGAATCCGGGGATGTTGTCGTTGGCCACCGTGTGCCATGGAACAAGGGCAAGCTCACCGGGCAGAAACCGCCGTTAAAGCTCCGAGAAATCTGGGCGATACGGACGAGACTTCAGATGGCGTCGAACCTTCGTGAGTTCGCGATGTTCAATCGCAATTGATAGCAAGCTCCGGGCGTGCGATCTTACGCGGTTGCAGGTCCAGGACGTCCGCTACGGAAGCCACGTGGCGTCTAGGGCGACGATCATGCAGCAGAAGACCCAGCGACCGATGCAATTCGAGATCGCGGAACAGACCCGTGAGAGCCTCGAGGCTTGGATCGAAGCGCGAGGACTGAGGGCCGCATATTTTCTGTTCCCGAGCCGGTTGCATACGTCACCGCATCTATCGACGCGGCAATATGCCCGACTGGTACATCGCTGGGTTGCGTCGATCGGCCTTGACGATGCCGGGTACGGATCCCACACGATGCGCCGCACCAAGGCTTCACTGATCTACCGGCGAACGAAGAGTCTTCGAGCGGTGCAGTTGCTGCTCGGACACACGAAGCTAGAAAGCACAGTTCGCTATCGCGGCATCGAAGTCGACGATGCCCTTGAGATGGCAGAGCAGACGGAGGTTTGATGGTATCGCGGTCGGCGAGCGGTCGCTTGCCGGCCACAAACGGCCATTCACATGAGTCGTCGGTAGGACGGCCAGGCGTCGGCTCCGCCCCGTAACCGGCCATCCGTTTGTCAAAGACGAATGCTCCTTTATCGGCCTTAGCCGACGTTCACCATCGATTCTGCCGTTGGCTGCAATCGACTGCAAAGCGGACGTCGGCGGGAGTGAGCCCGAGGGAAGCCTAGATCGATTCAGCGCATGGCATCTGCATCGCGTTGAGCGTGCTGCGTTCAGGCCGGGCGCGACACCGAATCGATCGCATCGCGGCGCACCTTGTCGACGTATTTCCCGAACGCGATGCTAGAGAGCAGGCCTGCCGCGAACGTGATGGCAAAGGCGGCGAGCGTTTCGAGTGCTGAGTTGTTGTAAGGCATGGTGTTCGACTCCGGTGAGGGAATGGCGTCAACGCCTGAGTGCGTGACTGACTTCATGCTAGGTGCGCAACTGGACGCGCCGTGTCCGGAAGCGCTGCGAATCCGCTGAAATCACGGCGATGAAATGAAACGGGGCCGCTCGTGGCGGCCGCGTGGTTCAGGAGGGTTCAGCGCGGATCAGGACTGCGGCAGGTAGCGATAGCGTCCGATGCGCAGCACGGTTTCCTCGTGCCGATTCTCGTAGTAGACGGCCAGCAGGTTCATGTCGTTGGCGGTCAGATGGTTCCAGTGGCCGTCCTCCATGCGTAGTTCCTTGAAGCTGAGACCGTCGTCCTGGCTCACCAGCATCGTTGCGCCGCTGCTCGAGGTAATCAAGCTCAGGTCTCGCAGCGCGAAGCATTGGCCGATGTGGATCGGCGTGTCGCGATGCGTCCACGCATAGCCCTTGTCGGAGGTGAACAGTTCCGACGCTACGCACATCAGCCCGCCGCGCGAGCCGAGGTGAACCGATGTCGTGCTGGACGCGGTGTAGCGCGAGTTGCTGTCCCAGTCGCATTTTTGCCACGCTTTTGCCGCGCCGTAATACATGACGAACGGCGGCTGCTCTGGCTTCTTCTTGTCGCGCATGTACGACCAGTCGTATTTGCAGAACGCCAGCAAGCCATTGCGGCCGGGCAGGGCGCAGATCCTCTCGATCACCACGCCCTCGTCGGTGCGCGGCGTCTGATCCCAAGGCTCCCAAGGGCCGGCGAGATCGGCCCCGCGGAACACGAGGGTTTGTGCATACGAGCCCGACTTGGTGGTGTCGGAAAAGAAGCCTTTCTCGACATAGCTGTAACGCCGGTATTTCGTCGCGGTCCACAGCCACATGCCGTTGAAATACACGATGTCCTGATAGGACAAGTGCCCGTCATTGAGCGATAGATTGCTGTTGTTCGCGGGCGCCGGGCCGGCACTGCGTTGCCAGTTCAAGGTGTCGCGCGAGTAATAAAAGCCCGCGGGGCGCGAACTGCGCCACACGCGGTGCCACACGATCCACACGCCGTTGACGATTTCGAGCTTGCCCACGCTGACATCGTATTCGGGCGCGTCAAGCCGCACCTCCTGCCACTGCAAACCGTCTTCGCTGCGATAGAAGCGGTCCTTGGAATCGATGCTGGCCACCACCAGCCAGATCTTGCCGTCGGTGCGGATGTGAGTAATCTTCTCCGCTTCGCACGGCGGCTGCGCAACTTGCTGCCATTCGAGGCCGAGCAGGCAAGGCTCGCCATCCTTCACGATGGCCACCGACTGCTTCTCCAACTGTTCCAATGCCTGCTTCTGCTGCCATTCCGCGCGTTTGCGTTCCTTGATCGCCATGACCGAGGAATCGAAATCGCCCTTGACGAAAAACTCGAGCTGCTCGGCGGCTTCGGTGCACACGCTGGAAAATGCATTGAGCGTGTGATCGATCTGGTTGTAGTAGCGCTGGAACTGGTCGCCCCAGTCTTCGTTGTCAGTGGAGTCGTCCAGCACGTAATCGGAATAGGCAATGTCGTCCGAGAATTCGAATTTGGGCAGGTTCCAGCGCGCAATCCGGCTGTTCGCTGCGTACAGCGCCGATTGGTGCTCCGACAGAAAATCGCGCGCCCTCTTTCGGAATTCGTTCAGGCTCGACAGCACCGAACGTCGCCCGAGGCCGTAGGCGGCGGAGCCAGCCTTGTCCGCCAGACCGCTTAGGAAACCGCCGTCGGACGAAGCCATGTAGAACGAATATTCCATGGCTTTCATGGGCACGCTGCTGAATTCCGCCGTGAGCCGCAGATTGGCCCAGCCGGCCACACTCAATAGCTTGAGCACGTCCGAATAGGAGGCCTCGAAACGCAGCGCGCGGTAGCGCACCAGGTTCTTCCAGCCCTGCGTGTCCGCGCTCAGCTTGCCGGCCGCATCCAGCACAGCGGCGTGGTCCTCGCCGTTCACCATCGCCAGCAGGTTCGGCAGGCTGTCCTTCAGGTTCGCCGGTTTGAGCATGCCTAGCACGATTTTAATCGCCGGGCTTTCGATCGGCTTTTGCGCGAGCGTCAACAGGAAGAAGGCGTCAAGCAGCCAGGTGGCTTTCTTGTTCTCGTCGTCGAGCAGGGCCTGCATGATCGGCTGACAACGCAGTGCTTTGCGCGGATCGTCGGCTAGCGCGAGCACGTCTTGGCGCAACTCAGGCACGCAAGCATGGTCGGCCAGCAGCGCGATGAATTCGCGCGCCGGGCCGTTGAGCGCCGCGGCATTGTCCACGCACAAGGCCAGCAGCAACAGGTAATCGCGCTTGGCTTGTTGGCTGCCGCAGGCGTCGAGGAAGCTGTGCGCGGTGATGTCCGGCAGCGACGACACCAGCGCGATCTGCTCCGGCGCGGCTTCCGCGTCCAGAGCGGGCTCCCCGGGCGGCACGTCGAGTCCGTGCTGATCGCGATACACAGCGATCGCCAACTGGCCTCCGCCGATGATTTCGCAGGTCAGATCGCGAATGCTGTAGGTCGCGGCTAGGCCGTTCAGCTCCTGGCCGAAGAATTTGGCGATAATTTTCTCGCGCGCCGCGTCGCTGGCGCACAGTTCAGGGTCGCCGATCAGGTCGGCGACCCTCTCGTAGTGATCGGCCAGGAAATACAGCGCATTGAAGCCGACGCCGGAAATCGACTTCTGGATATAGGCCGAGTCGATGTCGTGCGCATCGGTCGACAGCGCGACGGTGGCGCGGTATTGATCGAGGCCCACCACGCCGATCTGATCGATCAAATCATTGATGAAATCGAGCAGGCGCACGGTTTCGTCGCAATTCACGCCGAGCTTTTCCAGCGTGGTGATGAGGTAATTGCCGACTTCGCGGCCGGTCAGCATCGCGCCCGGATGCTGGCGAAGGAAATCGTAGGCAAGTCGCAGAACCAGCAGGTTCTTGGGGATCGGCGCGAAGCGCCGCTTGTTGGCCTCGATATTTAGCGCCCAACTGCTGAAATTCGTGTTGTTCTCGACATGGCGCAGGCGCTGATCGATCCGGTCAACCGCCTGTTCGAGAAAATCCCGGGTTTCGATGATCACTTCGTTCATCGTCCCGAGGTTGTTGCGGATGACCGCGATGCTTTGCGCCGTGATCAGGTTCTGCTGCTGCAATTGCTGCAGGTAATGCCACGCAAAGCGCTGCATTTGCAGCATGTCCGCCTGGTTCAGCGCCTGGTTTTCGCTGGTCTTGCCGCTAACCGCATGGGTCAAGCGCTTGAAGAAACCGGCTTCCGCCTGGCGCGCCAAGCGCTCCTGGCTGGCCGTGACGAGCCTCGATGCGTCCATCGCCAATTGCTGCGTGACGGTGGCATTGGCTCGGTGCTTTTCGACGAGCGCGGTGATCGCCGCGAGTTCCGAACTGTCGAGCGGTGCCCCGAAAATTTCCGCGGGTTCGCTCAGGCTGGCTTGATTCATCGTGATATCTCAGAGATTGTTGATTTTATTTTTCAGGCGCGTGCCCTGCGCCTGCATGGTCTTGATTTGCTGATCGAAATGGCGCTCGGACAACATGAGCCCCTGATGAAATCCCGCGAAATACGTCTGCGATTGTTGCAGGTACTGCAAGGCGCCATGCGCGTCCAAACCGTTCGCTACCACCTGTTCGGTGGCCGCCAGGGTCAGCTGGAACGACTTCTCGATGTGATTGTCGAGCGCGATATTCATCGCCAGCGAGGTGATCATGCCGCCCACCAGGTTGCCGATCAGTATGCCCACCGGGCCGCCCAGCGCGCCGATCGAGCCGCCCACCGAGGCGCCCACCACGGCGGCGCCGGTCTGGAAGATGTTCTTGCCGGTGCGCGTTTCCAGCTCGTCGCGCGTCATCTTGCCAGCCGCGAACAGCACCAGACATTGCACAAGATCCACGGCGCAGACCGTCGCGCCGGCAATCGCGCCGCTGGCCAGGCTGGTCTGGAACGCCGAACCCGAGAACAGCGACGGCAGCGAGCGCGCCGCGAGGCTGACGCTGGCGGTGGCCGCGCCGGCCTTCAGGGCGCTGTCGCCGGCCGCGATCGCGGTGTCGCGCAGGATGCGCAGCGCCGCTTGCTCGGTGCTCAGTTCGCCGTCGCGCAACAGCTTGATGCTCTGGAAGGTGTTGATGCAGCCGGCCGTCACCGCCGTGATGACGGCCGCCGAACCGGCCGCGCGCAGGCTCTGTTGGACCGTGGCTCTGTTCAGATAGCCGTCCTGCATGCGCTGGTGCATATCCTTGCCTTGCTGCGTGCCGGCGCCGAGCTGCTCGGCCTCAGTCTTGCTGAGCGGGGCGGATTGCACGCCATCCAGCTCGATCTGGCCGGCTGTGTTGTCGCGTACATTCTCGGCCGCGCGCGCCACCTCGGGGCGGGTCTGCTGATTCTTCAGCACGGTCTTGTGCGCGGACGCCTGGATGCCCTCAATCTGATCGGACGGGCCGATGAAACGGTCGGCCCGCTCGTAATGGTGAACGCCGTCGCGGGTCGAACGGAAGGCTTTTTGGGTGGCGTCGGCGTCCTTGAAATACTTCAGTTGCGCGCCCAGCACCTGCTCGCCGTCCCTCATCACCACGATGTCGTGGGTCGGGTCATTTCGCGTCAGCGGGGTTTGCTTGAAGCCGTCGGTGAAGGCGCGCACGTCCTTGTCCTTCAGGATCGCATCGAGATTGAAGGATTCGGCGTGAAAGGTTTCGGCCGCGAAACCCCCTTTGATCGCAGCGTTTTGCGCGGTGGCCGAAATATTGCCCATGATGGTGTTGGCCTGATTGATCTCGCTGATCATCTGGCCGATTTTCCGGGTGGCCTCGGCCGGCCAGATCGGACAGACGCTGACCGACTTGACTAGGGTTTTCTGGTATTCGTTATTCATCACCGATCCTGACTGAAGTCGTGGCTGGGCCGATATTAGGCGCTGCGATAATCGAAGGAGGGCGGCGGTTTCGCGCCGGCGAGTGTCTCGCGTTCGAGCCGGGTCATTATGAATTTGGATCTGGACATGGCATGTCCGGGTCGCGGCCCAATATGGCAGCATGCTCGGGATTCACGCGTGTTCGAACCAAGACATCCGCTCCACTCATGCTCACACTCGAAGAAAAAATCGTACTCGACGTCATGGCGTCGCAATCGCAACGCGCCTGGCCCTCGGGCGAACTCAAAGGCGCGGTGCTGGCGCGTTTGCCGCAATTGGGTGAAAAAACCGTGCGACGCCTGTTCGTGAAATTGCAGGACGCTCGTTTGATTCAACGCAATGGCGAGGGCCGCAATACCCAATGGACGCTGTTGGCGCGCGGTCCGCGTGATTCCATCCGCCCGCCGGTCGATCTTTCACTGGCCCTGCTGAAATTGCGCCAATTGGCAAGACACCATGTTCCCCCCGGCGTTATCGGCGATTTTCAGGAATATCTTGAGGGTGCCAATCGCGTATTGGGCATGTCGCCGTCGGATTCGCGCATTCGCAGCGCGCAGGCCTGGATCGGCAAGACCGCGCGGGTCGAGCCCGGCTATCCGATGCTGGCGCCCGAGGTCGACGACGCGGTGTTCGATGCGGTGTGCGCGGCGTTGTATCGCGACGAATCTCTGGCCATCGCCTATCGCGCCGCCGACGTGCCGGAGGGCGGGCTGCGCGACTACCTGGTGCTGCCCTACGCGATCGTGGAAAAAGCGCCGTTCTGGTATCTGGTGGTGAGCCTACGCCGTTCGAGCGGCGCGCAGGGCGCCCCGTTCCTGCTGCGCATGGACCGCATCTCCACGGTGCAGTCGCGCGGCTTCATCATGCAGCGTGACGCCGGCTTCGATCTGGCCGCTTTCATTCGCGGCGAAAAAATCTTCGAATGGTTTCCGGAGCCGCCCGAGCCGGTGGTCCTGCGCGTGACTGAGCCGAACGGCGTGCGCAGCCCGTTTCGCGCGGCCCGGCTGGCTGACGATCAGTGCATTACAGAAGAGCCCGGCGGCTTCGTGCTGAGCGCGACGCTGACGCCTTCGCTGGCCCTGCGCAACTTGCTGCTCGGACATGCCGCGACGGTGGAACTGCTGGCGCCCGAACATTTGCGCGCGGGGATCGCCGCAGAGTTGAGCGCAGCGGCGCGGCGATACGAAGGCGCGGCCATGATGCCGGCGCAGGCGGCCGAATAAGGCCGCCGGGCGCGCGGTGCTTCAGTTGGGCGATGCGTTCGGCATGGCGAGGTAGAGGCAGGTCGGCAGACAGATCCTCGTGATCAGGCGATTCCCGTTGTGGACGATGGCGAGGTCGACATCCACTTTGCGGTCCATTGCGGCCATCGGCGGAGTCAATGGGAATGGCTGCTATGGCCGGACCGTTGTCCCTGAGAAGTCGGTATGGATGACCGGACCACTCTGATACCCGCCGTTGAGCCCGGACGACTCGACCGGCGGCAGTGGGTCGACAACAACCATCGAAGCCGATGCTACCCACCGACCACGGTAGATCGCCCCCCACCCCACCCGAAATCCACCAACAACAAAAAGCCCCGACCCACGCTAGCGCGGATCGGGGCGGTTCCCGGCCGGCAACCGTTCCGGCTGCCGCCTCGACTCGCTATGCGTGTCGGCGTCTCAACGCGCGGCCACGTTCTCCTTACCCGACGCCGCATCGCCGACCGCCGTCGGCGCATTACCCCACCCGCCACCCAACGCACGGATCAGGTTCACGGTCGACACGGCCTGCGCGCCGGTCAACTGGTTCGACTGCAACTGCGACTGCAGCACCGAGCGCTCGCTGTCGATCACGTCGAGATACGCGACCTGGCCTTCCTGATACTGCGTGCGCGATAGCGTCGCCGCGCGGCGCGACGCATTGACGGCCGCATCCTGCGCGCGGATCTGGTCGTCGAGCAGGCGCAGATCGGCGAGATTGTCCTCGACCTCGCGGAACGCGACGAGCACCTGCTGCCGGTAGTTCGCGACCTGCTCGTCGTATTGCGCGCGCGCCTGCTGCACGCCGGCCGCGCGGCGCCCGCCGTCGAACAGCGGCAGCGTCAGCGCGGTGCCGGCGAACGGCCCGAGCAGGAACGTGCGGCTCGACCACAGGAACAGGTTGCCGAGCGTCGACGCTTCATAGCCGAACGCGCCCGTGATGTCGAGCTTCGGGAAGTACGCCGACTTCGCGAGGCCGATCCGCGCGTTCGCGGCCGCCATCGCGCGCTCGGCCGCCGACACGTCCGGACGGCGTTCGAGCAGCGCGGACGGCAGGCCCGCCGGAATCTTCACGCCGACCGGCACGATCGGCGTTTCCTTGAACGCGAAATCCGCGGGCGCCTTGCCGAGCAGGATCGCGAGCGCATGCTCGGAAGCCGCGCGCCGGCGCGCGACGCCGACCGCATCGGCCTGCGCGCTGGCCAGCTCGTTCTTCGCGCGCGACACGTCGAGCTCGCTGATGTCGCCTTCGTTGAAGCGGCGCTGCACGAGCTTCAGCGCCTGATCGCGCAGCTCCACCGTGCGGCGGTACAGGTCCTGGTCCGAGTCGAGCTGGCGCAGTTCGAAGTAGTTCTGCGCGACGTCCGCCTGCAGCGCGAGCTGCACCGAACGGAACAGCGCTTCGCTCTGCGCCTGGTCGGCGCGCGACGCCTCGACGTTGCGGCCGACCCGGCCGAACAGGTCGGCCTCGTAGGACACCGTGCCCTGCGCGCGCCACAGCGTCGCGTTGGTCGGGCCCGTGCCTTGCGGCTGGAGCTGCGACGCCGACGACAGCCCTTCGCGCGTCGGCCCGAAGCCGGCGCCGACCTGCGGGAACCATTGCGAGCGTGCCGAACGCGTCGCCGCGCGCGCTTCCTCGACACGCGCGGCCGCGGCCTTCAGGTTCTGGTTCGCGGCGAGCGCCTGCGTCTCGAGCGAATCGAGCACCGGGTCGCCGAACACCTTCCACCATTCGCCGCGATGTTCGCCGTCCGACGGCTCGGCCGTCTTCCACGTGCCGGCCTGTTCGCTCGCCGCGAGCGTCGGCGCTTCCTTGAACGCGGCGGGCGTCGGCGCATCCGGGCGCTTGTAGTCGGGGCCCACCGCGCACGCGGCGAGCAGCGTCGCGAGCAGGGTGCTCGCGGCCGCCACCTTCGCGAAGCGCATCAGGCCATTCGTGTTGTGCATGTTGTTCATCTTTCTATCCTCAAGCATCCGAAGCCGGCACGCCCGGAGCCGTCACGCCGTAACCGGCCGAGTCCTTGCCCGCGACGTGGATCTTGCCGCCCGCGAGCGTACGCAGCACGACGTAGAACACCGGCGTCAGCATCAGCCCGAACAGCGTCACGCCGAGCATCCCGAAGAACACCGCGACACCCATTGCATGGCGCATTTCCGAACCCGCACCGGTCGACGTGACGAGCGGCACGACGCCCATGATGAACGCGATCGACGTCATCAGGATCGGGCGCAGCCGCAGCCGGCTCGCCTCGATCGCGGCCTCGAGCGGCGTCCTGCCGTCGTGTTCGAGTTCGCGCGCGAATTCGACGATCAGGATCGCGTTCTTCGCCGACAGCCCCACCAGCACCATCAAGCCGATCTGCGTGAAGATGTTGTTGTCGCCCTGCGTGAGCCACACGCCCGTCAGCGCCGACAGAATGCTCATCGGCACGATCAGGATCACCGCGAGCGGCAGCGTCAGGCTTTCATACAACGCGGCGAGCACCAGGAACACGAGCAGCACGCTGATCGGGAACACATACATCGCTGAATCGCCGGCAAGAATCTGCTGGTACGTGAGGTCGGTCCACTCGAACCGCACGCCACGCGGCAGCGTCTCGTGCGCGATGCGCTCGATCGCGGCCTGCGCCTGCCCCGACGAGAAGCCCGGTGCCGGGCCGCCGTTGATGTCGGCCGCGGTGTAGCCGTTGTAGCGCACCACCATTTCAGGGCCGAACGTCGGCGTCACCGTGACGAGCGACGACAGCGGCACCATCTCGCCCTTGTCGTTACGCGTCTTCAACTGCAGGATGTCGTCCGCGCGCTGGCGGAACGGCGCATCGGCCTGCACGCGCACCTGGTACACGCGCCCGAAGCGGTTGAAGTCGTTCACGTACAGCGAGCCGAGATACACCTGCATCGTGTTGAACACGTCGGTGACCGGCACGCCGAGCTGCTTCGCCTTCACGCGGTCGAGATCGACGTTGAGCTGCGGCACGTTGATCTGGTAGCTCGTAAACAGGGGCCCGAGCTCCGGCGCCTGCTGCGCGCGCTTGATGAAGTCGTTGGTCGCGTCCGACAGCTTCGCGTAGCCCACCGCGCCGCGATCCTCGATCTGCATCTTGAACCCGCCGAGCGTGCCGAGGCCGAGCACCGGCGGCGGCGGGAACACCGCGACGAACGAGTCCTTGATCGCGCCGTACTGCTGGTTCAGCGCGCCGGCGATCGCGCCGGCCGACAGCGCCTTGCCGTGCCGTTCGGAGAACGGCTTCAGCGTGACGAACACGATGCCCGCGCTCGAGCTGTTCGTGAAGCCGTTCACCGACAGCCCCGGGAACGCCACCGCGCTCTCGACGCCCGGCTGCTTCAGCGCGATCGAGCCCATGTCGCGGATCACCTTCTCGGTGCGGTCGAGCGATGCACCGTTCGGCAGTTGCGCGAACGCGATCAGGTATTCCTTGTCCTGCGCGGGCACGAAGCCGCCCGGCACGACCTTCGACACCAGCACGGTCGCGCCCACCAGCACGAGGTACACGCCCAGCATCAGCGTCTTGCGCGACAGCACGCCGCGCACGCCGCGGCCGTAGTTCTCCGCGCCGCGATGGAACACCTTGTTGAAGCCGCGGAAGAAGCCGCCGAGCACGCGATTCATCACGCGCGTGAGCCAGTCTTCCTTGTCGCCATGGCCCTTCAGCAGGATCGCGGACAGCGCCGGCGACAGCGTCAGCGAGTTGAACGCCGAGATCACCGTCGAGATCGCGATCGTCATCGCGAACTGCTTGTAGAACTGGCCGGTCAGGCCCGACATGAACGCGAGCGGCACGAACACGGCGACGAGCGTCAGCGCGATCGCGATGATCGGCCCGCTCACTTCCTGCATCGCCTTGTAGGTCGCCTGCCGCGCGTTCATTCCGCTTTCGATGTTGCGCTCGACGTTCTCGACGACGACGATCGCATCGTCGACCACGATCCCGATCGCGAGCACCATCCCGAACAATGACAACGCGTTGATCGAATACCCGAACGCGAGCAGCAGCGAGAACGTGCCGATGATCGACACCGGCACAGCGATCAGCGGAATCAGCGACGCGCGCCAGGTCTGCAGGAACACGATCACGACGATCACGACCAGCGCGATCGCTTCGAGCAGCGTGTGCACGACGGCCTTGATCGACGAACGCACGAACTGCGTCGGGTCATAGACGATCTTGTAGTCGACGCCCGCCGGCATGTCCTGCTTCAGCTCGGCCATCGTCTTGCGCACTTCGTCCGAGATCTGCAGCGAGTTCGCGCCCGGTGACTGGTTGATCGCCATCGCGACGGCCGGCTTGTTGTCGAGCAGCGAGCGCAGCCCGTATTCGGACGCATCGAGTTCGATTCGCGCGATGTCGCGCAGGCGCGTGACGCCGCCGTCCGGCGTCGTCTTCACGACGATGTCGCCGAACTCGTCTTCCGTCTGCAGACGGCCGCGCGCGTTCACCGACAGCTGCAGCGGCGTACCGGGCAGCGACGGCGACGCGCCGATCACGCCGGCCGCGACCTGCACGTTCTGCTCGCGGATCGCCTGCACGACGTCCTCGGCGGACAGCCCGCGCTGCGCGACCTTCTGCGGATCGAGCCATACGCGCATCGCGTAGTCGCCCGAACCCCACAGCTGCACCTGGCCGACGCCCTGGATCCGCGACAGGCGATCCTTCACGTTGATCAGCGCGTAGTTGCGCAGGTAGGTCATGTCGTAGCGGTTGTCCGGCGAGATCAGGTGCACGACCATCGTCAGCGTCGGCGAGCTCTTCACCGTGGTGATGCCGAGCCGCTGCACGTCTTCCGGCAGGCGCGGCAGCGCCTGGTTCACGCGGTTCTGCACGAGCTGCGTGGCCTTGTCCGGATCGGTGCCGAGCTTGAACGTGACGGTGATCGTCATGTTGCCGTCGCTGTTCGCCTGCGACTGCATGTAGAGCATGTCCTCGACGCCGTTGATCTGCTCTTC
>Ga0207695_10003287_pt1 | contig 22972 bp, 14 predicted proteins | sample KBSC54metaG_FD_184354 | JGI IMG/M metagenome (GOLD analysis project Ga0207695, IMG submission 184354) | Corn rhizosphere microbial communities from Kellogg Biological Station, Michigan, USA - KBS C5-4 metaG (SPAdes) (version 2) | ecosystem: Host-associated > Plants > Roots > Rhizosphere > Soil...
ATATCGAATACAGGCTGGAGCCCTACTCACACGGCTGGCAGCTGCTGGATATACAGAATAATCCCAGGCTCCGGTTCAGCAACCTGCCTTCCGGGGTCTACCGGCTCGAGATACGCCAAACCAATGGATTCAGCAACAGCTATATTTTCACCGCTGCCAGCTTCCGCATCATTCCGCGCTGGTGGCAGCAGCCCTGGAGCTGGCTCCTGAGTCTTGCCCTCCTCGCCGCCTTTATCGGCGGCATCGTGCGCTGGCGTACCCGAAGACTCGAGCTGCGGCAGAGCCGGCTCGAAAGACAGATCGCCGATAAGACCCGCGAACTGCAGGCCAAGAACGAAGAGCTGGAGCGCACCGACCAGATCAAGACCAGGCTGATCTCCATTATCAGTCATGACCTGGTGACGCCGCTGCGTTTTCTGCACATGACGGGGAGAAATCTCATCGAAAAAAAGCACGGGCTGACCGAAGAACTGCTGCAGGAGGCCATCGGCGAGATGGCCACCACCTCGAAAGAGCTGGAGCTGCTGTCCACCAATATTCTCAACTGGATAAAATACCGCAATGAAGACCGGCGGCTGGCCAAAGAAAGCTTCAATCTTAACGAACTGGTGACGCAGCTGTTCGGTATTTTCCAGGCCATGGCGCGGCAGAAGGAAGTAAGGCTGGTCAATGCGACCGAAGCCGATGTGGTCTTATTCCAGTATATCGAGCCGGTCAAGATCGTGCTGTACAACCTGATCCTGAACGGCATCAATTTTACCGCGAAGGGGCATATACGGGTCAGTTGTCTTCGCGGCGGGGATAGCATCTCACTGGTCATCGAGGATACGGGTGTAGGGATGACGCAGGAACAGATCAATAACATTATGGCCGACCATTTTATCATTTCTTCCGCGAACGTGGATAACCGGAAGGGCAACGGCCTCGGCTATCTTATCATCAAGGACCTGCTGAAGATCCTGCGCGGACGTCTTTCCATCCAGAGTGAAAAAGGCAGGGGGGCGAGAATCTCCGTATGGGTACCGCTATGACGCAGCCGCGGGAATAAAAAAGGCCGGTCTTCGACCGGCCAGCTAACTTGCGACAGTTGCTTATAATATCTTCGACAGTTGCCCGTAGTGTCTTTACAATAAGGTATACAGGAGTAGGGCTGCCGCAGCGATCCCTACCAGAAAGCAGATCAATAGCGCCACCGCACCGCGGGAAGAGATTGTTGTATAACGGGTCTTTGACGCCATATTGCTTTTTTTACTGGTTAGCTATTGATGATGGACGAATTTTCCAGGTATTGTTGTGTCGGATGATAGATGAACAGGCAGCTACCGTCCCTGACGGCCCGGATGATGCGGCCGCTGATGGCTGAAGGCAGAGCGGGACAGCCCAGGGAGGTGCCAAGGGTACCGAAGTTCTGCATGTATTTGTCTCCCACATAGGAAGAGCCGTGCAGCACAATATTCCTTTTCAGAGCCAGATCGTTGTACCCGCTGTCGACGCCGTTGAGGCGCAGCGACAGTCCGTTGCGGCCATAGTAGACCCGGTCGGTAACATAGAATCCCAGGCTGCTTTTGAACGATTCAGGTTCATTGGAAAAGGAGGTCGCATATTCTTCTCCGGAGTTTTGACCGTGGGCGACATAGGTCCGGAACAGGAGTTTGTGGTGCAGGACGTCGATGACATACATCCGCTTGCTGCAGCAGGACTGGCTGAAATCGCAGATAGAGAGAACGGTCCGTTTGTGGATAAGTCCTTTTTTCAACAGATTATAATAGCCGCGCCAGGCATATTCAAAAGCTTTTGCGTCGAGGCCCTGCCTTTCGAGTTTCATGTTGCTGTAGAGCATAACGGCCTGGTTGATCACCATCCGGAGCTCTGCTGCCTTTGCCGCCGTGGAGGATACGATGCCGTTGGTGGCGGCTTCGTTGTCTTCGGTAGTTTTCGCGCTGGGTATTTCCGTCGTAGAGGGTGTTACTGTCGTAGAGGGCGTTTCCGTCGTTGACGGTGTTTCCGTCGTAGAGGTTGTTTCCGTCGTTGAGGGGGCCTTTGCTTCGGCTGCGGGCGTCGGAACTGCCGCTCTGGCTACATATTCCTGGGCTGTGAATTTTGGAATTGCGGTGAGAGTGGGTTGATCGATGAACCGTGCGATGACCGCCGAGGAGTAAAAAGGCAGGACGACCTTTTTTCCTTTCAGGTGGTCTCCGTCAGTTGAGGCACGTCCCGTTATCATTGCCGGGGCTGTCAGGATCATGGACGACAGGGTAACCTTAAATAAAAGGTTAGATAGTACGCGCATGGGATTTGGATTTTAATTACGGTTATAGGATTTGGGTTACGAATCATTCATTTCATTCTTTGCGAATGCTGAAGCTCATTCTTTCGATCAGCACAGCATCCCGGTAAAGCTCATATACGAATTGCCCTGCGTGTTCAAAATTGTATTTTTCTACGATAAGCAGCGGGTCACGGATCTGACGTATCTCAAAAAGCAGCTCGCCGTGCTCGTCAAAGAATCGGATCTTGTACCGGCCAGCGCTATTTTGAGGAACCGTTATGACCAGATCGCCATTGGCATTCCGGCGGATATAGCCCGAGCTCATAGGTTCAGGTGCCATATCCTTATTATATAACGTATAACCTGGAGAATTATGACTTCTCCAAAAGAAGGAATTAAAATATTTTTTGGACGGCGGGCTGGCCTGCGCGTCCAAAGCGGCAAGAAGGGCGATAAGGGCGAGAAATGACAGGTTTCTCCGCCCCGAAGCAGGATAAAGCATGACTATATTTTAAATACACAGGCGCAATAAGACAACAGACTGCTAGTCCGTCCCGGTTGGCCGGTCTTTCCGAACGGGAGTCCTCCGGTCGGTCGAATGGGGCGGCGGCTCTTCGTTCTTATTGTTCTTCATGGAAATAACAGGGCTGGTGTCACCGGTGACTCTCGATTCCAGTTCGTGGTACTCCCGCTGAAAGCTAAGCACTTCGGCGTGGGCGTCGAGCATTTCCTGCTCGAGTTGGTGTATTCGCCGTTCTTTTTTGGCCAGTTGCCGGCTTCTTCCCCAAAAGCCCACCAGGGCAGCGATACCGAGGATCAGTATCAAAACATACGCGTCAATGGTTAATTGGAATGTCGGCATAAGATGATCAATTAATAAATCGAATAAGTAAAAACGATAAAATAAGTAGACCAGATTATGCGTTTCACCGTCTGAGAGAATGGATGGTGGCAAAGTGCGTGCAGGCTACGCCCTGTGAGTAGAGTTTATTCATGGTGGATACAGATTTTGTGCTATAAAAGTACCCTCCCCGTGCGCCTGCGGGTACTCACCATAACGAAATTAGCCACGCGATCAGACAAAGACTTTCTTTCCTAAGGTGTTATGACGGGTATGGCTGCCCCTTTCCACTTATTATACGTCCAGAGTATTTTTATTATATTTGACGGCCAAGGTTAAGGCATGATCAAAAAGGCGATCTCTATCATTGCTATCCTCTCATTGTCTGTAACACCTGCCCTGACTCAGTCCGACTCTTCGAACGGCTACTCTGTCCAGCATTTTACCGACGAGAACGGGCTGCCCCAAAACAGCGTCAACGACCTGTTATTTGACAATGACGGGTATTTGTGGCTGGCCTCCCAGGTCGGCCTGGTCTGCTTCAACGGCAATTCATTCAGGCTATACTATCCGAACGACAAGCCGGTCATGGAATCAAATATCCTCTTACTCGGGAAGAATGACAGAGGGACGCTCTATTTCCAGACGGATGATCATAACCTGTACTGTTATCCGAGGAACAACCGGCAGTACGTGGCCCCGGTGATCACCCCGTCCGAAGCACAGAAGCGGCCCTGGCTGCTGAATGGTCACAAGCAGCTGTTCGACTTCTCCCCTTTCCTGCACAACACGGAGAACTCGGCGGAGGCCGCGCGGCGGGTGAAGATCTTCCAGTATCTTTTTGCCAACAACCGGAACTTTTTTGCCGTTGATTCGGTCCGTCTCTATTATACCCTGAATGATAGTCTCTTTTATTATGATGGACGTCAGCTGTCGGCCGTTGCCCGTCTGCCGGGCGGCAGGGGGGAATATTTGCTGCTGGACAAAAAGCTCTATATCCTTCATCAGGATTCCGTGCTGGCCGTATATGCCGAAGGCCGCAGGCTGTCGGGGTTCTCGCCGGTCGGAGGCGATCTTGCAAAAGAGCTGGCCCTCGTCAAAAAAGGCGGTAATGGCTACCGGCTGTATTCCTGCGGCAGGACGACGCACCTGCTTGCGGGCCGGCGACTGTACCGGCTGACCACCATAGGCGAGGGGGGGCTGAACGCGGCCTTTCTCGTCGACCTCAGTTTCATCCCCAATATCTCGGCGGTGGAATACAATAAGGGGCTGGACCTCTTACTGGTGGCCACGCATACGGAGGGCTTTTATTTCCTTCGGAAGAACAGGTTCGCAAGATCCGGCTGGCCGCCGGCGCTGCGACAGAAAATGGACCGCCATCTTTTCGGCCCGCTGGCTGTATACAGGGGCCGGAAGATACTTACTGACAAATTCATTTTTACACCGGAAGGACAGCTGTTACCGATAAAGGATGCCGTCCCTGTCTGGCAGCGTGCCCTGTATGTCGACCGGAAGGACCGTGTCTGGGCTGCCTGGTACAACCGGCCGCGTCGCCTGGACAGCGCCATGAATCTGGTATCGGAGCTACCCGCCCTCGACGCAACGGTCGTAGACTATAAGGAAGACTCTGCGGGCTATCTCTACTGCCTGACCGAAAGCTCGCTATGGCGGTTGCAGGGCGATAGTTGCCGGCGGGTCTTTACCGTCCCCCGGCTGACTGGCAGAGATGTCAATGAATCCTTTGCCTGTGCAGGACCGCACCGCTGGTGGATCGCGGGTACCAACGGACTGCTTGAATACGATCAGGCGCGCAACGAATCCCGCGCCATTCCCGAGTTTACCGGGATGCACGTGCGGGCGATCCACCAATTTAAAGACGGCAATGTCCTGGTCGGAACATATGGTCAGGGATATTTTTATTATTATCATCACCGCTGGGTGCGGATGCCGCTGGACAAGAACGGATTTCTCGTCACGGCGCACTGTTTTCTCGAAGACGGGGCGGGCAGTATCTGGATCCCCTGTAACAAGGGGCTTTTCAAGGTCCCCAGGGCGGATATGGATGCCTGGTGTGAAGGCAGCAACAACGGGCTGTACTATTATTACTATGGCCGCCAGGACGGGTTGCAGACCAATGAGTTCAACGGAGGTTTCAATTCCGCGGGAGTGATCACGCCGGGAGATTTTGTGGCCCTCTCTTCCATGAAGGGGATGGTCTGCTTCAATACCGATTCCCTGGGGACCGACTTTCCGCATGGCGTGATCGATATGCGGCACGTGGAGTCGGACGGGACGATACTGGAGAACGGAGACACCATCCGGCTAAAGGCGGGCTACAACAGTCTGTTCGTCGAGATATCCTGCCCCTATCTCGGCAATCCGAACAATCTCTACCTGCAGTACAAGGTGGAGGGGCTCAGCGACGAATGGAAGGCGGTTCCTGCGGACGGCATCATTATGCTGAACAGGCTGCAGGCGGGAAGGTATATGCTCCGGGTGCGGAAAGTCAACGGCTTCGGGAAGAACAACTACCAGTACCGGGAATGGAAGCTGATCATCCCGCCGTATTTCTATAGAACGACCTGGTTCATGCTGCTGCTGGCGCTGGCGGTTATTATCCTCCTTTTCCTGCTGCTCCGGCTGCGGCTAAAGCTGGTGGAAAAGAAAAAGGAGATCGGGGTAAAAGCAGAGAAGCTGAAGGGCGCGGTGGTCAGCCGGGAAAAGCTGATATCCCTTGTCATCCATGACCTCCGGTCTCCGCTGCGCTTCCTGACGCTGCTGGCCGGCGACCTGCACGACAATCAGAACAGCCTGTCAGCGGAAGAGATAAAGGACAGGACGTACTGGGTCAAAAAAGGCGCGCAGGATATCTATAATTTTTCGGAAGACTTCCTATTGTGGGTAACCAGTCAGACGGATAATTTTAGCATCAGCAAGCAACAGTTTGCGGTCAGACCGCTGCTTCAGGAGATATTCGATTTCTTCCTCGAACAGGTACAGCAGAGGGGGAACAGCATTTCCTATGAGGCGGCGGACGACCTGTCGATCTTTTCAGATCCGCATATGCTGCTCACCATCATCCGGAACCTGGTCGATAATGCCAACAAATATACCAGCCAGGGAAGCATCCGGATCACGGCCAGCGTGGAAGGCCCATCGGTCCTGATCTCGGTCGCCGACACGGGGAAAGGGATGAGTCCGCAGCAGGTAGCGGCGTTTCTGGGTGACGACAGTCTGGACAATATGAAGAGCGGCAGCCAGCTGGGGCATAAGTTCATCTTCGACCTTACGCAAAGGCTCAGCGGGACACTTTCTGTGAGGAGCATCGAGCAGAAGGGCACGACTGTCGATCTCCGCCTGCCCTACTAGGCCTACTGGACCATGTTGTCAATTTGTTTCTTGTATTTACCAGGCGTTATCTGGTAGACCTTCTTGAAGGCCAGTATGTAGTTGCTGATACTGGAATAGCCGATCTCATAGGCTATCTGACTGATGGATTTGGCGTTGTCCGCGATCATCTCCTTCGACTTCTCGATCCTCTTATTCCGGATATATTCCGATATCGTCATTCCATGAATAGACTTGAAAAGGAAATTCAGCCGGTGATAGCTGGTGTAGGTCTTTTTCAGGATGCTGTCCACGGTGAATGTATCGGAGCAGTAGAATTCGGAGATATAGGATTCTACCTCCCGTATGAGGCTAAGATCGTCTTCGTTGTCGATATCGGACACGGGGTTTACGCCGAGCACGCTGCGGTGGCGGTTGCACAGGAAATACTCCAGCAACGACAGGAGATTGTTCTGGATGCCCAGCAGGTTTCCGGCTGGGTCCTGCAGCAGTCCCAGCGCTGCAGTGAAAAGAGACATCTGTCTTCTCCCGAGCCTGCAGGTGATGATATTCGCGTCCTGTGCCAGGAGCTGTTCGATCTTCTGGAACTGGGCGTTCTCTTTCAGAAAAATATCCGACCAGCTGGACGGGATATAGATCACAAGAGCGGAGAAAAGAATGGAGGAAGAAGACCGGTAGACCAGCGGACGGGCGGACGTAGTCAGCAACCCCAGCCCCGGACTGGCCGGCAATTCGTCCGTCTGCGGAGAGCCGGCGGGCCGGACGTGAAGGTCACCTTTATGATTGATGAACGTAAGTACGAGACCATCGGGGGTAAAGGACGGTTGTGGCAGATCGAGAACCTCTGCCGAGGTCTTTATTGCGGCAGCACGCAGACCTACCGGCAATTGCAATTCGTGCCAATGCAGAGCCCTGGCGGCTGGAACAGGATTTTGGGATTTCATAGTCATATTTCTGGGTTAGAGTTAAGGGCAATTTAGGGGGGCTATCAATGGGGGTTCAGGTAATGCCAGGGTGAAAAACCGTACTCCTTCTTGAAAGCCAGGGTGAAATGGGAGGGGTTGGAATAGCCTATTTCCGTAGCCACTACTTTTACCGGCACCTTGTTGTCGAGCAGCTTCCGGGCGTGCTCCAGCTTGTTCTTCTGGTAGTAGCCGAACAGGGTCTCTCCGTAATATTTTTTGAATTTGGTTTTGAGGCTCGTCGGGCTCATAGCCGATATACGCGACAATTTCTCGATACCGGGGAACTCCTTTTTATAGTGCAGACAAAGATGGTACTCGACCCGGGAAAGGCTATGCGTGTCCTGGGTGCTTAGCGCACCGCCGTCCTCGCCGAGCTTGTTCATCACAAAGAACTGCTGCAGCAGATATTCGGTCAGGATGGAGATATTTCGGATGGTGAACAACTCGCGGAATGGGTGCTGGATGATCTCCGTCATGAAATCATTGAGCAGCAGCCTGTATTTGAATGTGATGGGCCAGCTAAGCGTGGCTTCATTACCGGTAGACTCAAGGATCGTGGCGATCGTGCCTGCATCGAAGTCCTGGATCAGGTGTTCCAGGCTCTTTTTCCTAACGCGTACGACCAGTGAACGGATGGTCTTTTCTTTCGGATAGACGATGGCTTTACCGTTGACGGCATCCGTTATGCTGACGGTGGAATGCATTTGCAGGGGATGGGGCAGGGTCAGGGGCGTCGGCGGCGGTTCGCCTTCGGCCTTGCCGGGGACATCGATCTCGTCGAAACATAAAATATAGGAAGACGCGTCTACGGAAGGCTGCAGCCGGATGGTGAGGTCCTCCGTGAGTAGGGATAGATTGACTGCCAGCACTTCAATGCCGGAGCTAATGCCTGCTACAGTAATAAAGCCTTTACCCTTTGATCCCGAAAAATAGAGCACCGAATCTGATACAACACAACTTTTGTCCTCTGCGAGCGCCTCAAAACATTTCAGAAAAGGTTCCGAATTTTCAAGAGATACATAGCTCATTGAATTTTAAATTTATTCCTATCAAAAAGAACTTATACAGGCTACTAATCTCTATATAAGCCGTGGTTTTGCTTTACTACTATTATATTATCCGGTTCACCTACCTCAGAATCAGCGCCAAGTTATATATTAGGTCAGGCAGGAGGTATAGTAAAAGAACGAATTTTTTGTAGTTTTTTAACTACTTGGCAGTTCGAAAAAACACTTACTCAATCATTTAAGCCTTGCTGTAGTCCGTCTTTTCTCGCTGAAGAAATCAACAATAAGATTATCCAAAGTCTCGTTTTTGTAAAATATTTACCGGCACAACCGGTTACATATGTAGTTGGCTGTACCGATCAATCCACACCTATGTTTAAAATCCATACCGAATATGAACAATTCCTCCAAAAAGGGCGGGTTTGACGTCGACATCCGCAGCCTGCTGAAGAACCAGCACAAAAGGGTTTATGCCATCTGCCGGCTTTTTGCCCACACCTACAAGGAACATCAGTATCTATTTACCAGTATTATGGCTGCGGCTTCCCAGAACATACGAAGTCGTCGCGACAACCGGGACAAGCAGACCATGGTCTTCAGGGCCTGTATCAATATGGCCGCCCTGCATTCCATTGCGATGGAGATGGCGCCGGCGGTAGACCGCAGTATCCAGTTCAAGTCACCTGACTACCAGCGGTCGATGACCCGTTTTCGCCAGTCGATGGGAGAAGCTTCCGACTTCGAGAAGTTTCGTCTGTTCCTCGAATTCGAAAAGATGCCTGCTGAAGAGCTGACCCACCTGACAGGCCTCCCCCTGTCCAGGAATGCTTCGGGTAAGAAGAAAGAAAAGGAAGCCGGGCTGCCCCGTAAGACGTCTTTCAATTTCATTCCCTACCTAAAGCAAAAACTGGTATGGAGCTAAAGAAGCTGCAGGAGGACTGGGACAGTTTCCCCGAGATCTCCATGGAAGAGCGGCCGATCCTGTCGTCCGACCTTGAAAAGATCGTGGTGAAAAACCCATTGTCCGACGCCTTTTATCTGCGGAGGAAATTGCTGACGAGGATCATTGTCTTTTCGGTCTTATGGATAGTGAGCGCCGTAGAACTGCGTTCACAATGGATATCGGACGGTCCGGATATCTCTGAGCTGGTAGCCCTGTCCGCGCTGCTGTCCTACGGTCTTTATTTTCATGTCCGGCTGTTGTTCTTTGCCGACTACCCCACCCTCCTGTCCCTTCCCCTCATCAACTTTTTGGGCAAGCTGGAGACGGTGCTCGATAAATATATACTTTCTTTTAAATTTGTCAGCGGCCTTGCCGGATTTTATGTGCTGGCTCTATTACAGTACCTGCTGTTCCGGTCGAACAAGGGGGCTTTTGAAACACTCAGTCACAATGACTGGTACAAATGGCTGATACTGATTTTCATATCGGTTTCCTTCGATATCCTGCTTCTGCACACGATCATCCCGAAATACCGGAAATTGCTGGCGGGCGTCCGGAAATACAGGGAAGGAATACAGAACGGCCCTAAATAATAAAGACTTAAAGGACCATTCTCAATATAACCGGTAACAGCTATATTTGTATATCAGGGTTAACCTGGGAGAAGCTCCCCCTCAATTCAAGCAAATGCCAAATATCTTAATTGCCGATGATCATTCCATTGTTCGGGCTGGTCTGAAACTATTGATCAATAGCTGTATCCGGGATGTCGTCATCGACGAGGCTGAAGATGGGGAAGCGGTCATCAAGAAAATGAAGTCGGCCTCTTTCGACCTACTGGTGCTGGACATCAATATGCCGCATACGGAATCCTTCAGTCTCACCTCCTATTTGCTGAAAGAATATCCCGGTCTCAAGATCATCATCTTCACGATGAACCAGGAAGTGTTCTTTGCCAAGCGGTTCCTGAAGATCGGGGCGCATGGTTACCTCAATAAGTATTCGAAGGAGTCGGAGATAAAATACGCCATTCAAAAGGTGTTGGGCGGCAAGCGCTATATCAGCGATAACCTGGCGGAGATACTGTCGGGCGAGCTGACAAAAAAATTAAAGGACAACCCGTTCGAGGACCTGTCCGACCGGGAATTTGAAGTGGTGCTGCAGATGCTGAAGGGTAGTTCGGTCTCCGAGATCGCCAATACGCTGAGCCTGCACAAATCCACGGTAGGCACGCACAAGACTCGAATCCTCGACAAGCTGAAGATCTCCAATACGGTCGAGCTGATCAATCTGGCCCGTCTGTACGAGATCATTTGAGTTCCGCAGATCAATTGAATTCCGTCCTACGCTTACGCGAAGAATTTCTCCAGCGCTTTTCTTACCCCATCGTTGTTATTGGTATCCGTAATATAGTCGGCGACGGCCTTGATCTCATCGGGCGCGTTACCCATTGCTACGCCCATGCCGGCAAACTGGATCATCTCTTTGTCGTTGTAGTTGTCGCCCATAGTGATGACCTCCGAAGGCTTCAGCCCGAATCGTTCGCTGATGAATTTGACCGCATTGGATTTGGAACCGCCGGCCTCCATCACCTCCAGATAGGTGGGCTTGGAGGGATAGATGTTGAGGCGGCCGTTGTAAATCGCGCGCAGGTGCGTCTGTATCTTCGCGATATTCTCCGCCTGGCTCATGACCATCATCTTGTTGGGACCGATCTTCCGGTCGGACCAGTCTTTGAGCAGCTGGTCGATCGGATTGACGATGATCTTTACATCCATGATCCGCTGTTCGTAGTCGGTCCAGGAATCGCTGACCTCCGAGTACCACTCTTTCCGGAGATAATAGGCGATCGTTGCGTTGAAGGGCCGGACCGCTTCGGTCACGTCTTTTGTCGTTTGCAGGTCGACCATCGCCTGAAAGATGGGCTTCTCTGCTTCGACGATATAGCTGCCATTGAGCGTGACGATGGGATAGTGCGCAGGTAGTCCGATATTCCGGAAGGTCGGCAGCACGGCGTTCAGCGGCCGGGCTGAGACGAGGATCACCGGAATGCCTTTGTCTGTGAGGGTTTGGATCGTTTGTATTGTGAGCTCGCTAACAGAATGATCAGACTTCAGCAGGGTGCCGTCCATGTCCAGGAATACAGCTTTATACATTGCGCAAATATAGTTCACACGCGTATATAAATCTTCTTCATATCCAATATTTTGCCAACCGTCCAGCAAACGAGCATATAGATCAGCGCGAACAATAGCGAGCCAAAAGGCCCGGGGAATACGGCCTGGAAGACCGTGCGGTTGATCCATTCGGCGCTGTTCTCTCCGTTGCCGGCGGGAATGGTGAACAGCACTACGATCAGCAGCTCGGAGACCAGATAGACAAACAGCGGGTTCTTTCCGAAGACGGTAAAAAACGAAGCCCCGCGGGTCTGCTGTCTGAATTCGACGAAGTAGATGAGGAAAGACAGGATCATGAGGTCGAGCCCGACGGTCAGCAGGACGAAGCTGCTGGTCCATAATTTTTTGTTGATGGGGAAGACGAGGTTCCAGGCGCAGGCTACGGCGATCAGCGCGGCGCCCCACAGCAGCAGTTGGGCGAGCCCCTCGTAGGTCTTTCCTCTGCGACTGACAAAGACGCCGGTAAAATAACCCGCAATGACATTGACTACCGCCGGCAGTGTGCTGAGGGCGCCTTCGGGGTCGAAGGCCAGCCCCTCTCCGTGGTACATATGGTTCTCGCCTATCAGCCATTTGTCGATGCCGAAGCCGGCGTTGCCGGTCATGCTATAGGGGTCCGCCCCTCCGACGGGGAAAAACAGGAGGATGGTCCAGTAGCCGATGAGGAGGATCCAGGCTGTCGCGTATACCGTCTTTGGCGAGGTATAATAAATGAGCAGGGCGGCGATGCCATAGCAAAGGCCGATGCGCTGCAGCACCCCGAATACGCGGGTATGCGAAAAGGAATTAAATGCCCAGTGCCCGTCTCCTTGTTGGTGGAAAAAGGGGAACCAGTACATCAGAAAACCCAGCACGAAAATGATCAGGGTCCTTTTGAATATCTTTCCCAGAACCTCTGCCTGCGACATCGTTTCAAATTTCTTCATGGCAAAGCTCATGGCGTTGCCGACTGCAAAAAGAAAGGAAGGGAAGACGAGGTCGGTCGGCGTAAAGCCGTGCCAGGCCGCGTGCCGCAAGGGTGAATAGGTAAAGGCCTCGCTGCCGGGCGTATTGACGATGATCATAAAACAGACGGTCATGCCACGGAAAATGTCGAGAGCGAGCGAGCGCGAAGATGCAGTGTTTTGAGTCATGGTTCAGAAACAAAGGATTGAAAATAAGGTATTTTTAGGAAGCAAAGAATTATTTAACCTTTTCGCGCCCCACCAGATAAGGCATACTTATAGGTGATTCTTCCATTGAGGTGTTTTGAGGACGCATAGCCGTGTTAATAGTGCAAAAATTTATACTTTTTTGAGTAACTTACCGTTAGAATAGAATTGGCGCATAGTTCCCTTTAAATCCACTCCAGAATTGAAAACCAGAACTTTACACATTATACTGCTTATTTACTCGTTCTTGTTTTTAGGTCTTCTTTCAGCGAAGGGCCAGCAGTTGCCCGGCGCCGTTCATTTCAAGGGGGGAAATTACCGGACCCAGCGGAATTTTGGTGCGATGCGGATACAGCGCGACTCTCTGCACACGGTTCTCTACAAAAAAAGATATTATGTACTCATACAGTTCGACCAGTTGCCGGATTCTATGCAGAAGGTGGGACTGGCGGGGTTGGGTATACGACTGTTCGACTATTTGCCGGACCGGGCGTGGCTGGCCGAAGTCCGGGACAGCATCCCGACGGGAGAGCTCGGCCGGTATTCGATAAGCAGCATATCGGCGGTGCCGTCGGAATACAAAATAGCCCCGCGTTTCCAGGCGAATATTGACGCGGACCTTCAGAACAGGGACAACGTGATCGCCGTCAGCTGGTTTGGGAGTCAGCCCGTCAGCGAGATAAGGGATGAACTTGCAGCCGCGGGAGCCGTCATCATCCCCGAAAAGATCGACCCTCCGCACGTGATCTTTGTCCGTGCCTCGAGCGCCGCCATCGTGAAAAAGCTGGCGGCATTGCCATTTGTAAGCTATATAGCAGCCCAGCCGATGAAACCCCGGGTCCTGAATTTCAACAACCGCGCCGCCCACGGAGCGGACGCACTGGGGGCGCTGTCCGGCAAGAATTTGCAGGGCGACGGGATCGTCGTGGGTGTAGGTGATAACTCTTCCCCCTATACGCATATCGACTTTGCGGGGCGGCTGATCGACAGGATGTCCGGCCCTGTCGGCGGACACGGCACGCATACTTCCGGTTCGGTCGGCGGCGGCGGCAATATCAGTCCTATATATACCGGTATGGCCCCGCATTCGACCATCGTCAGCCAGAACTTCAGCGATATATTGGCCAACGCGCCGGTATACCTGAACGACTACAACATGCAACTGACGAGCAACTCCTATACCGACTATGGCGAGGGATGTCAGTATGACGGAGACTACGATGCGCTGAGCTATTACACCGATGCCCAGTTGTGGTCCTATCCGGCGCTGATGCACGTGTTTGCCTCGGGAAACGACGGCAAGTATAACTGCTCGGCCTATCCGATCCAATATGCTACAGTAAAGTCGGGTTTCCAGACCGCCAAGAACGCGATCGACGTCGGAAATATCGACAACACCTATATAGGTCCGGGAACCGTACTCAACAACGGATCGAGCTGCGGCCCTGTCAATGACGGCCGGTTAAAGCCCGAACTCGTCGCAGGTGGGACCGAAGTGTGGTCGACGATGCCCTATAATGACTATGGACCGGACTATGGCACCAGCATGTCCTGCCCTGCGGTTGCTGGAACGCTGGCCCTGCTGGTTCAGCGTTTTCGTCAGCTGTCCGGCGGCGGCGACCCCTACGCCATGCTGATAAAGGCACTGGCCTGCAATACGGCCAATGACCTGGGCAATCCCGGTCCCGACTACCTCTTTGGATTTGGCTCCCTCAACGGGCGGGCCGCGGTGGAATGTCTGGAGGGGAGTCAGTTTGCGATGAGCACTCTGGGTATTTCCAACGGAGGACACGCTACAAAACCCATCGCGGTACCCGCCGGCCTCCAGCAGGTACGGGTCATGCTGTACTGGCCCGACTATCCGGCTGCCCCTTTCTCGGCGAGCGCGCTCGTCAACAATCTGGACCTAACGGTAACGGACGCTTCGGGAACGGTGCACCATCCCCTGATACTAAACCCCGCCGCCGGGCACGTCCAGGACGCCGCCGTGGAAGGCGTCGACAATATCAACAATATCGAACAGGTAGTCGTCAACCTGCCCGCGGGCGGAACGTTCCAGATCAATATCGCAGGCACCTCGGTGCCGGCCGGTCCCCAGCCCTTCGTAATCACCTGGCAATTTATTCAGCCCTCGGTAAAAGTAGAGTCGCCGTACGGCAATGAGATCTATATACCCGGCGACGAGCATATCGTCAGGTGGAACGCATACGGAGGAGATCCCAATACGTTCAAAGTAGAATATTCGCCCGATAACGGCGCTACCTGGTCGCTGGTCCAGGACAATATCCCCTCCGATCAGCGTGAGCTGAAGTGGACGCCTGCGGGGGCTACGACACAGGCGCTGATACGCGTTACCCGCAACGGTGCCGGCTACAGCGGCACCAGCACTTATCCGTTTACGGTCTTCGGAACGACGGGCCTTTACGGCAGCAACCCCTGCAAGGGATATGCGCAGCTCAGCTGGAATACCGTCAGCTCTGCCGACAGTTTCGAGGTGATGCAGCTAAAAGGCAGCGCGATGCAGAAGATCGCGGCTACGACCGGGACGTCCTTTCTTGTCCCGGGCCTCAATCCTGACAGCACGTACTGGTTTTCCGTGCGGCCGGTCATGGCGGGCAAGCCAGGCAGGAGGGCGTACGCCGTGAATATCTCGCCTTCCGGAGGAGACTGCTCCCTGGGCGTCATCAACAACGACTATACGGTAGACAGCGTCATCGGCCCCGGTTCGGGCCGGATGTATACCTCGTCGCAGCTCGGGTCGGGAATACCGGTCCGGATACACCTGCAGAATCTGGGTTCGGTGCCTACCAGCGGCCCGATCTCCCTTTCCTACAGCATAAACAGCGGGACACCGGTGACGGAGACGCCTGGGATATCGCTGGCAGGACAGAGCGGCACTAACTATACGTTCACCGGCACCGCCGATCTCTCGGCCCAGGGCACCGACACGATACGGATATGGGTCCACTATGGCAGCGACCCCAACTCCGCCAACGATACCATCACCACCGTGGTCAAACAGCTGGCCAATGACCCCATAACCCTGAATACCTCGTATACGGAGGACTTCGAGTCGGCCGCCGACGCCACTTATGTGATCCCGACCATGGGTTTCACGGGGCTGGACCGCTGCGATTTTACGGCAAGCGATGCCAACGGGAGGGCGCGAACATTCGTGAATTCCGGCTTTGCCTATGGCGGCGCACGATGCGCCACGCTTGATCAGGCCCATTTCGCCACACAGACGACCGTTGACCAGCTGATCACGACCTTCAACCTGTCCAATTATTCTCTTTCCGACCAGTTATGGCTGGACTTCTATTATAAGAATCAGGGCAACGATTCCGTCCGCACGGCCAATAAGGTTTGGATCCGCGGCAGCGACCAGTATCCGTGGATCCCGGTCTATACGCTGGATACTACCATGGCGAATGTCGGCGTCTACCAGCGATCCCCCGCTATCGATATAACGGGCACCCTTAAGGGGGCCTCCCAGACTGTCACCAGCAGTTTTCAGATAAAGTTCGGGGAAGAAGGTTACACCTCCGCCAATAATGTAGTAGTGGACCCGACCTCTCCGGACGAAGGATATTCCTTCGACAATATCAGGCTTAGCCGTTCGACCGCCGACGTCGGCATCGCCGCGCTGATCTCCCCGGACCCGACAACGGACTGCTCGTTGTCCTCCTCGCAGACCATCAGCTTCAAGGTTAAAAACTACAGCAGCGCCGCGGCCACCAATATACCGGTGACCTTCTCCGTCAACGGCACAAGTGTGACCGAGACAATACCGTCCATCAACGGAAAGGACTCCGTGGTCTATACGTTCACACAACAGGTGGACATGTCCGGCTTCGGCAATTATACGATCACGGGCTGGGTCAGGCTGGCCGGCGATTCCTATACGGCGAACGATACGCTGGCGCCGGTGACGATCCATACCTCGCCGACGATCACGACCTTTCCCTATCTGGAAGGATTCGAGGGGTCCAACGGCAACTGGTATACGGGCGGCGTCAACAGCAGCTGGCAGTGGGGCACGCCCGGCAAGACGGTCATCAACAAGGCCGCCAACGGCGTCAAATGCTGGGTGACGAGTCTTTCCGGCAACTACAACGACAACGAGCAATCTTATCTTTATTCTCCCTGCTTCGACCTCACCGGGCTGGCTCAGCCGGTATTCTCCTTCAGCCATATCTTCCGGACGGAAGACGACTGTGACTGTGACATGCACTGGGTGGAGTATTCGACCGACGGGATCACCTGGACCCGACTGGGCAGCGTCGGCGGAGGACAGGGCTGGTACGATAGTGTAGCCGCCCAGGCCTGGCGAATGTCCAATACCAAATGGCATGTATCGAGTTATGACGTTCCTGTGAAAGCGCCGGGCGTCAAATTCCGGATAGTGATGAAGAGCGATATGGCCGCCAATTTCGAGGGCGTGGCGATCGACGACGTGCACGTATTCGACAAGGCGTCTGTATACAGCGGCGCCGATATCACCAGCGGTCTGAGCCAGACCGTCAGCGGCAGCAACTGGATCAATTTCGACGCCGGCGGACGTCGTGTCGCGGCGATCAACCCCAACGGTCAGAACCTGGGGCTCACCAATGTAAAACTATACATCAATACCGGCGCGGTCCGCAACGATGGGGTCCAGTATTACCTTGACCGGAATATCGTTATACAGCCGGCCGTAGCGCCGATCGCCCCCGTAAGCGTGCGCTTCTATTTCCTCCAGACGGAGGCCGATACGCTGATGAAAGCCACGGGCTGTCCCGTCTGCACGACGATCGCCGACCCCTATCAGGCGGGTGTGACGCAGTACAGCAGTCCGGTGACAGCGGAAGAGGACGGTATCCTGTTCAATGACGGCTCGGGAACATTCACCTACCACCTGCCCCATCAGGACGTCAGCATTATTCCCAACGACAACGGTTACTATGCCGAATATCAGGTCAGCGGATTCTCCGAATTCTGGATCAACAACGGCGGTCCTACCGGCACTCTGCCGCTGCCCCTTAAGCTGCTTTCGTTCACGGCCACCAGAGCCGGCGTGGACGGGCTCCTGCAGCGGACGACCACCAATGACAAAAATGTGAGGCGATTTATCATTCAGAAGAGCGGCGACGGAAACCTGTATAACGATCTGGACTCCGTGACGGCGCTCTCCGACACCGGTAGCATCCACTCCTATCGCTATACCGACCCGCATCTTCTGCCCGGCGCCAACTATTACCGGCTGCAGATGAAGGATATCGACGGACATTTCACCTGGTCGCCGGTCCGGGCGCTCGACGCCCCGGGCCTGAGCCCGCTGAGCGTCTACCCGAACCCAGTAGAGGACGGCAAGCTATACGTCAGCAGCACGGTGAATATCCGGCAGCTGCGGCTGACAGACGTATCCGGCAAGGTCCTGCTAAAGCAGACGGTACAGGGCTATCAGTATACCCTCGCCGTGGGAATGATCAGCCGGGGTATTTACCTGCTCGCCGTGGACACGGATACCGGGACTACGGTGCAGAAGGTTTTTATTAAATAGCTGGCGCTCATACCTTATATTTGCCCACCTCCTCCGGGACGGAGATCGTTCCGCAGGGGGACAAAAACTATTAACCAATATGAATTTTAATCGAGCGAACAATGTGGTGGGCTGGATCGTGGGATTGATTGCGTGTACGGTATATGTCATGACGATGGAGCCTACCGGCAGTTTCTGGGACTGCGGTGAGTTTATTTCCAGCTGCTACAAGCTGCAGATCCCCCACCCGCCCGGCGCCCCACTGTTCATTCTGCTTGGCCGCTTTTTCATCATTCTGTTCGGCGACAATCCTCTTACGGCAGCCCGTGGCGTCAACTTCATGAGCGCTATCGCGAGCGGCCTGTCCATCCTTTTTCTGTTCTGGACCATCACCCACTTCGCCCGTAAGATCGTGCAGAGCAGCGACAGGCTGGCGGGCTCCGGAGGCCATACACTACCCGAACCTACGAAAACACAAACCTTTACTATTCTCGCCGCGGGTGTCGTTGGCGCTTTGGCTTATACTTTTTGCGATTCCTTCTGGTATAGTGCGGTGGAGGGTGAAGTATACGCTTCCTCGGCCTTCTTCACGGCCCTTGTCTTCTGGGCCATCCTGAAGTGGGAGCATAATGCCGATAAATCGGGGGCCGACAGATGGATCATCTTCATCTTCTACATGATGGGCCTTTCCATCGGCGTCCACCTGCTGAACTTATTGACCATTCCTGCGATCGTGATGGTCTATTATTTCAAGAGGTATAAGCCTACGCTTTGGGGAACGATATTCGCCTTCATCATCGGCTGCCTCATCACCGGCGTTGTTCAGAAATTCGTCATTCAGTATACCATCAAGGGCGCCGGGGAATTCGACATTTTGTTCGTCAATTCCTTCCACCTGCCTTTCTTTTCCGGTTTCGGCACTTTCTTCGTACTCCTCGCGGCGGTCCTGATCTTCGTGATCCGCTGGGCGGCCAAAAAAGGATATTATTTCCTCAAGCTCGGTCTTTGGTGCGCTTCGTTTATGCTCCTGGGGTATTCCACCTATTTCACGACCCTGATACGAAGCACCGCCAACCCCGGCGTGGATATGTACAACGTCGACAACCCCGTGAGCCTCGTAGGCTATCTCAGCCGTGATCAGTACGGCGACTGGCCCATTCTGTATGGTCCCGACTTTCAGGACCAGCCTCCGACCGTCGACAAGGGAGACCTCTATACGATGGGGAAAGACCGCTATGAGGTTGCGGGTAAGGCTGTAGGTCAGGACTGGGGCAATACGCCCTCCGCGCACCTTTTTCCGCGTATGTGGAATGGCAGCAACGAGCGGCAGGAGGTCAATACCTACAGGAAGTTCTCCGGAATGGAGGGCGACGTACCCACCATGGCGGACAACCTCAAATATTTCTGGAACTACCAGACCAACTGGATGTTCATGCGCTATTTCCTGTGGAGCTATTCCGGTAAACAAAATGACCTGGAAGGCTTCGGGAATGTACGCGACGGCAACTGGATCACGGGTATTCCCTTTATCGACAACTGGCGTCTGGGCGACCAGAGCCGGATGCCGGACAGCATACATACCAACAACAAGTCGTACAACCGGATGTATCTGTTACCCCTGATCCTCGGACTGATCGGTGTCGTCTTTATGTATAAAAGGGGACGCCATGACTTCTGGGTGACGCTGATCCTTTTCTTCTTTACCGGAGAGGCCGTCGTGATCTACCTGAACCAGGCCGGTCTGCAGCCGCGCGAACGGGACTATGCCTATGCCGGCGCCTGTTATGCATTCGCCATCTGGATCGGACTCGGCGTCATCTGGGTGAAGGACATGCTTGAAAAATACGCGCTGAAGGGCAAGGCAGACGCGGCCAACTATGCCGCCGCTGGACTCTGCTTCCTCGCCGTGCCCGTGCTCATGGGCGGTCAGGAATGGAATGACCACGACCGCAGCAAGAAAACCCTCGCCCGGGACCTGGCGCGCGACTACCTCGAAAGCTGTCCGCCCAATGCGATCCTGTTCTCCTTCGGGGATAACGACACCTACCCCCTCTGGTATGCGCAGGAAGTGGAAGGCATCCGGCCCGACGTGCGCGTGATGGTCAATACCCTGCTGGGTACGGACTGGTATATGAACCAGCTGCGCTATAAGATCAATGAAAGCGCGCCATTCGACGTATTGTTCACGCCTGACCAGGTAATGGGTGACAGAAGAAATGTGGCCTATTTCGACAAGGTACCCGGCTATACGGACCCCAACCGATACTATGACCTGGACAGCACGCTGACCGATGTGACGGCCAGCGACGACCCCAAGTACACGAGGCAGTCGGACAACGGCACCCCGCTGAACCTGGTGCCTACGCACAAGTTCAACGTCCCTGTGGACCTGAATGCCGTCCGCAGCAACGGGACCGTCCACGAAAGCGACAGCGTCGTCAGCGAACTCCACCTGGACATGCCCGCGGATAAACGCTATCTGCTGAAGAACGACCTGGCAATTCTGGGCATTATCGCGCGCAACAAATGGAAGCGGCCCATCTGCTTTACTTCCCCGCAGGACCTGGGCGATCTGGGACTGTCCAAATACGTGAGGCTGAGGGGTCTCTCCTATCAATTGGTGCCGGTAGAAGGCGGCAACCCGCGCAGCGGGGAGAACGTGGACAACGAGACGGCCTACAAGACCATCATGGAAAAATTCGCCTACGGCGGCGCGAACAAGCCGGGGGTTTACTATGACGAAGAGAACCGCCGCCACCTCAACAGCATCAAATATGCGCACGCACAGCTGGCCGAAAGTCTTGCCGCAGCCGGCAGGAAAGATTCCGCCCGCAAGGTCCTGGAGCATTTCGACGAGAATGTACTGGAGTCCAACTTCCCCTACGGGATGACCTCTAACCAGAATAACCTGCACGACTACTTCTCGTTCCGTTTCCTAAACGCCTGTTATGAGGCCGAAGACTGGAATCTGGCGAAAAAAGTTGCCGCTTCACTGAAAAAAGACCTCAGTCAGCAGATGCGGTTCTATAAATCGCTGGGGGATAATTTATCGGACGAGCAACTGGCCATCAACGCGCAGATGATCATGCAGAATAAAGGCGGCAACCTGTCCGACAGACAGATCGAATTTGCCCAGGATATCCTTTCAACATATCAGCTGACGATGCAGATCGCCGAATGGGAGAAGCAGTATGGATCGAAGGGGGCCGCTCCAACGGGCGGCGGGGGGATCAAATAACCAGATAATCAACTAGGTATATACGATTGGGGGCGCCGAGCCCCCAATTTTTTTGGTATAAAAATTTCTTTTTTATATCAGTTTGGTAGACTATCTTTGTCCATAACAATGGTAGACAAGTAAAGTTTAATGCACACACCATCTTCATACCACTTCTTCTCTTCTTATAACAACGCCTGTTGTTGTTGCTGTTGATCTTTGTCTATCCGACCGCCTTCCAGAGAATTTACTTTCTTTCGAAAACAACCACCACCACCGGATCATGAACAATGCAACGATAACAACACAGGAAACGACAACCCAATTACTCCACTTAATTAGTGGATTATCCATTTCGGAATCACTCAAGGTCCTGACGGATCGATTCCCCGGTCAGGTAACCTTCTCGACGAGCTTCAGCGTCGAGGACCAGGTCATAGCTCATCATATACTAAGCGCAAACTTGCCGATCTCCATCTTCACGCTGGATACGGGCAGGCTCTTTGCCGAGACCTATTCCGTCTGGAGCACTACCAACAGCAAATACGATACGCGCATAAAAGCGTACTATCCCGACCGTGACCTCCTCGAAAAATTTCTCGACGAGAAGGGCCCCAATGCCTTCTACGAGTCTGTCGCCAACCGCAAGGAGTGCTGCTTTATCCGCAAGGTAGAGCCGCTGCGCCGGGCCCTGCAGGGACAGGCCGTCTGGGTAACGGGGCTGAGGGCGGAGCATTCTCCCGAGCGGAAGGACCACGCGGTCATCGAATGGGACGAAGGCAACAAGGTCGTCAAATACAACCCGCTGCTGCACTGGGACACGGATGCGGTTCGCGGCTATATCGACAGCAACGACGTGCCCTATAATCCGCTGCACGACCGGGGTTTTGTCAGCATCGGCTGCGCTCCGTGTACGCGGGCGGTCCGTGCCGGCGAGGATTTCCGCGCCGGAAGGTGGTGGTGGGAAGACAACAGTAAAAAAGAATGCGGACTACACGCGAATTAAATGTGGGGGAACAGGGCATCCTGGAAAAAATAGCCCTATTCCCGCAAATCGTTAATATCCGGCCTTCGGCCGAGCCGCTTCCAGCGGCGCCTAAAATGTCCGGCGGCTAAATCCGCCGGTGGGAATATGAGCAAAGAAATTAAATATCGGTTAGACTATCTGGACCAGCTGGAATCGGAAGCCATCCATATCTTTCGGGAAGTGGCGGGTCAGTTCGAACGTCCGGCGCTGCTGTTCAGCGGAGGGAAAGACTCTATTACACTGGTACACCTGGCGCTGAAGGCTTTTCGGCCGGGCAAATTCCCCTTCCCCCTCGTGCATATCGACACGGGACACAATTTCCCCGAGGCGCTGGAATTCCGGGATGCGCTGGCAGCCAGCATCGGCGAGAAACTGATCGTGAGAAAGGTGGAAGACACCATCCGCCAGCGGCAGCTGACCGAGCCTGTCGGCAAATTCGCGAGCCGCAATGCCCTGCAGACCTTCACCCTGCTGGACACCATCGAAGAATTCCATTTTGACGCCTG
>Ga0207695_10003288_pt1 | contig 22970 bp, 18 predicted proteins | sample KBSC54metaG_FD_184354 | JGI IMG/M metagenome (GOLD analysis project Ga0207695, IMG submission 184354) | Corn rhizosphere microbial communities from Kellogg Biological Station, Michigan, USA - KBS C5-4 metaG (SPAdes) (version 2) | ecosystem: Host-associated > Plants > Roots > Rhizosphere > Soil...
GCTCGTGAAGCACCACTCGTTGGCGCGGGTGAGCCAGCAGCCCGGGAAGACGCGCGAGATCAACTTCTTTTCGGTGAACGACGCGCTGGTGCTCGTGGACTTGCCCGGCTACGGCTACGCGCGTGTATCGCAGGAAGAGCGCGCGAAATGGCGGCCGCTCATCAACGCCTACCTCGAGTCGAGCGTGCAGCTTCGCGGTATCGTCCAACTTCTGGATGTGCGGCGCGATCCGTCGCCGGACGACCGTCAGATGCTGGAGTTCATCGCCGAGCTCGGCGCGCCGACGATTGTCACCGTCACGAAGGTGGACAAGTTGTCGCGGGCGCAGGCGGCGGCGCGGGTTCGCGAGATCACGGCGGCACTCGAGCTCGAGGCCGATCAGGTGATTCCGTTCAGCGCCGTGACGAGAGCGGGCCGCGACGAGCTGGCGAGCGCCATCGAAGATCTCGTCGCGGCGCCATCGTGGCGGCAGCGGTAGCGCGAGCCCGCATGCAACCTGGCGCGTCGCAGATCGAGATCGGTCCGTTCCCCCTGCGACGCTTTTGTGTTACGGTACCAACATGGCTCTTCTGCCCCTCAAGAAGCTGTCCCCCGCTCCGGGCGCGCAGGTCGTCGACGCCTGGCTCGAGCAGATCGCTGATGGCCTCTCGCACGAGGACGGCGACCGCAACACGCTGTGTCGCCGGGCGCTGTGCGAGATCTGGTATCCGGGGTTCGCGCGCAATTGGGACAGCGCGGTCGAGGACGAGGCGCTGCCCTTGGCCACGCGGGCGGCATTGCTGGCGCTCGATCCGCGCAACGTGACCCTCGAGCCCGAGTACTACGCGGACTGCGACCAGGCGCGCTTCCAGCGCGTGAAACCGCTGCTCTGGCTCTGGTACAGCTTCGACCGGTCTCCGTTAGGCGGTCAGAACGTGGACATCGGGGTGCGGCTGCGCCGGCTCCTCGCGTCGCGCATCTTCAAGCGCTGCGGCGAGAACTTCAAGGCGTTCCAGCACGTCGAATTTTCGTTCGGCTACAACATGGAGGTGGGCGACGACGTCGTGATCCACCGCCACGTGCTGCTGGACGACCGCGGCGGCATTGTGTTAGGCAACAAGGTCTCCATCTCCGACTACGCCAACGTGTACAGCCACACGCACAGCATCGTCGATCAGCGCGACGTGACCAACGCGACCACGCGCATCGACGACGGCGTGCGCATCACGTACCACGCCACGGTGCTGGCGGGCGTGCACGTCGGGTGCGACGCCATGGTCGGCGCGGTCGCGGTGGCGACCAAAGATGTGCGGCCCCACCACGTGAACGTTGGCATCCCGGCCAAGAGCGTGCGCGTCAAGCCGAACGCGCCGGCCAAGCTCGACGAGTGTCTGCCGACGGCGCGGCAGCGGTCTACCGGAGGAGGCGGACGCGCGTGATGGATCGCTCCAGGTTCGCGAGTGTCGCACGCCGGCTGCTCGGCGGCGTCGCTCTGGCCGCGATGACTGCGGCCTGCGCCACGTACTGGCCGACGCTGAGTGGTACGAGCGCGCATACGCGCGGCGACGCGTTCACGTGCTCGATGGACCAACTCAAGGAGCTCGGCTACACGCCGCGCACGTGGAACGAGCGCGAGGGTTCGATCGATGCCCAACGCATCAATCGGGATGCGTCGGGCCAGCTGCCCGAGGAGCAGCAGCAGGTGGACAAGCTGGTCGTGCAGACGAAGGCCAACGGCGAGCGCGGGTCGACGATCGAGGTGCGCACCGAGACGGTGCTCCGCCACTACACGCGCTCGGGCTGGGTCGAAGACGGCCGTCCGGCGTCGCAGGCCGTGCAGCAGTCAGGGAAGGCGCTGCTGGACCGCTGCTCGGGAGCCGCGGCGGCCGGTTGATCGGCGCATCAGAGCGGCACGCTCGCGGTGATCTGCCCGGCGCGTCCCGGCAGCTCGCCGCGGACGATGCGGCGCACCGGTACGCGGCCGGGTTGCGTTAGGCACTCGGCGGCGATCGTCTCCAGGGTCACGAACGCGACCCCATCGGCCAGCCATGCGTCGAGCTGGCGCTCGAACAGCCCGAGCAGCGCCGTGCCTTCCACTTCGGTGTGGATCGAGTGGATCTCGGTGCCGGAGATCGCCCGCCGATAAAACGCGATGAGCGATGCATCATCCGGCGTCTCCCGCGAGTTGTACGTCTCGTCCCACGTCGGGAGCGTGGTCGGCAGCTGGATGGTGCGGAAGCGCGTTCCGCCGGCCTCGGGGTAGAACGGCGGGCCGCCGCGTGTATCCGAGGCGTACGCGAGGTCGTAGCGGTCCTGGACGGCAAGCGACCGGGCCGTGGCGTGCCAGCCGGGCGCCGCCGACGCGCGCGCGCGCCGGCCGAAGATCTCGGCGAACGCGTCGTGCGCTCGACTGTAGTCGGCAACGATCTGCGCTTCCGTTAGGCGGTAGAGTTTGTCGTGCCAGCGCACGTGATCCCAGGCGTGCACGCCCACCTCGTGGGCGTCGGCCACCAGGCGGATGTCCGACGCCAACCGCCTGCCGATCAGCGGCGCCGGGAGCAGCGTCCCGTAGAGCGCCGTCCGCGGACCGTACATCGACAGCGCGCGCGAGCGGAGCATCTTGCTGAGGAATCCCTTCCGCGTGAACAGCCGCGCCACGGCCCGCCCCGAGCGATCCGGGCCTAACGTAAAGAAGAACGTCGCGCGGATGCCGCGCGCGCCGAGCACGCGCAGCAGATTCGGTACGCCGGCGCGGGTGCCGAGATACGTATCGCAGTCCACCTTGAGCGCGATGCGCCGGCCGGACGGCGCCGCCGGCGCCGGATGCGTCACGGGACCAACGGGCGCTTGCGCGACCCCAGGTAGAAGTCGAGCGTCAACCGAATGGCGTCGTCGAACCCGATGCGGGGCGCCCAGCCTAACTTCGCGGCGGCGTGCGCGACGGACGGGACGCGGGTCGGAATGTCCTGATAGCCGTCGCCGTAGTAGGACTCCGAGCGCACCTCGACGATGGACGTGCGTTGGGCGGCATCCTCGTAGCCCGGGTAGCGCGCGACTCCCGCGAGCAGGCGCTCGGCCAGCTCACGGATCGAGACGTCGTTGGCCGGATTGCCGATGTTGAAGATCTCGCCGTCGGCCACGCCGTTCTCGTTGACCAGAATGCGCATCAAGCAGTCGATGCCGTCCCGGATGTGCGTGAACGATCGACGCTGCCGCCCGCCATCCACGAGCTTGATCGGCTCGCCGTACAGGATGTTGTGGAGGAACTGCGTCAGCACGCGCGACGAGCCCTCCTTGGGCGAGTCCACGTTGTCGAGATGCGGACCGATCCAGTTGAACGGCCGGAACAGCGTGAACCTCAATCCGGCCTGCTGGCCGTAGGCGAAGATCACGCGATCGAGCAGCTGCTTGCTCGTCGAATAAATCCAGCGCTGCTTGTGGATCGGACCGTACACGAGCGTCGAGCGATACTCATCGAACTCGGCGTCCGGGCACATGCCGTACACTTCCGACGTGGACGGGAACACGACGCGCTTCTTGTAGCGCACGCATTGTTTGACGATGCGCAGATTTTCCTCGAAGTCGAGCTCGAAGACCGAGAGCGGATCGCGCACGTACGTCGCCGGCGTGGCGATCGCGACGAGCGGCAGCACGACATCGCACCGCTTGATGTGGTACTCGATCCATTCCTTGTTGATCGCGATGTCACCCTCGAGGAAGCGGAAGCGCTTGTTCTCCAGGAACGGCTCGATCTTTTCGGCGGACATGTCGAGGCCGAACACTTCCCAATCCGTGGTGGTGAGAATGCGTTCGGTCAGCGCGTTGCCGATGAAGCCGTTGACGCCGAGGATGAGGACTTTCATGTGGCGGGTTGAGTGTTAGGCGCGTGGAGCGCGAGGTGGCGCGCGAGGTCTGCGCCATCGCGCTCGATATCGCCATCGATCTGCGCGCGCACGATCTCGAGCCATTGGGGGTCGGCGGACCCGCACGCGACGTAGAGCCGGTCGTCGATCATCCGCATCTCGCCCGGATGCGCGCCCTGCGCGCTCCATCCGCCATTCCGCGTTCGCCAGAGATACAGCGTTCGTCTCGCGTGCGGCGTGAAGGCGCCGGGATACGGGTGCGACACCGCACGCACCAGATTATGGATCGCGGTGGCGCTCTGCGTCCACACGAAGGCGCCATCTTCGGGCCGGCGCTTGCCGAACGTGGTGGCGCGCGTGGCATCCTGGGGCCGGCGGGGTGCGCATCCGGCCGCGAGTGCGTCGAGCTGGCGATCGAGGAGTCTCACGGCGGCGTCGCGCACGCGCGCCTGGACCTCGCACGCCGTGTCGTCGGGACCGATCGGGACGGCTTCCTGATCGACGATATCGCCGGCGTCGGCGCGCGCGGTCATCACGTGGAGTGTGGCGCCGGTCTCCGTTTCCCCGTTGAGCACGGCCCAATTGACGGGGGCGCGTCCGCGGTAGCGCGGCAGGAGCGAGCCGTGCACGTTGAAGTTGCCTAACGGCGCCACGGCGAGCGCGGCCAGAGGCAGCATCGACCGGTAGTAGCACGAGAGCACGAGGTCCGGCGCGGCCGACCGCAGGCCGGCCAGTTGGGCGGGTTCGTCGAGGCGCGCGTCGAGCCGCACCGGGATCCCGTTGCGCACCGCGAGCGACGCCACCGACGAAAACCACGTGGACTCGCCCGGCGCGTCGGCGTGCGTGTACACGACGGCGATGTGCGCGTCCCGTTCCAGCAGCATCGAGAGACAGGCGTGACCGACGTCGGCGTAGGCGAAGAGCGCGATGCGCGGCCCTTTCATGGGCGGGGCACCGATCCTTCGACCCCGCCGTCCTCGAGGCGCATCAGCGCACCCGTCGCGCCGTAGACGCGCCGCACGAGATAGCGCGGACGGCCGCGTACCTCCTGATAGATGCGTCCGACATACTCGCCCACAATGCCTAACCCTGCCATGAGCACACCCATGACCACGAACGCGAGCGCAAACAACGTGAACACGCCGTCGGCCTCCGAGGCCCGCAGTAGCACGAACCGGCGGATCAGGAGATAGATGCCCAACACGAGGCCGCCGCTCGCGGTGAGGAATCCGAACAACGTGAAGACCTGCAGCGGCACGACCGAGAATCCCGTCATCAAATCGAAGTTGAGGCGGAACAGCCGATAGAGCGAATATTTGGAGGCGCCGGCGCGTCGCTCGGCGTGGCGCACGGCCACTTCGGCCGGCCGTCGCGAGAACGTTTGCGCGAGCGCCGGGATGAACGTGGACGACTCCTCGCACCGATTGATGAGATCGATCACCTCGCGCGAATACGCGCGCAGCATGCACCCGTAGTCGGTCATGCGGATGCCGGTGATGGCCGTCGTGACACGATTCACGACGTGCGATGCGACGCGGCGGAACAAACTGTCCCGCCTCACTTCGCGCACGCCGCCCACCACATCGAATCCCTGGTCGGAGAGCGCGAGCAACTTCGGAATCTCCTCCGGCGGGTTCTGGAGATCGGCATCCAGCGTGACCACGACATCGCCGCCGGCGATGGCAAAGCCGGCCAGGATGGCGGGGTGCTGCCCGAAGTTCCGACTGAGCTCGACGACGCGGAGCCTGTCGGGATAGCGATCCACGAAATCCCGCAACAGGTCGAGCGATCGATCGCGGCTTCCGTCGTCTACGCAGATCACCTCCGACGGCCGGTCGAGTGCGTCGAGCACCGCGAACACGCGCGGCACCAGCTCGGGGATGTTGGCTTCCTCGTTGTAGACCGGGATCACCACCGACACCTTGGCCCGCGGCGCGCCGCTCATCGCGCGCTCCGTTGGGCAATGTCGCGCACGGCGGCGATCACGTCATCCTGATCGGCGTGGGTGAGCATCGGATACAGCGGCAGCGAGAGAATGCGGTCGGACACGAAATGCGCATCCGGGAAATCATCCGGCCGCCAGCCGTAGCGATCGCGATAGTACGAGAATTCGTGCGCCGCCGTGTAGTGCAATCCCACACCGATGTTGCGCGCCTTGAGCTCGGCCATGAACGCGTCGCGATCGATCGCGAGCGCATCGAGATCGAGCAGCGGCGTGTAGAGGTGCCACGCGTGGCGCGACGGGTATGGCACCGGCTCGGGCAAGAGGAGCGCATCGAGCCCGCGGAACGCCGCCTGATACCGCTCGGCCAGGCGCCGTCGCGCCTCGATGAACGCGTCGAGCTGCGGCAGCTGGTGGATGCCTAACGCTGCCTGCATGTCCATCATGTTGTACTTGAAGCCGGGGATCGCGACATCGTACCGCGGCGAGCCGGCGCGGTCGAAGCGCTTCCATGCATCGCGGCTCAATCCGTGGAACTTGAGCAGCGTCACGCGCGACATCACGTCTTCGTCGTGCGACACCACCATGCCGCCTTCGCCGGTCGTGATGTTCTTGTTCGGGTGGAACGAGAACACGCTCGTGGTCGGGAACGAACCGATGCGCCGTCCTCTGTATTCCGTGCCCGCAGCGTGCGCCGCATCTTCGATCAACACCAGATCGTGTGCGCGCGCGAGGTCGAGCAGCGGGTCGAGATCCACGGGCTGCCCAACGAAGTGCACGGGAATGATCGCGCGCGTGCGCGGGCCGATGCGGCGCGCCACGTGGTCGACGCGGATCTGCAGCGTGTGCCGATCGATGTCCGCGAGCACCGGCGTCGCGCCGACGAGCTCGATGACGTTGAGCGTTGCCACGAACGTCAGGGGCGACGTGATGACCTCATCCCCCGCCCCGATGCCGTGCGCCAGAAGCGCGAGGTGGAGGCCCGCGGTGGCCGACGACACCGCCGACGCGTGGCGCGCGCCGACGTACGCGGCGAATTCGTTCGTGAACCGTTCCACCTTGGGACCGGTCGTGATCCACCCCGAGCGCATGCTGTCGACCACCTCGGCGATCTCCGCGTCGCCGATCGTTGGGCGCGAGAACGGAAGGAAGGTCGTGCGCTCCGCGGCATGCGACACGGGTGGGCGGGCGGATTCGGTCATCTCGTCGGGTTCGGGGACGCGGCTCGTGCCGGAAAATTCGCCAATACAACATACTTCCGATTTGCGCCGAGGGATGTCCCCGGCGCCGGCGAGGCATCGAACTCGGCGCGGGCGCGGCGCTTGATGACGACCACCAGGTGCTCGGGCGAGTTCCATCGTTTCCAGAACTCTGCGCGCGACCAATACAACTCGGGCGGTCGCACGCCGTCGGAGCCGAGCTCGTCCACGTAATCGGCGACGGCGATCGGATGGCGAAGCACCCAGGGGAACTCCTGCGGGTAGCAGCGATACGAGACGACTTCCGCATCAGTGGTGCGCGCCGCGATGAGCGCGAGGTTGTGCGCGGAGAGGTCGTCGGCAAACTGCGGCAGGGCGAGAATGATGGCGAGGTAGACGCCGCCCCAGCCCAACGCGGCCGGCAGCAGCGCGCGTCTACCGTGCGCGCGAGCGAGTGACACGCCGATCCAGGCGCCGGCGAGGAGAAGCGCCGCGCCCAACACCGCGAACGCCACGGCGTGATAGCGGCGCAGCTCGCCGCTCGCCAGGCCATACCCGACGCCGCCGATCGCCACGATGGTCACGGTGACGGCGTGGACGACGAGCGCGCGCCGTACGCTGTCGGTGCGCGTCAGCACGGCGCGGGCGACGAGCGCGGCAGCGGCCGGGAAGGCCGGGAGGAGGTACGGGAGCAGCTTGGAGCGCGACAGGGAGAAGAACACGAGGACGACGCAGAACCAGACGGCGAAAAAGAGCGCATCGGGATGCGCGGCGGCGCGGGCGCGCCACGCGTCCATCGTCTGCCTAACGGCACGCGGCGTGACGAACGTCCACGGGACGAATCCGGCGATGAATGCGGCGACAAAGTAATAGATCGGGCCGGCCCGTCTCGCCTCGCCGGTGGCGAAGCGTGCGAAATGTTCCCGTACGAAAAAGATCGAGGCGAAGGCGGGGTTGGCGTGTTGGACGAGCACGAACCAGGGGGCGGCGAGGACGAGAAACACGATCGGCGCGGGCGACCAGAGCGCGTCGCCGACGCGTCGCCAGCGGCCGGTGACGGCGGCCCATACGAGCAGCACGAGGCCCGGAAACACGATACCGATGAGTCCCTTGGCCAGCATCGCCAGGGCGACGCAGGCGCCTAACGTAGCCAGGGCGCCGGTGGCCCGGGCGCCTCGCTCGCCGGCAGCGAGAAAGCGCCGCAGCGCGAAGAACGCCCCCGTGAGCGCGAGCGTCAGGATGCCGTCGGTGAGATTGTACCGGCCCAACACGAAGCTCAACGGCGCCGACAGAAGGATGAGCGCCGCCCACAAGCCCCACCCCGGTAGCTCCGGCGTCTCGAGCTCGACGACGAGCAGCGCGGCCGTGCCCAACGCAGCCAGGCGCGTCGGCAAGCGCGCCGCGTAGGCCGTGAGCCCGAACGCACGCATCGACAGGGCGTTCGCCCAATAGAGGAGCGGAGGCTTTTCGAAGTAGTGCGCGCCGTTCAACTCCGGCGTCACGAAGTCGTGCGACGCCAGCATCTCGCGCGGGACTTCGGCATAGCGCGCCTCGTCGGGCTCGATGAGCCACGACCCGGGCAGCTCGAGCATGAGCAGTGCCGCGAAGACGAAGAGCAGGACGAGCAGCACGCGCCGCTCGCCCCGCGCCGCCGCTCCGTTAGGCAAAGGGCCGGCCGCGCCGGTCACGCTCAGCGCACTCGCAGCACGTCGTCCACGGCGCCGCCATCCCCGCCGCGCAACAAGTAGGCGGCTTCCCGCAGCGCCACCGCCGAGCGCGGCCAGGCGAACCGACGAACCGCATCGTCGATCGACACCCACTCGGATCGCGCGTGCTCGCCCGACAATCGCACACTGCCCTCGCCAACGATGCCGGCAAACGCAACCGCAAGCGTGACCACGTTCAACGTGTGCAGGTAGAACGGCTGGACCGTGACATTGTACAGGTGCGTCACGATGAGACCCGTCTCCTCGGCGATTTCACGGATCGCTGCATCTTCCGGTCGTTCCCCCGGCTCGATGTGGCCGTGCACGGCTTCCCACGCGCCGGTGCACCGCGTGTTGGCCGCGCGCTCGAGCACGAGCGTGCGCCACTCGGTGCCGTGACGCCGGAGCGGATACACGTCGACGGTGGCAACCCGGGCTTCGATCATGGCGCGAAAGATAGAAGGTGGTGAGCGGGAACGCGGCGAATCGCCCTTGCACGCAGGAATCGCCGCGCCAGGCAGAGTAGGGCCTCGCGGCGCCTCGGCGACCAGGGCGCTCGATTGCGGAGCGTCGCGTTCGGACCCCACCTTTCCGGCGTGATCATTTCGCCATGCGCGTTCTAATCGTTGAAGATGATCCCGAGCTCTCGCGCATTTTGCGCGACGGGTTGGGCGAACAGCATATCGACGCGGTGATCGTGCACACGTTCGCCGACGGAAGCAATGCGGCGTTCTCGCACGCGTACGATGTCATCATCCTCGACATCATGCTGCCGGGCGGAAGCGGCCTCGACCTCTGCGCGCAGGTGCGCAGCGGCGACATCGCGACGCCCATCCTGATGCTCACGGCGCGGAGCGCCGTCGACGATCGCGTCCGCGGTCTGGAGGCCGGCGCCGACGACTACCTCGTGAAGCCGTTCGCGTTTCGCGAGCTGCTCGCGCGCATCCACGCACTCGCGCGACGTCAGCCGCGTCTCGAGCCATCGCTGCGGCGCATCGAGAACCTCGAGGTGGATCTCCGCGCCCACCGCGTCCGGCGCGCCGGAACGGAGATCGTGCTCACCGGCAAGGAGTACACGCTGCTCGAGTTCTTTCTGCAGCACGAGGGAGAAGTCGTCGATCGCGCGGCGATTACGGCGTACGTGTGGGACGACAACCACGATCCGTTCACCAACGTGCTCGAAGTACTCGTCCGGCGGTTGCGGCGCAAGATCGACGAGGGCTTCACGCCGCGCCTCATCCACACGGTGCGCGGCGCGGGCTACCGGTTCGGGCAATCCTGAGCGATCGATGCAGCCGCTGACACGCATCCGGCTCGGCCTCACCGCCTGGTACGCGGCGACGTTCGGGCTCATCCTGGTGTTGTTAGGCGGGGGGTTGTTCGCGGTGATCCGGTCGCAGATCACGGCCCAGCTCGATACGTCGCTCGAGGCCGCCACCGAGCAGCTCATGCGCGCGGCGAACATTCGAGAAATGGAAGCGGCCGAAGCCCGGGGCCAGGTCGTGGACGCGGTGGATGAGCTGCACATCCCCGACCGGCAGCTCTTTCTGCTCACGGCGGCGGCAGCGCCCTTCAAGCCGCCGTCGGCGCCGGCGTGGGTGACGCGCGCCGCTGAGCGCGCGATCGCGGCGGGGGATGTGACGCTCAACTCGCACATCGGCCACGGCCACACGCTGCGCATTCACGCCGCGGCGTTCACCACGTCGAGCGGCACGCGCTACATCGCGCTCGCGGCCGCCGACCGCGTAGAGCTCGAGGACCGCTATGCGTCGCTGATCGGCGCGTTCGGCGGCGCCTCGCTGGCCGCGCTGCTGCTGGTTGCGTTAGGCGGCTGGATTCTCATGCGCAAGTCCACCGCGCCAGTCGAGGCGACCATGGCGCAGATGCGCCGGTTCATGGCCGATGCCGCGCACGAATTGCGCACGCCGATCGCCGTGCTCAGGACGCGGGCCGAAGTCGCGCTCCAACGCGAGCGCGAGCCATCCGCCTACATCGAGACGCTGACCCGCGTCGAAGAAGAGGCCGAGCGGTTAGGCGGCATCGTGGGCGACCTGCTCACGCTCGCGCACGCCGACGCCGGGGAATGGCCGGTCGCACAGGAGCGCTTCTTCCTCGACGACATCGCGCTCGATGCGGCCGACGCCGCGCACGTCCTGGCGCGGCAGCGCGGCGTGGCGCTCGAAGTCGGGACGTTCGAGGAAAGCCCGATCATCGGCGACCGCGCGCTCGTCCGCCAGCTGCTCATGCAGATTCTCGACAACGCCGTGAAATTCACGCCGCACGGCGGACGGGTGCGCGTGGATGTTTCGGCGACCAACGGAACGTCGACCGTCGTCATCGCCGACACGGGGATCGGCATCCCGGCAGCCCAGATGCCGCACGTGTTCGACCGATTTTACCGCGCCGAAAACGCGCGCGAGCGCGCGCCCGGCGCCGGCCTCGGCCTCTCGATCGCCCGGTGGATCGCCACGGCGCACGGCGCGACGGTCTCGCTCGATTCGGCGCCGGGCGCCGGCACCACCGTTACACTGCGATTTCCGCGCGCGCCCTGACTGTAATCCCGCTGACAGCTACGCCGCCTAATTTCACTGCGAATGCGCTCCACGATCCCTCCGCCGCATCCGACTGCGAGGCGTGCGCTCCTGGTCGGTGCCGCCATCGCAGCCGGCGCCATGTCGGCGCCATGCGCGCACGCCCAACAGCCGTACACGCGCGCGCAGGCAGTCGCCGCGGCGCTCTCCTCGCAGCCGCTCCTGGCGCTGGCCGGCGCCGACAGCGCGACGGCTGCAGCGGGGCTGTCCAGCGCGCGCGCGTATCCCAACCCGACGTTTTCGTTTCAGTACACGAAGGACATTCCGCGGCACCACTCGATTCTCGACATTCCCCTCGACTTTCCGTGGGTGCGCAATCCGCGCGTCGGCGCAGCCGCGGCCGGCCAGCACGCGGCGACGCTGCGTCTGGGTCTCGCGCGCGCGTCGGTGACGTTCGTCGCCGAGACCAGTTACGCGCGCGTGCTCGCCCTCCAGGAACACGCTCGGTTAGGCCGGCGCGACGCCCTCGACGCCGACAGCCTGTTTCACATGGCGCAGCGCCGGGAGCAGGCGGGAGACGCCAGCGAGCTGGATGTGAAGCTGGCGCAGATCAACGCAGGACAGCTCGAAAATACCGCGCAGGACGACTCGCTCACCGCGGTCCTGGCGCTGCTCGATCTGCAACGCTTGATGGGCATGACGGCCGACACGCCCGCCATCTCGCTCGCCGACAGCCTCGTCATTCCTGCCGCCGATCCGTCGCCGCCGGCCGACAGCGCGGCCCCGTTCGCCGTTGCGGCCGCGCGCGCCGACCTCGATGCGGCCGAACGATCGTACACACTGGAACGACGCAACGTCTTCGCCGCACCGTCGGTCGAAGCGGGCATCGAGGGCGGCGATCCGACGGGGCAGGAGCCGGGCGCGCTGCCGCTGTTCGGCGTGACGATTCCGCTGCCGCTGTTCGATCGGCATGGCGGTGCCATCGCGACCGCGCAGGCGGCGCGCGATCGCGCGCGCGCACAGCTCACGCTCGCCACCCGCGAGAGCGACGCCGAGCGCTTGCGGTCGGCGCGCGAGCGGGCGTTAGCCATTGCGCGCGCGGAGCGCGACCGGCAGCTGTTGGCCGGCGCCGACACGGTGGCCCGCATGTCGCTCGCCGCGTATTCCGAAGGCGCGTCCGCGCTGCCTAACGTATTGGAGGCACAGCGGAACGCGCGCGGGATGCTGCTGCAATTCGTCGACGACGTCGCCGCCGCCCAGATCGCCGATGCGGCGCTCCGGCTGGCGACCGCTTCCAGCCAGAGCCCGTAATGCCACGATTCCTCCTGTTGTGCGCGCTCGCCGTGGTTGCCGTATCGTGCCGCCGCGGCGATGAGGCGAGCGACGACACCGGCGCCGGACCGCCGCCGGTGGTCGGCGCCCGCACCGCGCAAGCAACCCGGCATCCGTTCATCGAAACGGTGGACGCGATCGGCACCGTTGCGGCCCGACCGCGCGGATTGGCGGCGCTGTCCGCACCGGCCACGGCGCGCGTGCTGCGCATCGACGTCGCGGTCGGCGAGCGCGTGCACGCCGGACAGGCGCTGGTGGAGCTCGATCACGCGCCGTTCGACGCCGCGGCCAGGAGCGCGCACGCCGCGGTTGCGACTGCGCAGGCGAGCTTCGACCGCGCGACGCGTCTGGCCGATCAGGGCATCGCGCCGCGCAAGGACGCGGAGACGGCGAGTGCGGAGCTGGCGCAGGCGCAGGCAGCGCTCAGCGCCGCCCAACGGAACGCCGAGTTGGCGACGCTGCGCACGCCGATTTCCGGCGTGGTGACGCGCCTCAATGCCGTGTTAGGCCAGTCGGTCGACCCGGGGCAGCTCGTCGTGGAAGTGGCCGATCCGTCGGCGTTGGACATCGTGCTCGCGCTCTCTCCGGCGCTCGCGGCGCGCGTGCATGCCGGCGACAGCGTGTCGCTCGTGGCCGGCGCGAACGCCGGCGGCGAGGCGCTGGGCGACGGCATCGTGCAATCGGTGGCCGTGACGCTCGACTCGGCCACGCGCAGCGTCGGTGTCCGCGCGCGTCTCGACCACCCGGCGCGCGCGCTGCGCATTGGCGAAACCGTCTTCGGGCGGATCGACGTCGCGGTGCACGCCGACGCGGTGTCCGTGCCGATCCAGGCCCTCGTGCCGGAGGGCGAAGGCTACCGCGTCTACGTGGTGGATTCGTCCGGCGTCGCGCACGCGCGGGACGTCGACGTCGGCGCGCGCACGGAGACCGACGCCGAGATTCTGAAAGGGGTCGCCGCCGGCGAGCGCGTCGTCACCTACGGAGCCTACGGCGTGGCGGACAGCGCGAAGATCGTCCCGGTCAAACCGTGAGCCTCTTCGACCACCTCGTCCGGCAACGCCGCTTCATTTATCTGGTGGTGGCGCTGCTGAGCGCCGCCGGCATCGGTGCGGCGCTCCAGCTGCCCTCGGCCATCTATCCGGAGCTCGTGTTCCCGCGCATCACGATCGTGGCGCAGGGGTCTGCGTTAGGCGCGCGGCAAATCGTGTTCAGCATCACCCGGCCGCTCGAGGAAGCGGTGAGCGTGGTGCCCGGCGTGAGCCGCGTCGATTCGAAGACGATTCGCGGCTCATCGCAGATCGACGTGACCTTCGCGCCCAACACGGACATGATCTACGCGCTGCAACTCGTGCAGGCGCGCGTGAACGAAGCGCAGCAGCAGCTGCCGCCGGGCATCCAGATCGAAGTGGCGCGGCTGACGCCATCGCTCTTTCCGATCCTGTCGTACAACCTCGAGGGCGGCGATCCGGCCACGTTGTACGACATCGCGCGGTACCAGATCAAGCCGCTGCTCTCGCGCATCCCCGGTGTCGGGCTGGTGGATGTGCAGGGGAGCGATGTCCGGGAAATCGAAGTGGTGGCCGACCCCGAACGGCTGGCGTCGGCCGGCCTGTCGTACGATGACCTCGCGGCGGCGATCGACTCCGCGATCACGCCGCAGGCCGTCGGCCGCGTCGCACGCGACTACCGGCAGTATCTCATCGTCACCGACAACGAGGCGCACGATGTCGATGACGTGGCCAACGTGGTCGTGTCCGACGGACTGCGGGTGCGCGACCTCGCCACGGTCATGTTAGGCACGGAGGACCACGTGAGCGTCATCGCCGGCGATGGCCGCCCGGCGGCGCTGCTCAACGTGACCCGGCAGATCGGCGGCAACACGCTGCTCATCGCCGACAGCGTCGCGGCGATCGCCCGGCAGGTCCAGCGCACGCTGCCGCCGGGCGTGCGGCTCAAGCCGGTCTACGACCAGGCATCGCTGGTGCGCGACGCGGTGCGGTCGGTGCGCGACGCGATGCTCGTCGGCGCCGTGCTCGCGGTGCTGATCCTGCTCGTGTTCCTCCGGCACGCGCGCATCACCGCGATCAGCGCGACGTCGATCCCGCTCACGCTCATGATCACCGTGTTCGTGATGCGGCTGCTCGGCCAGACGTTCAATCTGATGACGTTAGGCGCAATGGCCATCGCGATCGGCCTGGTGATCGACGACGCCGTCGTGATCACGGAGAACATCGCGCGCCACGTCCATCTCACGGCCGACCGGCACGCCGCGATCCGGGAGGCCGTGCGCGAGCTGGTGTGGCCGGTGACCTCGTCGACCATCACCACGGTGGTCGTGTTCCTGCCGCTCGGCTTGCTGCAAGGCGTGGTGGGACAGTTCTTCCACGCGCTGTCGATCACGCTGTCCATCGCGGTGTTGGTGTCCCTGCTGCTCGCGCTCACGATCATCCCGCTGCTGAGCGAACAATTCGTGACGGCGCACGACGTGGAAGGCGGAGGCGTGGACGAGCGGGGATCCGGTATCAGCGCCCGCATCGGGCGGATGCTCGGACGCCTAACGGACGCGTACGCCCGCTCCCTCGACGCGGCGCTCCGGCATCCCGGCCGCACGGTGGTCATCGCCGCGCTGCTGGCCGCGGGCGGCGTGGTGGCCTACCAGTTCACCGGCACCGGGTTCCTGCCCGAGATGGACGAAGGGGCGTTCGTGCTCGACTATTTCACGCCGGGCGGCACGGCGCTCGCGGAGAGCGACCGCCAGGTTCGCATCGCCGAGAGCATCCTCGCCCGGACGCCCGAAATCTCCGGCACGTCGCGCCGGTTAGGCGCCGAGCTCGGCCTGTTCGCGACCGAGCAGAACAGCGGGGACATCGTGGCGCGCCTGGTGCCGCGATCGGAGCGCGACCGCAGCGTCGATGAGGTGATCGACGATGTGCGGCCCAGGATCCAGGCCGCTGCTCCGCGGCTGCACATCGAGTTCGTGCAGATTCTCTCCGACGTCATCAACGATCTCGCCGGTGCGGCGCGGCCCGTCGAGATCAAACTGTTCGGCGCGCAGCTCGACGCGCTCGAGCGCTACGCCAAAACGCTGGCCGAGCCGATGTCGAAGGTGGATGGAATCGAGGACCTGTACGATGGCGTGAGCGAGCCTGCCGCCGAGATGCTGCTGCGGGTGGATGGCGCCGAGGCGGCGCGGGTGGGCCTCACCCCGGCGCAGGTCGGGAGCGCGGTGAGCGCGTCCCTGTTAGGCGTGGACGCCGGCCAGGTACACGCGGGCGACCGTCCCATCGGCGTGCGCGTGCGCGCGCCGGACTCGGTGCGGTACGACCCGCTGCGGTTGGGCTCGCTGCCCGTCATGACCGGCGCGACCGGCCGCGCCATTGTCCCCTTGTCGAGCCTCGCCTCGGTGCACGCCGTGGACTCGCGGGCCGAGCTGGACCGCGAGAACCAGCAGCAGATGCTCGACATGACCGCCGACGTCAGCAACCGCTCGCTCGGCGATGTGATCAAAGATGTGAAAGCGGTGCTCGCGGCCCACCCGCCGCCGGCCGGCATCCGCGTGGAGCTCGCCGGGCAGTACGCGAGCCAGCAGCAAGCGTTTCGCGCGCTCCTGCTCGTGTTAGGCCTGGCCGGTGTCAGCGTGGTCGCCGTGATGGTGATTCAATTCGAGTCGTTCATCGAGCCGCTCATCATCGCGCTGGCGGCGCCGGTGTCGTTCGTCGGCGCGGTGCTGCTCCTCCTCATCACCGGCACGCCGCTCAACGTGTCGTCGTTCATGGGGCTGATTCTGCTCGTGGGGCTGATCGTGAAGAACGGCATCATTCTGCTCGACTTCACGCGGTACCGGATGCGGCACGAGGGCATGGCGCTGGACGCGGCGCTGCGCGACGCGGCGCGGGTGCGCCTGCGGCCGATTCTCATGACCACGCTCTGTACGCTGTTCGGGCTTCTCCCTCTCGCGTTAGGCCTGGGCCCCGGCAGCGAGCTGCAGCGCCCGCTGGCGCTGGCTGTGATCGGCGGGCTGGCCCTGTCGACGCCGATCACCCTGTACGTGGTGCCGTCGTTAGTCATGGCGATCCGCGCCCGGCGCCGCTCGGCGGCGGCCTGGTAGGCCGGCTCGGAAATTCCCGCTCGCCACGACGCGACGCGGTTGGCGCGCCTAGCGCGCGTCTCGGCGCTCGGCCGTCGGCGCGGACTTCTTGCGCATCTTCGATTCGATCGTGCGGCGCCAGAGCCAGAAGCCGATCACGACCAGCACGACGAAGATGGCGAGCGCCCAGCTCGCGTCGCCAACGATGCTCTGGAGCCGCTCCAGGTTGCGCCCGAACAGATAGCCGATCAGGCCGAACGCGGCCGCCCACACGATGCCGCCGCTCGCGTTGTACATCGTGAAGCGCCCGTAAGGCATGCAGCCCACGCCGGCGAAGAGCGCGGCCCAGGTGCGCAGCAGCGCGATGAACCGGCCGAAGAACACCGTCTTCGCGCCGTGTCGCTCGAAGAAGCGTTTGACGTGCTCCAGCTTCGCGTCGTTTACGCGGAAGAAGCGGCCGTAGCGGCGCACGAATGCGATGCCGCCGCGCCGGCCGATCCAGTAGCCTCCGGCGTCGCCGAGAATCGCCGCCGCCGCGGCGACGGCGATGACCAACGCAATTTTCATGTGGCCGCGCGCGGCGAGCGCGGCAGCCGCCACGAGCGCGGTTTCGCCCGGCACGGGCACGCCGAGGCTCTCCAGGCCGACCACGAGAAACAGGAGGCCGTAGCCGTAGGTGCGAAAGAGCTGGAGAAAATTCTCGTGGAGCATCCGTTAGGCCGATGTCAGAGCACGCGCCAGAGCGTCGGCGCGACGTCGAACGAGAACGTCCACCGGCCCGCGCCGCGCCGCAGCCCTCGCGCGACATCGAACCGGGCGAGGTCGAACAGCACCAGAAGCCCCGCGCCGATCGATGGATACCATCCGCGCGCCGCACCGGCGAAGGGCGCACCGTCCGTCACGTACACCGTGTGCACGTACGGCGCGAGCGTGGCCGTAGCCGACGCGCGACCGAACGCGCCGAGCGAGATCGCCGGAAACGGGATCGGCATGCGCCACTCGGCGTGCCCGGTCAGGCCGACCCGCGCCGCGAACTGGTGGAAGTCGTAGCCGGGTCCGCTCACCGGTCCGCCGAGCAAGACGTATTCCTGCGCCGGCACGTCGGACGAGGCGCGCACGCCGGCCGCCGTCGCCTCGAGCACCAGGGCGTCGCCGCCGACCTTCCGTTGGGCATGTGCGTCGAGCGCCGCGCGCTCGAACGTCGGATGGGCCGCGGCCAGCGTCGTGTCGCGGCCCGTGTACCAGCCGCCGCGCAGCTCCGCGTGCAGCGTCACGTCGCCTAACGGAGTCGATGCGAACGTCCGGCGCACGGCGATGCCCAGACGCGCCTCGCGCACCGACCACGCAGGCAGCGTAGCGCCATACGCGCCGTGCCACGGTGTCGCGTGCACCGCGAGGCGCCCCTGCTCCTCGTACGCCGCCGTCATCGACCAGTCCGCTGCCGCAAGACGGCCCAGCGCCACGTCGAGCCCGGCGCCGCGCACGTCGTACGGGTCGGTGCGATCCGAGCCGAACTCCTGCGCCGCGATGCTGTTCGCCAGCGGCGACGTCTCTGCAATGTCGCCGGCCTCGCGGTAGTCGCGCATGGCGAACAGCCCGATCGACCGGCCGGGCGTCCACTCGTAGGCGAACGAGGCGCGCCCTTTGGCCTGATGGTCGTCGAAGCCCCACCGGCCGGTGGCCGAGAGCGCGAGGCCGCCGCCCAACCGCGCCGTCGCCCCCGCGCCCAACGCCAACCCCTCGACGCGGTTCACACGCGCGATGTCGGACAGCCGTCGGGCGGCCGGCTCCACGCCGGCCGCGCGCGAGATCGCCTCGGTACCGACCAGCGCTCGCACCTGCTCCTGCACCCGGCGCACGTCGGCCTCGGTCGCGGCGCGCACGTCCGAGGGCAGCGAGTCCAGGATGCGCCCCGTCCAGTGGTATGATGATACGATGGGTTGCGGCGCCTGCACGATCTCCGAACCCGCAAACAACGACGGGGCGAGGTGCGTGTTGATCCGGTAGCAGCAAATGTCCCACCGCCCGCGGATGATGCCTCGCGCCGGGAAGCGCATCCACGTGCCCGTGCGACGGATCTCGATGTCCTGATGGTAGGGCAGCCAGTACCGGTCGTCGACCAGCGCGTTCTCGAGCACGATCGAGATGTCCTCGAGCGCTGGATCCAGGTACGCCGGCCGTGTGAAGGCGAACGCCATGCGCACCACCTGCGCGCTCGCCGTGTCCAGATAAATCTCGCCGACGATGCGCGCCGCGTGCTCGTCGCGCGGACGCACGGCAACCTCGTAAACGAACCGATCCTGTCCCGCGAGACGAATCTCGAGCGAGTCGCGAATAGCGAAGTCGTAGAGATGCAGGCCGTCGGCCGACAGCGGGTGCGGCACGTCGCGGACCTCATCGCCTTCGCCCAGACGAATGAAATTCGGAAAGTTGTTCTGAACGATGCCGAGATGGTCCTGGTGGTACTCGATGTCCGTCGGCAGGAGCAGCGTGTCGCGGCGCCCTTCGATGATCTGCTTGCTGAGATTGGGCGCGCGCCAGTAGACTTGGAGCGCCAGCTCGTCCGACTTCACGATGGACGGCGGATCGGGGAAGCCCTGCCCGAGTTGGACCAGAAACGTGAGATAGCCGTGCGCGGTGGCCTGATAATCCACCAGCGTGCTGTCGGCGAGTTGCGCGGCGCGGCCTTCTGTCGCGCGCTCGACCAGCGCCATCGTGCGCGGGTCGTCCCATGCCTGCGCGTCAGCGGGTCGTACGGCGGTCGTGAGACCCACCAGGACACACAACGCGGCGGCGTGCGCCGCGGAGAACCGAAGCATGATCGAGAAATGTCGCGGGCTCGAGTGCAGGCGGCAAGCGACGCGATGATGACGCCCGACCGCTTCGTCGCGCTCGCCGAGTCCGGCGGACTCATCCCCGTGTGGCGCGATTGCCTGCTCGACGCGGACACGCCGGTGTCGGCATTCGCGAAACTGCGCCGCGGACCGTTTGCGTTCCTCCTCGAATCGGCGCCCGCGGGCAGCGAGACGTGGGCCCGCTACACCTTCCTCGGCACCGAGCCGCGCGCGGCGTGGCGATTGCGCGACGGCATCGTCGACGACTGGACGCCAGACCGCGGTTGGCACGGCGCGCGGCGCGCCGCCGATCCATTGGACGATCTCCGCTCCCGCCTAACGGAGTACACTCCCGCGGACGTCCCCGAGTTAGGCGCGTTCTGGAGCGGCGCCGTCGGGTATTTCGGCTACGATGTGGTGCGGCTCCTGGAGCGGCTGCCGAACGCACCGCCGCGCGCCATCGACGTGCCGGACGCCGTCTTCGTGTTCACGCGCGCGCTCGTCATCATCGACAATCTGCGCGCACAGGCGCGGGTCGTGGTGGCCGTGCCGGTCGAGCCGGGCCTCGACGGCCCGGCGCGCCGCGCCCTCTACGACACCGCGGTACGCGAGATCCAGACCGTGATCGCGCGGCTGCAGGGACCAGTTGCCCTGCCTCCGCTGGCGCTCGACGACTGCGCGCCGGCCGCCCAGGGCGTGTCGTCTTACTCGCGCGAGCACTTCGAGCGGGATGTCGAGCGGATTCGCCAATACATCTTCGCCGGCGATTGCTTTCAGGCGGAGTTGGCGCGGCGCATCGCCGTCCCCGTGGACTTCGAGCCGCTTTCGCTCTATCGGGCGCTGCGAGCCCTCAATCCATCGCCGTACATGTACCACCTCGTGCTCGACGGCATGGAGTTGGTCGGCAGCTCGCCCGAGCTGCTCGTCCGCGTCGCCGACGGCACCGTCACCGTTAGGCCAATCGCCGGGACGCGCCCCCGCGGCGCATCGCCGGAAGAAGATGCGCGGCTCAGCGCCGAGCTCCTCGCCGATGAGAAGGAACGCGCCGAGCACGTCATGCTGGTCGACCTCGGCCGCAACGACGTCGGGCGCATCGCCGCCTATGGAACCGTGCGCGTAACGGATCTCATGGTGATCGAGCGCTACAGCCACGTGCTGCACATCGTCAGCCAGATCGAGGGCGAGCTGCGCGCCGATGCGTCGGCCGTCGATGTGTTTCGCGCGACCTTCCCTGCCGGCACGCTCACCGGCGCGCCGAAAGTGCGCGCGATGCAAATCATCGACGAGCTCGAACCGGAGCGCCGTGGTCCGTACGGGGGCGCGGTGGGCTACATCGCGGCCGGCGACCGGCGCATGGACCTCGCCATCACCATCCGCACGTGCGTCATCGCCGGCGGTGTCGCGAACGTGCAGGCGGCCGCGGGCATCGTCGCCGATTCGGTGCCGGCCCGCGAGTTCGAGGAAACCGAAAACAAGATGCGCGCCCTCCTGACGGCGATCGGACGCGTGCGCGCCGCGTCGCGCACCGGATCGCCGGCGTGACGGCGGCCCCATTCCCCGCTCATCCGGCCTTCGGACTGCTATTCCACGACTCGAGCTCGATTTTCCACTCGCCGCTCGTCTGCCGCTTGAGCACCAACGTCATCTTTCCCTCGCTCTCGAACGGCTGCTGCGGCGGCGGGAACTCGATCCGCTGCTTGTTGATCCCCCACTCGTACGCCCAGTCGCCCTGAATAGTGATCTGCTTCCAGTCGACGGTGCAGTACACCATCTTCGCGCCTTTGAGCCCCGGCGTTAGGCCGTTGAGCCACGCGGCGATCGCCGCCTTCCCCACCATGGGCTCGAGACCCTGAATCAGATCAACGCCGTCCTCGGCCCACAATTCGGCCGAGGCGGGATTGTCCATCTGCTGGCACGCCCGCACCTCTTTCGCGTTGAGTGCGTCCACGGCGCGCCGCGCAACGCTGTCGGCGCTTGACGACGCCGCCACCGGGCTCGACTGCCCCCAGGCGATACCCGCCGCACCGAGGACCGCGATCACGGCGCACACCGCCGACCGCGCCGCACCACGCCACCTGCCTAACGAACGAGTCATGCGGCCTCCAGTGATTGCCAGCCGTTAGGCCTTCGCCACCGACACCACCTTGTCCCACACCCAGGCGCCGCCCGAGAGATTCTCCTGGTGTGCCGACAACACGCCGTCGCTGCCCCCGCCCTTCGCGAACGCCAGGAGCTTCCCGACGAAGGCATCGTTCGCCCCGAATGAAAATCCGGTCTCGCTCAAATACTTGACGCCCCACACCTTGAGACCATCCAGGTGCTGCGCGCCGGCCTGAAATTCCGCGCTCGAGATCACGCTCTGGTCGTCCTTGAACATCGACAGATAGACCATCTTGTCGCCGCAGATGCCGCTGTTGAGCGTGATCACCGCGAGCGCGGGCGCCAACAGCACGTGCTTCCGATACCACCGCGCGAATGCGAACGGCTGCTTCTGCAGCGCGCTGCCGGCGTCACGATTCCGCCAATGCTCGGCGGCCTCCTCGAAGAACGCGCGCATCTGCGACGTCTCATAGAGCCGCCAGAACAACTTCGCCAGCATCTCGGCGCCCGCGATGAGAATGCCCGCGATGAGACCGGCGCCCGCGCTCGCCGCCGCCAGGCCCATGTTCGCCGCGCCCTTCAACATCGTCCACATGCCCTCGCCGACGCTCACCGTCATCGCGCGATGAATCGTGTCCACGACCATCTTCGGATGACCCGAACCGAACTCCACATCGCGCGACGACTTCCATGCCTTGAAGCGCGTGATCGCCGCGTCCACCGTCACGACGACGCCCTTGCCCAGGTCTAACGCACCGGACAGCAAGCCGGATGCAAGAGCGCTCTGCGTCGCGCTCACGGCGGCATTGACGGCCGCCTTGACCAACGACGCCGGTAATTCGCACTTCCACTTTTCCTTCAGTGACTCGAGCAGGCCCTTCGCCACGTCCTGAAACCACCGCTTCACCCGCTCCATCACCGACATCAATTGCGTCTGTGCGTCGGGCTTGAGGATGAACGGTTTGGTTGCGCCCCAGCCGGCATCGATGATCTCGTTCCCCGGCACCATCACCACGCCCTGATAGGTCGACACGGTGTTCGCCACTGCATTGTTGAGCCCGGTCGATGCCCCGGCGTACGACAGCGCACCCCCCGCGATCGACATGCCGCCCTCGAGCAGCACGTTGAAAATTCGCGGCGACACCGTGAGATGCGAGAACAGATACAGCACGCCCAGGCGCGCATTGATGAGATTCTCGTGCATGAAGTTAGGCGTCACGCCCCACGCGCTGTCGGTGTCGCCGCCCTTCTGGACCTGCGTCGTCAACAGCTCGACGTATCCATCCTTGTTCCGGCGCGACTTCTTCCACTCGTCGCCCACGCCTTGCGTCTTCTTCCACGCCGCGAGCGCATTCTTGACGCGCGTCAGGCTCGCCGCGCTCTTGTCCTTCTGATAC
>Ga0207695_10003289_pt1 | contig 22966 bp, 21 predicted proteins | sample KBSC54metaG_FD_184354 | JGI IMG/M metagenome (GOLD analysis project Ga0207695, IMG submission 184354) | Corn rhizosphere microbial communities from Kellogg Biological Station, Michigan, USA - KBS C5-4 metaG (SPAdes) (version 2) | ecosystem: Host-associated > Plants > Roots > Rhizosphere > Soil...
AGCCCCATGGCCTGCTTGGCCAGCAGCAGCATGCCGGTGGACGAGACCGGGATGAATTCGGTGAGGCCCTCGATCAGGCCGAGGATGATGGCGTGGATCCAGTCCGACATGACGCTCCCCGAACGCGGCTCGCGATCCGCTGAACATCAGGAATGCGGCGCTATGGTGAAGAAGGCGTTTATCGCCTTTCCCCTCGCCGCCTGCTTGGACGGCGTATATCCCTTGGCCGATCTTGTCTTGGGTGAAAGTTCCTGGGGTTGCGGAGCATGGCGTCGGCGGACGAAAGCCGGGCGGACGAGGGGCAGGCGGACCTGAACGCGGCGGTGCAGGCCGCCATGCAGCGGGGCGACCGGGCCGGCGCGCTCGCCCTGGTCCGCGAGGCCGAGCGGGCGGCGCCGCAGGACAAGACCCTGAAGATGCAGCGCGCCATGATCGCCCGCGCCATGGGCGACCTGGCGGGCGCGCTCTCGGCGCTGGACGACGCGCTGGCCATCGACCCCTACGACTATGTGGCCAGGCTGTCGAAGGGCGCGCTCGTGGAGCGTGTGGAGGGCGAGCGGGCCGCGGCGACGGTCTACCGCAACGCGCTCGCCATCGTCCCGCCGGACGCCGAGCTGCCGCCGCCGCTGCGCGCGCCCACGGCGCGGGCGCGCGAGGTGGTGGCCCGCACCATGGCGGCGCTGGAAGACCACCTGAAGGCCCGCACCGGGGCGGTCACCGCCGAGGTTTCGGGCGCCGCGCGGCGGCGGTTCGACGAGAGCGTCGGCATCCTGGCCGGCCGCACCAAGGTCTATAACCAGGAACCCCTGCTGCTGCACTATCCGCGGCTGCCGGCCATTCCCTTCTACGACCGCGAGCTGTTCCCCTGGTTTGCCGAGTTGGAAGCGGCCACGGACGTCATCCGCGCGGAACTGCAGGGCGCGCTGGCCGCCGCCAGGGACGACTTCGCCCCCTATATCGCCTATCCCAAGGGCACGCCGGTCAACCAGTGGGGCGAGCTCAACCACTCCCGCCGCTGGAGTTCCTTCTTCCTGTGGAAGGACGGGGCGCGGCAGGATCAGGCCTGCAAGCTCTGCCCGCAGACCGCCGCCCTGCTGGACCGGCTGCCGATGTCGGACCTGCCGGGCTACGCGCCCACGGCCATGTTCTCGGCGCTGGACGCCCGAACGCAGATCCCGCCGCACACCGGCTCGACCAATGTGCGCCTGCTCTGCCACCTGCCGCTGATCCTGCCGGGACCGGCGCGCTTCCGGGTGGGGAACGAGACCCGCGACTGGAAGATGGGCGAGGCCTGGGTGTTCGACGACACCATCGAGCACGAGGCCTGGAACGACGCCGACGAACTGCGGGTGATCCTGATCTTCGACATCTGGAATCCCCTGCTGGACATGGGCGAGCGCGACCTCGTCCGCGCCCTGCTGAGCGCCCGGCAGGAGTTCTTCGCCCGCTAACCGAACTCCGGTTCGGGGCCCACGTAGCGGGCGCGGGGCCGGATCAGGGTGTCGGCCTGGCCCTGCTCGATGGCGTGGGCGATCCAGCCGGCGCAGCGGGCGACCGAGAACAGCGCGAAGGGGGCGTCGGCCGGCAAGCGCAGGGCCTCGCACGCCGCCATCAGGGCGAAGTCGACGTTGGGAGCCAGGCCGGTGGCCGCGGCCACCGCCTCGCGGAGCGCCTGCAGGTCCGCGGGCGGGGCGAAGCGGTCGAGCAGGGCCGCGGCCCGCGGGTCGCCGTCCGGATAGAGCATGTGGCCGAAGCCCGGCAGGGCGCGGTCCTCCACGAGCCGGTTGGCGATGGCCTGGCGGGGACCGAGCTGGGCCGCCTCGGCGGCGAAGGTGCGCACCGCGGCGGTCGCGCCCCCATGCCTGGGCCCTGAAAGCGTGGCGAGGCCGGCGAGCGCGCAGGCCGCCAGCGACGCGCCGGTGGAGGCCGCCACCCGGGCGGCGAAGGCCGAGGCGTTGAGTTCATGGTCGGCCACCAGCACCAGCATGCGGCGGATCAGGTCCGCGGCCGGCCCGCCGGGACCCACGCCCCAGGCCAGCGCCAGGCGGTTGTGGATCGCCCCGCCGCCCACCTCGCCGGCCACCGCGTCGGTGAGCACGTCCAGCAGGGTGGCGGCCTCCACCGCCAGCGCCAGGGGATGGCGGCCGCGGGCCGGCGGGTCGGATCCCGCGCGGGCGGCGAGCGCCAGATAGGCCCGGGTGCGCATGTCGCGATGCCGCGGCGGCTGCGGCCGGTCGGTCCGCTTCAGGGCTGCCCCATGGCCGCCCCTGAGCAGGCGCGCCACCGACTCCAGGGTCTCGCTCTCCGCCAGGCGGATGGCGTCGCGGCCGCGGTAGAAGAGGCGCCCGCCGGCCACGGTGGTGATCTCCGAGGCCAACACCGGCTCGCCCCAGGCGATGGCGCCGGCGGCCACGTCGGAGACCTTGCGGCTGCGGGTCTTGCGTTGCGCCAGCGCGGCGATGTCGGCGGCGCGGTAGAGGCTGCGGCGCGGATCGCGGGGATCGGCGCGCACCTGCACCCGCCCGCGGCTCACATAGGCGTAGAGGGTCTGCGGCCGGACCCCCAGGCGGTCGCGGGCTTCCTCGGCGGCGATCCAATCCGCGGTCTTGGCGGTGGTCTGGGCGGCGATCTGGGCGGCGGGAGTCATATATTGATTATATTGATCAAGATTGACGACGATAGGTTGAAGGCATTTCTGGCAGGCCGCAAGCGAGGATTTGGAGGCTCGGCCATGTCGGATGGATTGGAAGGCGTCGTCGCCGCGGACACCGTGCTGTCGGAGGTGGACGGCCAGGCCGGCCGCCTGGTGATCCGCGGCCATTCGCTGGACGAGCTGGCGGGGCGGGCCTCCTTCGAGGACGTCACGCGTCTGCTGTGGGACGGCTTTTTCGACGACCTGCCGGCCGATCTCGCCCCGGCCCTGGGGGCGGCGCGGGCGGAGGTGTTCGCGGAGGTCGCCGCGCTGGACACCGGCCTCCTGGACCGCTCGCCGATCGAGGGCATGCGCGCGCTCACCGCCCGCCTCGCGGACGGCGACGAGCTCGCCGTCGCCCTGCGCCTGACCGCCGCGCCGGCGGTGTTCACCGCCGCCATGGTCCGCGCCCAGGCGGGCGAGGCGCCGGTGCGGCCCGACCCGGCGCTCGGCCATGCGGCGGATGCGTTGCGGATGCTGCGCGGCAAGCCGCCGAGCCCGGCCGAGGCCGCGGCGCTGGACACCTACCTGGTGACCGTCAGCGACCATGGCCTCAACGCCTCGACCTTCGCCGCCCGGGTGATCGCGTCCACCCGCGCCGGCCTGACCTCGGCGGTGCTGGGCGGGATCAGCGCCTTGAAGGGGCCGCTGCACGGCGGCGCGCCGGGGCCCGTCATCGGCATGCTCGACGACATCGGCCGCCCGGAGAACGCCCGGGCCTGGATCGAGGCGGCCCTGGACCGCGGCGACCGGCTGATGGGCTTCGGCCACCGGGTCTACCGGGTCCGCGACCCGCGCGCCGACGCGCTGAAGGCGGCGGTGCGGCGGCTGACGGAAGGCTCCAACGTCATGCCCGGCCGGCTGGCCTTCGCCGAGGCGGTGGAGGCCGCGGCGCTGGCGATCCTCAAGGCGCGCAAGCCCGACCGCTCCCTGCAGACCAATGTGGAGTTCTACACAGCCCTGCTGCTGGAGGCGCTGGCCTTCCCGCCGTCGGCCTTCACCTGCGTCTTCGCCACCGGCCGGGTGGCGGGCTGGGTCGCGCACGCCCGCGAGCAGCTGGCCGGCGGCCGCCTGATCCGGCCGCAGTCGCGCTACGTGGGACCCCTGCCGCGGCAGGCCGCGTGAGGTTGCGAGTCGTTCGCGCTGGCATGAGGCGGCCACGGCCCTAGATTCAGCGGCGATGAACGCCGCCCATGGCCTCCACCCCACCGAAACCGCCGCCCTCACCCGGCGGGTGACCCTCTATTCCGTCGCCACGGCGGCGGTGCTGGTGGCGATCAAGGTTGCCGCGTGGCTGGCATCGGGGTCCATCGCGCTGCTGGCGTCGACGGCGGACTCCGGCCTCGATCTCCTGGCCTCGCTCACCACCTTCTTCGCCGTGCGTTTCGCGGTCAGCCCGCCGGACGCCGAGCACCGCTTCGGCCACGGCAAGGCCGAGGGGTTCGCGAGCCTGGTGCAGGCGGGCCTGGTGTTCGCCTCGGCCGCCCTCATCGGCCAGCAGGCGATCGGCGACCTGATCGCGCCCAAGCCCATCCAGGAGGGCGGCTGGGCGATGGCGGTGATGGGCGTCTCCATCGTGCTCACCGCGCTCTTGATCCTCGCCCAGGGCCGGGTGCTGCGGCAGACCGCCTCGGTGGCCGTCTCCGGCGACCGGGCCCACTACGCCGCTGACCTGGCGTCCAACGTCATCGCGCTCGCCGGCATCGCCGCCACCGCCTGGCTGGGGATCGGCCGGCTGGACGCCATCGCCGCGCTCGCCATCGCCGCCCTGCTGCTCTGGGGCGCGGTGGGGGTGTTCCGCGAGGCGTCGGGCCAGCTCATGGACCACGAGCTTCCCGACGAGGTGCGCGCCCGCATCGTCGAGCTGATGACCAAGGACCCACGGCTCACCGACGTGCACCAGCTGCGCACCCGCGCTTCGGGTCCGTTCGTCCACATGCAGATGCACGTCGACCTCGACCCGCAGCTCACCCTGGAGGCGGCGCACCAGGTGATCGTCGCCGCCGAGAAGCGGGTGCTGGAGGCCTTCCCCTCCGCCGACATCATCATCCACGCCGACCCCCGCGGCCGGGCCGAGCCGCACGGCGGGGCGTTCGCCGAAGCCCAGTCCGCGCCGACCAAGGCGGTGGAGGCGTAGTAAACGCCGCCTTAACGGGTCCGGGGTCCATTGGGGCCAACGAATCGAGTCCCCTTTGCGTTAGCCGGACATGAGCCTCGAGCGCACCCTGCACCACTTCCCGCTGGACCCCGCCTCGCGCCAGGTGCGGCTGGCGCTGGGGGAGAAGCGGCTGGCGTTCAACGAGGTCGTCGTGCGCTACTGGGAGCGACCCAAGGACCTGACGGCGCTCAATCCGTCCGGCCTGGTTCCGGTGCTCGTCGAAGCTGACGGCGACGACCGCCTGGTGCTCTGCGAGTCCCGCGCCATCCTCGACCACCTGGAGGAGACCGTGCCGGAGCCCGCGCTGCTGGGCCGCGCGCCGGCCGAACGCGCGGAGGCGCGGCGGCTGCTCTCCTGGTTCGACCGCAAGTTCGAGTTCGAGGCCGGCGGCTACATCCTGCACGAGAAGATGGAGAAACGCCTGCTGGGCCTGGGCGCCCCGGACCTGAACAGCCTGCGCCAGGGCCGCGACGGGTTGCGCACCCACCTCTTCTACATCGACAAGCTCCTGCAGGAGCGCGAGTGGCTGGTGGGCCGGCGGCTGTCGCTGGCCGATTTCGCGGCCGCCGCGCACCTGTCGGTCATCGACTATTGCGGCGACATGCCCTGGGGCGACTTCCCCGCGGTGAAGACCTGGTACATGAAGCTGAAATCCCGGCCGTGCTTCCGGCCGCTGCTGGCGGACCGCTGGCCGGGCCTGGCCCCGCCGCGGAACTATGACGACCTCGACTTCTGAAGCCCCCGAAGAGCTGATCCGCGCCGAGGCTCTCAGACTCGGCTTCGACCTCTGCCGTTTCACGGACGTCGACGCAGCCTGGCCGGCCGCCGGACGCCTGGCGGAGTTCGTCGGCGCGGGGCGGCATGGCGAGATGGGCTGGCTGGCCGACACCGCCGAGCGCCGGGCGCACCCGAAGGCCATGTGGGCCGACGCGCGCTCGGCCATCGTCCTGGGGATGAACTACGGCCCCGACCACGATCCGCTGGCGGTGCTGGGCGAACCCACGAAGGGGGCGATCAGCGTCTACGCCCAGGGCGACGACTACCACGATCTGATCAAGGCTAGGCTGAAGGCCCTGGCCCGGTGGCTGCAGGGCCGGTTCGGGGGCGAGCTGAAGGTGTTCGTGGACACCGCGCCGCTGCAGGAAAAGCCGCTGGCCGAGCGGGCCGGCGCGGGCTGGCAGGGCAAGCACACCAACCTCGTCTCCCGCGAGTTCGGCTCCTGGCTGTTCCTGGGCTCGATCCTGACCACCCTCGACCTCGCGCCGGATGGACTCGAGCCCACCACCTGCGGGACCTGTCACGCCTGCCTCGACATCTGCCCGACGAAGGCCTTCCCCGCGCCCTATCAGCTCGATGCGCGGCGCTGCATCTCCTACCTGACCATCGAGCTGAAGGGGCCGGTCCCGCGGGAGTTCCGCCAGGCGCTGGGCAACCGCATCTACGGCTGCGACGACTGCCTGGCGGTGTGCCCGTGGAACAAGTTCGCCGCCGCCGCGCGCGAGCAGAAGCTGCAGGCCAGAGAGGCCCTGCGCGCGCCGTCCCTGGCCGAGCTCAGCCGCCTGGACGACCCGGCCTTCCGCGTCCTCTTCGCCAAGAGCCCGGTCAAGCGCATCGGCCGCGACCGCTTCGTCCGCAACGTGCTCTACGCCGTCGGCAATTCGCGCGACCCAGCCCTGGCGGCGGAAGCCGAGCGTCTGCTGGACGATCCCTCCGCCCTGGTGCGCGGGGCCGCCGTCTGGGCGCTGGCGCAACTTCTCCCAAGCGGCGAATTCGGCGCCCTGCGCAACATGCGGAGTCGGGGCGAGGCCGACCCGAACGTCCTTGCCGAGTGGTCCGCCCCTCAGGAACCCTGACCGGCGTGGCCGGTTGACGACGATCCAGATGGGAGACGACACCATGGCCGATGGCTCCGCCCTGAGACCCGCCGCCGCGATCGCCCGCGACAACAAGGCCCGCCAGCCGAACGAGAGCGCCGAGTACCGCAAGGCTCGCGAGGCCCTGCTGGCCGAGGAGATCGAGCTCAACCGCCACATCGCCCGCGTCGCGGCGATGCGCCGCGCCCTGCCCCCCGGCGGCGAGGTGAAGGGCGACTACCAGTTCCTGGGGGAGGCCAGCAGCGTGAAGGGCGCCAACCCGGTGGGCTTCGAGGCGCTGTTCGGCGACAAGGACACCCTCTTCGTCTACAACTGGATGTACGGCCCCAGGCGCCAGCGGCCCTGCCCCATGTGCACCGCGCTGCTGAGCTGCCTGAACGGCAACGCCGACCATATCCGCCAGAGGATCGCGCTGGCCGTCGTCGGCCTTTCGCCCATCGAACGGCAGGTGGCCTTCAAGGTGGAGCGCGGCTGGGACAACCTGCCGATGTACGCGGACGTGAACGAGAACTTCAGCCGCGACTACCACGCCATCATGGACGACGGGACCGACACGGCTGCGATTAACGTCTTCACCCGCAAGGACAGCGTGATCCGCCACTTCTGGGGCGCCGAGCTGGGCTTCGAGTCCGCCGACCCGGGCAAGGACCCGACCACCGAGCCCGACCTGATGGTGCTCTGGAACGTGCTGGATCTGACGCCGGGCGGCCGCGGAAGCGACTGGTACCCCAGCATCAGCTATCCCTAGAAGGCGACCGCGCCCAGGTCCTTGAGGCGCGGCAGCACCTTGTCCTTGTCCGAGAGCACCGGGTCGGCGAGGTCCAGGGGCCAGGCGATGCCGATGTCCGGGTCGTTCCAGATCAGGCCGCCCTCGAGCGCGGGCGCATAGTCGCCGTCCACCTTGTAGAAGAGCTCGGCGTCGTCGGTGATCGTCATGTAGCCATGGGCGAAGCCGCGGGGCACCCAGAGCTGCTCGCCCACCTCGGCGGTGAGCGTCGCGCCGACCCATTGGCCGTAGGTCGCCGATCCCGGCCGCACATCGACGGCCACGTCGAAGATCGCGCCCTTCAGCACCCTGACGAGCTTGCCCTGGGCGTGCGGCGCCTTCTGGAAATGCAGGCCGCGCACGGTGCCCTTGCGGGCGTTGAAGGCCTGGTTGTCCTGCACGAAGCGGGTGTCGACGCCGGCGGCGGCCAGCGCCTTCTGGCTCCAGGTCTCGGCGAACCAGCCGCGCGCATCGCCATGCCGCTTGGGCGTGATAAGCAGGACGTCGGCGAGGGCCAGGGGCGTGATCGTCGTCATGTCGGCTCGGGCATGTGGGAGTGATCCATCGGATGGCGCGGCGCGGCGCGATTGGCAAGCCCCAGGCGCCCAGGACGGCGCCGGCGGTCAGCGTCGTGGTGGTGGTCTACGAGAGTGGCCCGACCCTCGCCGAGTGCCTCGAGAGCCTCCGCGCCCAGACCTTTCGCGACTACGAGGTCCTGCTGGTGGACAACGCCTCCAGCGACCGCACGGCCCAGGCGGCGGCCAAGGCCGATCCGGCGACCCGGCTGATCGAGAACCCCGAAAACCTGGGCTTCGCCGCGGCGGTGAACCAGGGCGCGCGGGCGGCCAAGGGGCGCTGGCTGGCGCTGCTCAACCCCGACGCCTTCGCCGAGCCGGGGTGGCTGGCGGCCCTTGTGGCGGCGGCGCGGGCGAACCCGTCCGTGCACTGCTTCACCTCGCGCCAGCTGATGGCCGACGACCCCGGCAAGCTCGACGGCCTGGGGGATGTGATGGCGCTGGCCGGCTACCCTTTCCGCGGCGGCTACACCCATCCCGATCCGGGTGCGATCGCGCCGGGCTGGGTGTTCTCGGCCTGCGGCGGGGCGATGATGATCGACCGCGACCTCTTCCTGCGGCTGGGCGGCTTCGACGAGCGGCTGTTCTGCTACTGCGAGGACGTGGACCTCGGCTATCGCCTGCGGCTGGTGGGCGAGCCCACCCTGCTGGTTCCCGACGCCGTGGTGCGCCATGTGGGCTCGGCCTCCACCGGCGGGCGGCGCTCCGACTTCGCGGTCTTCCACGGCACGCGGAACCGGTTCTGGGTCTTCGTGAAGGACACGCCCACGGTGCTCTTCTGGCTGACCCTGCCGCTGCACATCGCCGCCACCGCGGTGCTCTTCGCCCGCCACGCCACCCGCGGCGAGATCGCCACGCCGGTGCGGGGCCTGGCGTCGGCCATCAAGAACATCCGCGTCGCCCTGGACGCCCGCCGCGAGGCCCAGGCGACGCGCACCGCCAGCGCCTGGGAGATCGCCCGCGCCATGACCTGGAACCCGCTGGACCTGCTACTGCGCCGGGCGTTCGTGCAGCCGATCTCCTCTCCCCCGAGCGCAGCGAAGAGAGGGAGAGGGTAGGGAGAGGGCGCGCGGGCCTCGCCAAACCGTCGGCTGCGGATCGAAGCCCCAGGGGCGCCGCCTCAGTACTTGAACCGTAGTTGCCACCCTCTCCCTACCCTCTCCCTCTCCGCTACGCGGGGGGAGAGGCGCTCGCGGCCCACTCGACGAGCCGGCGCATGAAGGCCACGCCACGCTCCATCTGCGAGATTTCCACGTATTCGTCAGGCTGGTGCGCCTGGGCGATGGAGCCCGGGCCGCAGAGCACGGTGGAAAGCCCCGCGCGCTGGAACTGGCCGGCCTCGGCGGCGTAGGAGACCGCGCGGGCGGGGCCGTTGTCGCCGGCCAGGCCCCGGGCGAAGGTCTCGGCCGCGCCACCCGGCTCCGGCGCGAAGCCGGGCACGTCGGAGAGCTTCCGCACCTGGACCCCGGCTTCCGGCGCGCGGGCCTTCAGGGCGGCGTCCAGCGCCTGGGCTTCGGCGAAGAAGGGCGCCAGCAGGGTCTCGGCGTGCAGGCCCGGCGGGCAGCGCAGGTCGAACAGGAACCGGCACTCCCGCGCCAGGATGTTGCCGGCGGTGCCGCCGTTGACGATCCCGATGGTCAGGGTCGCGCCCTTCGGCGTGAACGGCGAGCCCGGGTCCGCGTCGCGCTCCAGCCGCTCGGCGAGCGCGCTCAGCGAGGCCATCAGCGTCACCGCCTCCATGATCGCCGAAACGCCCAGGTGCGTCTGGCTGGAGTGCGCCTCGTGGCCGCTCACCCTGACCTCGAAATAGGCGATGCCCTTGTGGCCGTTCACCGCGACCATGTCGGTAGGCTCGCCCACCACCACGAAGGCGGGGGCCGGGAGTTCGCGCTCGATGAGCTCGATGAGGCCCGGCGCGCCCAGGCAGCCGATCTCCTCGTCGTAGGAGAAGGCCAGATGCACCGGCCGGCGCGGCCCAGCCGCGATCAGGTCCGGCACGGCGGCCAGCGCCAGGGCGAGGAAGCCCTTCATGTCGCAGGTCCCCCGCCCGTAGAGCCGGCCGTCGCGTTCGACCAGGCTGAACGGATCGCTGCTCCACGGCTGGCCGTCCACCGGCACCACGTCGGTGTGGCCGGAGAGCACCGCGCCGCCCTCCACCGCCGGACCCACGGTGGCCAGCAGGTTCGACTTCGTCCCGTCGGCGTTGGGCGCCCGGCGGTGCGGCACGCCGTGGCCGTCGAGGTAGGCCTCGACCCACTCGATCAGCGCCAGGTTGGAGTGCCGCGAGGTGGTGTCGAAGCCCACCAGGGTTTGCAGGATGTCGCGGGCCGCGGCGAGATCGGTCATGGCCGCAAGCCATAGACCCGCGGGCGCGGCGCCTCAAAGGAAAGCCCGCGGCGAAGACGCCCAGGCCCGGGCGCTGGCGCCGATCGCCGGCCCGTGGTGAGATGCCCGCAACGAGAAAAACGGTTGGGGAGGATCGGATGGCGGACATCGCCTTGGAGCCGGGCGCGGCCGCGCCGGCGGGACCACGCTTCGCGCCGGTGAGCGCCAACTACGGCCGCTATGCGCTGGCCCTGCTGGTCGCCATCTACACGGTCAACTTCCTGGACCGGCAGATCATCACCACCATCGGCGAGAGCATCAAGAACGACCTCCGCCTGACCGACAGCCAGATGGGCGCCCTGGGCGGCATCTATTTCGCCGCGGTCTACACCATCCTGGGCATCCCCATCGCGCGGGTGGCCGACAAGTCCAACCGGCCCTGGGTGATGACCATCTCGCTGGCGCTGTGGAGCGGCTTCACCGTCGTTTCCGGCATCGCCAAGACCTACGCCGTCCTGGCCTTTTCCCGCGCCGGCGTCGGCATCGGCGAGGCGGGCTGCTCGCCCACCGCCCACTCCCTGCTGGCCGACTATTTCCCTCAGGAGAAGCGGGCGACGGCGCTGGCCATCTACTCCATGGGCATCTCCATCGGCACGCTGCTGGGCATGGCCATCGGCGGCATCGTCGCCGAGCACTATGGCTGGCGGGCCGCCTTCTTCGTCGCCGGCGCGCCGGGACTGGTCTTCGCCCTGCTGGCCATCCTCACGCTGCGCGAGCCGCGCAACCAGCTCAGCCGCGACGCCCAGGCCGCCGCCAACGCCTCCAGCCACATCCCGCTCCTGATGGTGTTCTCCACCCTGGAGCAGCGGCCGACCTTCTGGCTGTTCGCGCTCGGCGGCGCGCTCACCTCCTTCGTGAGCTACGCCCACGGCCAGTTCTTCACGCCCTTCTTCCTGCGCAACCATGCCCACGAGCTCACGGTCCTGGCCGGCCAGTTCGGCATGGCGCCGGCGCCGGGCAAGCCGCCCCTGGGCTTCATCAGCCTGGCCCTGGGCCTGGGCGCGGGGATCGGCGGGGCCTTCGGCTCCTGGCTGGGGGGCGTGCTCGCCGACCGCTGGGGCGCCAAGGACGTGCGCAACTACGCCCTCTTTCCGCTGCTCGTGCCCTTCGTCAGCCTGCCGGTGCTCTGGTACGCCGCCGGCACGGACAACATGCTGCTGGCGCTCGTCCTGCTGCTGATTCCCAACATCGCGGTCGGCGCCTGGTGGGGTCCGGTCTACGGCGGGGTGCAGACCATGGCGCCGCCGGCCATGCGCGCGCTCAGCGCCGCGGTGCTGCTGTTCGTGATCAACATGATCGGCCTGGGCGGCGGCCCGACCAGCTTCGGCATGACCACGGACGCCATGACCAACCACTACCTGGCCGGAACGGGGCTGGACGTGATCGCCTGCAAGACGGCGGTGGGCGCGGCCAAGGCGGCCTGCGCGGCGGCCTCGGCCCACGGCATCAAGATCACCGTCTATCTGTCGACGGCGATCGTCCCCTTCGCCATGCTGTGCTTCTTCCTGAGCCGCTGGACCATCAAGCAGGACGTGGCCAACGCCGACGTCCTGCCGGCGCGGCCCATGCCGACGGCGCGGCTTTCGGCCTATCTGTTCCTGGCCGGCGCCCTGCCGGGCGCAGCGTTGGCCAACGCCTCCTCGATGTTCTTTGCGACCCCGCCGCCGATGTTCTGGCTGCAGGGGCTGGTGGTCGGCGGCCTGGTGGGGGTGGTGCTGGCCTTCATGGTGGTCGCCGCCAGCCGCCCGAAGGCCGCCTGAGGCCCATGACCGCCGCGCCGGCCATCACCTGCCGGCCGGCGCGGCGCGAGGACGTGGCCGCGATCGTGCGGCTGCTGGCCGACGACGCGCTGGGCGCCGACCGCGAAGTGGTCGCCGATCCGCCGCCGCCGGCCTATTTCGAGGCCTTCGAGAGGGTCGACGCCGATCCGCGCAACCTGCTGGCTGTCGCCGAGGACGCCACGGGCGCGGTGGTGGGCACCCTGCAGATGACCTTCATTCCCGGTCTCTCCAACCAGGGCGCGGAACTGGCGCTGGTCGAGGCCGTGCGGATCGATTCTCGCCGGCGCGGCCAGGGACTCGGCGAGGTGATGATGCTCTGGGCCATGGCGGAGGCCCGCCGGCGCGGCTGCCGGAACATCGAGCTTTTCACCCACCTCAGCCGCGTCGCCGCGAAGCGGTTCTATGAGCGCCTGGGGTTCGAACAGACCCACGCCGGCATGCGCCGCGCGCTATAGGGAGCAAGTTCAAATTCCTCCGCTCTTCCCGGCGGAGGCCGGGATCCAGATCCCGTTGCGCTGCCGCCGATCGGATAGGCTCACAGCCTATGGAACCCGCGTCTGAGCTCTTCCATCTGGGTCCCGGCCTTCGCCGGGATGAGCGGTATTCAGATGTCCGTCAGCCTTGCTCGACGCTGCCTGGGCCGGGCAGGAAGTCGATGAGCTCGATCTTGAAGATCAGGGCCGCGCCGCCGGGGATCGCGCCGTCGCCGGCGCCTTCGGCTCCGTAGCCCAGCTCGGGCGGCACATAGAGCATCCAGACGTCGCCCGGGCGCATCATCGGCAGCGCCTCCTGCCAGGCCTTGATCAGCCGGTTCAGCGGCATGGCCGCCGGCTGGCCGCGCTCGTAGGAGCTATCGAAGACCTTGCCGTCGATCAGCTTGCCCTCGTAGTTGATCTTCACCTCGTCGTTGATGTGCGGCTTCGAGCCGGTCGTGGGGCCCGAGTGCAGGATCTTGTATTGCAGGCCGTCCGGCAGGACGACGACGCCCGGCTGTTTGGCGTTGTTGGCCAGGAAGGCCTTGGCCTCGGGGGTTTCCGCGGGCCCTTGCGCCTGCTCTGGGCCCTGGGTGGCCGCCTTCGGATGGCAGGCCCCGAGCGCCAGGGCGGCGAAGGCGATGGTCAGGATACGGAACATGCTTCGAACCTCTTCAGACGGCGCGCGGCGGATAGCCGGCCTCTCGTAGGGCGTCCATGATTTCCTGGGTGTGCTGGGCGTCGCGGGTCTCGATCAAGAGGTCGAACTCCGCGCCCTTGGCCGGCACGTCCAGGGCCAGGCGGTTGTGCGCCACCTCGATGATGTTGGCGCCCATCCGGCCGATGATCGCCGAGACCGCGCCCAGCAGGCCCGGGCGGTCGTCGCCGATGATCCGCAAGCTGACGATCCGCTGTTCGCGCACCAGCTCGCGGGTCAGCACCGAGGCCAAGAGGCGGGTGTCGATGTTGCCGCCGGTGATCACCAGGCCGCAGACCTTGCCGCGGAACTTCTCCGGGAAGGCCAGCAGAGCCGCCAGCGAGCCCGCGCCGGCGCCCTCGGTGACCGTCTTCTCGACGTTGCAGTAGAGCGCCACGGCGCGTTCGAAGAACGGCTCCTCGATCAGCAGCACCTCGTCCACCAGCGGTCGCACCACCGAATAGCTGAGGTCGCCCACCTGCTTCACCGCGATGCCCTCGGCGATGGTCGCCCCGCCGGTGGAGACCCCCGCGTTGACCCCGCGCATGCGGGCGGTGAACGACGGGTACATGGCGGGCTCCAGGCCCACGATGCGGATGTCCGGCTTCACCTGCTTGGCGGCCGTCGCCATGCCGGCGATCAGGCCGCCGCCGCCGATCGGGATCGGCAACACCTGCAGGTCCGGGGCGTCCTCCAGCATCTCCAGCGCCACCGTGCCCTGGCCGGCCATCACGTCCAGGTCGTTGAACGGGTGCACGAACACCAGGTCGCGGTCGTCGCGGATGGCGATGGCGGCGGCGGAGGCCTCGTCATAGCCGTCGCCCTCGATCACCACCTCGGCCCCGTGGGCGCGGGTCTGCTGCACCTTCACGAAGGGGGTGGCCTTGGGCATGACGATGGTCACCGGGATGCCCAGCCGTGCGGCGTGGTAGGCCAGGCCCTGGCTGTGGTTGCCGGCCGAGGCGGCGATGACGCCGCGCTTCTTCTCGGCCTCGGTGAGCTGCAGCAGCTTGTTGAGCGCGCCGCGCTCCTTGTAGGCGGCGGTGAACTGCAGATTCTCGAACTTCACCCAGACCTCGGCCCCGGTGATCTCCGAGAGCGTGCGGGACCGGCGGCACGGCGTGCGCTCGATGTGACCCTGCAGCCGTTCCTGGGCCGCGAGGATGTCGTCGAAAGCGAGGGTCATGGGGCGCGCCGACTGCTTGGGACCCGGATGCCTCCACAAGGGGCCCCGGAAAAGGCGCGCAACCTAGCGGCGGTCCGGCCTTGCTGCAATGCAGCGTCTAGCTTGTCTTCCGCGAGTCCCCTACTGCCGCCACCTGTCGCCCGGCGGAGCTGTCCATCAGCTGCAGCATCTGGGCGTCCCAGCCATAGACGTCGGGGCGGAAGGCGATGCGCCCGCCGTCCGGAAAGGCGGTGAGGTAGATCAGCCGCACCGGCGTAGTGCGCTTCAGCGGCACGTTGGTGGTCTGGCCGGACGCGATCACCTGGTCGATCTTCTCCGGCGACCAGCCGGCGTCGGCGGTGAGCAGCAGCTTGGCGAAGGTCATGGCCTGGGCCAGGCGCACGCAGCCGTGGCTGACCGAGCGCTGGCTCTTCGTGAAGGCGGCCTTCGACGGGGTGTCGTGCAGGTAGACGGCGAATGGGTTCTTGAAGTCGAACTTCACCAGGCCGAGCGCGCTGTCGGCGCCCGGCTTCTGCACGAGGCGCGAGCCGCCATCGCCGGAAACCTCCTCGTAGCCGTGCGCGGCGAGGTAGTCCGGGTCGCCCTCGGTCTTGGGGTAGATCTCGGCCTTGGCGATCTCGTCGGGAACGTTCCACGGCGGGTTCAGCACCACCGCGTCGATGGCCGACGCCAGCATCGGCGTCTCGTCCCCGGGCTTGCCCGCCGCGGCCAGCATCTGCAGCACCGGCCGGCCGTCCCGGTAGTAGACGAAGAGGCCCGCGGCGGTGTTCACCTCCGCCCGGGTCGCCGGCTCCTGCCGGGGCAGCCAGCGCAGGCGTTCCAGGTTGGCGCGGATCTGCGCGGCGCGCGCCTTGGCCGGCACGTTCAGCTCCTGCACGGTGGCGGCGTCAAGGGCCCCAGTCGGCGGTAGTCCGTGGGCGGCCTGGAAGCGGCTGAGCGCCGCGGCGACGTCTGCGTTCGCCCCGCCCTGCGCCAACGTGGGATCCTCGAACGCAAGCCTCTGGCGCAACGCCTCGCCACGGGCGTCGCCCGGCGAGACCCGCCCGCCGCCGCTGACCGTCGGCCATCCGCCCGCCGCGGCGATCTTCAGGTACTCACCATAGGCCCGCTGTAGCGCGCGGTAGGCCGGCGAGGGCGGCGGCTGCTCGGCGAGCCAGGCGCGGAACCGGTGCTGCGCCACGGCCTGGTCCAGCGTGCCCTCGGCGTCATAGGCGGCGGGCCTGAGCGCCCAGTCCTTGGGCATCTGGGCCGCGGGTACGTCCAGCCCGTGTTCGGCGCGGGAATAGGCCACCAGCGCCGCATGCAGCCCGCGGTCCCGGGCTGCGCGGTCAGCAGCATCCTTGGAGCGGCTGAGCGCCCGAAGCCGGGCCACGCCGAAGCCGTCCGCCGCCAGGCCCTGGGAGGGCGCCGAGTCTAGGGCGTCGAGGGCGGCGTCCACGTCGCCAGCGCCGATCGCCCCGGCTGGGACCGAGCCGTGGCAGGCGGCCAGCGCGAGCCCGGCCGCGGCGGCGCAGAGCAGGCTGGAGAGGCGGCGGCGACGGGAAAACGCAAGAGAAATGAATGTCATGCTCCGTCAACGCACAAACCGGCTCAAGGTTGGGCCTGCGGATTCGAATAGCCTCTAGAGCAGGTCCTCGCGGCCGGCCTGGCGCACGGCCTCAACCGCCGCGCGGACCGCGCCGGGGGCGTCGCGTCGGGCGACCAGCACCACCCCGCCCTCGACGATCACCGCCAGGTTCTCCACGCCGGCCAGCACCACCGTGGGCCCGTCGGAGACCGCCAGGCAGTCGCGGGCGCCGGCCGCGAGCGCGGGGCCTTGCAGGGCGTTGCCCGCCGCGTCCTTGCCGGCCTCCGCCCACAGCGCGTCATAGGCGCCCACGTCGCTCCAGCCGATGTCGGCCAGGACCACCACCGCCTTGTCGGTGTTCTCGAACACCGCCACGTCCACCGGCAGGGCCGGGACCTTGCCGAACGCCGCGCCAAGGTGCAGCGCGTCTCCCTCCCGCGCAGCCTCCGCGAAGGCGCTTTCAGCGGCGGCGGCGAGATCGGGCGCCACCCGCCGAGCCTCGGCCAGGAAGGCCGCCGGCGCGAACAGGAAGATGCCGGCGTTCCAGCTGTAGGCCGGGTCGGCGACGTAGGTCTCCGCGGTGGCGCGGTCCGGCTTTTCCACGAAGGCGGCCACCGCGCGCACTGCCGCCTCGCCCGGCGCGGCGCGGATGTAGCCGTAGCCGGTCTCGGGCGCGGTAGGCCTGATGCCGAAGATCACCAAGGACCCGGCCTCGGCGGCCGGCGCGCCGGCCGCGATCGCCTGGCGCAGGGCCGCCGCGTCCGCCACCCGGGCGTCGGCGCTGAGCAACAGCACGAGGGACTGGCCGGCCCGTTCGGCCGCCAGGGCCGCGATCATCGCCGCCGCGGCGGTGTTGCGGCCCTCGGGCTCCAGGACCAGCGTCGGCGTCACCCCGACCGCCGCCAGCTGTTCCCGCACCAGGTCCTCGTGGGCGAGGTTGCAGATCACCGTCGGCGCCCCGAAGGCGTCGGTGGCGAAACGCAGGGCGGTCTCCTGGATCAGGGTGCGTTCGCCACCCAGGGCGTGGAACTGCTTGGGCCTGGCTTGCCGCGACAGGGGCCAGAGCCGGGTCCCGGCGCCGCCGGACATCAGGACGGGGGTGATCTTGCTCACGCCAGGGTCTCTAGGCCGCTTCGGATGGCGGGTCGAACTCGGCGACCAGGTGACCGGGCGCGATCTCCACCAATTCGGGGACCGCGAAGGGCGCGTTGACGTCGACCGGCCGGCGCGAGGGCAGGAAGCGCAGGGCCGCGCGCGGGTCCATGGGGCTGGGCGGTTCGCCCGCGAGCCTCACCCGCCGCCGCGTCCGCTCGACGGCGGGATCGGGAACCGGCGCCGCCGAGAGCAGCGCCCGCGTGTAGGGGTGCCGCGCGCCGGCGTAGAGCTGCTCGCGGCTGGCGGTCTCCACCACGCGGCCCAGGTAGAGCACCAGCACCCGGTGGCTGATCTCGCGCACCACCGCCAGGTCGTGGCTGATGAACACCATGGCCAGGCCCATCTCGCCTTGCAGGGCGATCAGCAGGTCGATGATCTGCGCCCGGATGGTGACGTCGAGCGCCGAGACCGCCTCGTCGCAGATCACCAGGCGCGGCTTCAGGATCATGGCCCGGGCGATGCCGACCCGCTGGTTCTGGCCGCCGGAGAGCTCGTGCGGGTAGCGGTTGATCAGCGCCGGGTCGAGCCCGACCCTGGCCATCATGGCGGCCACCTCCGCGTCGCGTTCGGCGCGCGGCTGGCCGGGCCGGAACACCTGCAGCGGTTCGGCGATGGATCGGCCCACGGCCACCCGGGGATCGAGGCTGGCCAGCGGGTCCTGGAAGACGATCTGCAGGTCGCGCCGCGCCTGGCGCATCGTTTCCCGCTCCGCGTGGGTGATGTCGCGGCCCATCAGGGTGACGCTGCCGGCGGTGGCGGGCAGCAGGTTCAGCACCGCCCGCGCGAGCGTCGACTTGCCCGAGCCGCTTTCTCCCACCACGCCCAGGGTCTCGCCCTGGCGGACCTGGAAGGAGACCCCGTCCACGGCGCGCAGGGCCTTCGCTCCGCCGAGCCAGCCCTGGCGGACGGGGAACCAGACCTTCACGTCGCGGCCCTCGACCACCACCGGCGCGTCGGGCGCCACCGCCGCCAGGGCGGGCCGGGCGCGGCGGCCTTCGCGGTCCAGGCGTGGAATGGCGTCCAGGAGCGCGCGGGTGTAGTCGGTGGCGGGCGCGCGGAAGACCTGCTCGGCCGGGCCCTCCTCGACGAAGGCGCCATCCTTCATCACGCAGACCCGGTCGGCCAGCCGGGCGATCACCCCGAAGTCATGGGTGATCAGGGCCATGGCGGTCCCGGTCTCGCGGCCGAGCTCGGCCATCAGGTCGAGGATCTCGGCCTGGACGGTGACGTCCAGCGCCGTGGTCGGCTCGTCCGCGATCAGCAGTTCCGGCCCGCCGGCCATGGCCGCGGCGATCATCACCCGCTGGCGCATGCCGCCGGAAAGCTCGTGCGGATATTGCCTAAGGCGCTGGGCCGCGTCGGGGATGCGCACCTTCTCCAGCCAGAGCCTGGCGCGCGCCATGGCCTCGGCGCCGGAGAGCCCCTGGTGCAGCCGCAGGGGTTCGGCGATCTGCTCGCCGATCCGCACGTGCGGCGTCAGCGCCGTCAGCGGGTCCTGGAAGATCATGGTCATCTTCGAACCCCGGACGCGGTTCAGCGCCCGGGGCGCCAGGCCGAGCAGCTCCTGGCCCTGGAACCTCGCCGACCCGGACGCCCGGCCGTTGCGCGCCAGCAGGCCCATCACCGCCATGAAGGTCTGGCTCTTGCCCGAGCCGCTCTCGCCCACGACCCCCAGCACCTCGCCGCGACCGATGGCCAGCGAGACGCCGCGCACGGCGTTCACCACCCCGTCGTGGGTGTCGAAATCGACCCGCAGGTTCTCCAGCGTCAGGACGGCGGGCGGCGGATCGGACAAGGCGGCCTCAGATCAGAGAGCGGGGAGCTTAGACGCGGCTTCCGGCTTTTTGAAATCGCCTCGCGGCCTGGGGCGCCGCTATAGTCCGCCCGTGCCCGAAACCCCGCCCAGCCCGACCCTGCGCCCCGCCCTCTTCCTCGACCGCGACGGGGTGCTGAACGAGGATCGCGGCTATGTGAGCCGCTGGGAGGACTTCCACTGGATCGCGGGCGCCCGCGAGGCGGTGGCCGCCTTCAACCGGGCGGGCTGGCTGGTGATCGTGGTGACCAACCAGTCCGGCGTCGGGCGCGGCTTCTACAGCGAAGCCGACATGCACGCCCTGCACGCGCGGATGGCGCAGGACCTGGCCCGGGCCGGCGGCCATATCGACGCCTTCTACTACGCCCCGCACCATCCGGATGCCGCGCAGGAGACCTATCGCCACCCCGACCCACCGGACCGCAAGCCGAACCCGGGCATGATCCTGCGCGCGCTCGCCGAATGGCCCATCGACCGCGAGGCCTCGATCCTGGTGGGCGACAAGCCATCGGACCTGGAAGCCGCACTGCGGGCTGGGGTGCGCGGGGTGCTGTTCGAAGGCGGGAACCTGGCGGAATTCCTGAAGGCTGAGGCGTTGCTTCCACCCCTCTCCCCCGAGCGCAGCGAGAGTGGGAGAGGGTAGGGAGAGGGTCGGCGGCGCGGGCACTCCGCTTCTCATTGCCGCCTCATCGCCCCTACCCTCTCCCTACCCTCTCCCTACCCTCTCCCTCTCCGCTTCGCGGGGGGAGAGGAGGCGCCTACCGCCCCTCCATCTGCTGCAGCATCCGCTCCAGGGTGACGAGCTCGTCCGCCTCGCCGGGCGGCTTGTCCCAGCGGATGCGGTTGATCCTGGGGAAACGCATGGCGACGCCGGACTTGTGGCGGGTGGAGCGCTGCAGGCCCTCGAAGGCGACCTCGAACACCAGCCCCGAGTGCGGCTCGGCCCGCACCGAGCGAACCGGGCCGAAGCGCTCAATGGTGTTGTCGCGCACGTGCTTGTCGATCTGTTTCAGCTCCTCGTCGGTGAAGCCGAAATAGGCCTTGCCCACCGGGGTCAGCATCCGCTTGCCGGCCTCGTCTTCGGTCCAGACGCCGAAGGTGTAGTCGGAGTAGAAGCTCGACCGCTTGCCGTGGCCCCGCTGGGCGTACATCAGCACCGCGTCGATCAGATAGGGGTCGCGTTTCCACTTGAACCACGGCCCTTTCGGCCGGCCGGCCTCGTAGATCGAATCCAGCCGCTTCAGCATCAGCCCCTCGGCGATCTGCGGGTCGCCGGCCGGCGGGTCGGCGCGCAGGGCGGCGAGCTCGGCCCAGCTGGCGAAGGGCTGGATCGGCGAAAGATCGATGCGGGGGCTGGATTCCCTGGCTACGAAGGCCTCCAGCCGCCTGCGGCGCTCGGCGAACGGCAGCGGCCGGATGTCCTCCGCCCCTTCGGCGAGGATGTCATAGGCGCGCACGCCCGCCGGGAAGGCCGCCAGGGCCTTGGCGTCCACCGTCTTGCGGTTCAGCCGCTGCTGGAGGTCGGCGAAGCTCGCCACCTTGCCCTCGCGCATCACCAGCAGTTCGCCGTCGATCACACCTTCGGCCGAGAGCGCGTCCACCACGTCGGGGAAGGACTTGGAGATGTCGTCGCCGGTGCGGGTGTAGAGCCGCCGCACCCCGCCCTCGTTCACCGCCTGCACGCGGATGCCGTCCCACTTCCACTCGGCGGCATAGTCCGCGGGGTCGAGCCTGGCGAAGTCCACCGCCTCGTCGATCGCCTGGGCCAGCATGGCCGGCCGGAACCGCCCCGGGTTCTCCGCGGACGGCCGCTCCCCGCGCCCCTCCAGCCAGGCGAAAAGGTCCTCGTAGGGCGGGTGAAGGGCGTGCCAGATCTCCTCCACCTCGGCCACGTCCACAGGTTGGGGGCCCATATCCGCCGCTGCGCGTTTTGCGAGGCGCGCGGTGAGCCCCACCCGCAGGCCGCCAGTCATCAGCTTGAGCAACGCCCAGCGGCCGGTGGGCTGCAGGGCGTCAAGCCAGCCCTCGATCAGCCGTTGCACCTCCGCCCGCGTCGCGCCGCGGAGCGCATCCACCACCTCGGAAAGCTCCGGCTCGCGGTTGGCGCCGGGGCGCGCGGGCCAGACCAGGGCCACGGTCTCCGCCAGGTCGCCCACATAGTCGTAGGACCACCAGAAGAGCTGCGGGTCCATCCGCTCCTCCACCGCCTTGCGGATGAAGGCAGGCTTGGCCGCATCGAAGGAGAGGTCGCCGGTGAGCGCCGCCAGCGCCCAGCCGCGGTCAGGGTCCGGCGTCTCGCGCAGATAGTCGCGCACCAGGGTCAGCTTGGCGTTGCGCGAGGCGGTCAGCGACAGCCGGTCCAGGAGTTCGGCGAAGGCGCGCATTCAGAAACGCCGGGGCCGCCGCAGCGCCCCCTCCACCACTTCGTGGTCCCCCTCCCCCGTTTCACGGGTGAGGTACGCGGCCCACGGCCTCCAAAGCCTCCCCCGCTGGCGGGGGAGGGGGACCCGAAGGGTGGAGGGGGCGCTGCGATCGCGAGGCGCGTCAGTCATCGCCCTCTTCCTCATAGCCCACCAGCGCCAGGGCGCGGGCCGGTACGCCGTGCAGTTCGGCCCAGCGGGCCAGCGCCTCCTCGCGGCCGTGGGTGATCCAGAGTTCGCCCGGGCGCAGTTCGTCGACGGTGCCGGTGAGCTCGTCCCAGTCGGCGTGGTCGCTGATCACCAGGGGCAGCTCGACGCCCCGCTGGCGGGCGCGGGCGCGGACCTGCATCCAGCCGGAGGCGAAGGCGGTCACCGGGTCGGGGAAGCGGCGGCTCCAGCGGTCCTGGGTGGCGGACGGCGGGGCCACGATGATCTGGCCGGCGAAGTCCTGCTTCCTGCCGGTGGTGGCGGGCTCCAGTGGCCCGAGGTCGACGCCGTGGCGCTGGTAGAGGGCGTTCAGGCGATCGAGCGCGCCGTGGACGTAGATCGGCCGCTCCCAGCCGGCCTCCCGCAGCAGGCGGATCAGCCGCTGCGCCTTGCCGAGCGCATAGGCGCCGACCAGGTGGCTGCGCTCCGGGAACTGCGCCACCGAGCGCAGCAGGCGGGCCACCTCCTCGCGGTCGCTGGGATGGCGGAACACCGGCAGGCCGAAGGTCGCCTCGGAGATGAAGACGTCGCAGGGAATCGGCTCGAACGCCGGGCAGGTGGGATCGCGCCGGCGCTTGTAGTCGCCGGAGACCACCATGGTCAGGCCCTTCCAGCGCACCGCCACCTGGGCCGAGCCCAGCACATGGCCGGCCGGGACCAGGGTCACTTCGACGTCGTCGCGCGGCACGGCCTCGCCGTAGGCGGCGGCTTGCGTCGCTCCGGCGAACTCCAGGCCGTAGCGCTCGGCCATGATGTCCAGGGTCTCCCGCGTCGCCAGGACGGCGCCATGGCCGGCGCGCGCGTGGTCCGCATGGCCGTGGGTGATCACCGCGCGGGCCACCGGCCGCACGGGGTCGATGTAGAAGTCGCCGGGGGCGCAATAGAGCCCCTCGGGTTTCGGGCAGAGCAGGTCCTGCGGGCGGATCATGGTCTCGCATCTAGGGGACGGTGGCGGATACGCAACCTTACCAAGTGTTCATCTTGTGAATTCGATGTCATGACTGAGACTTAACGAGTATTCGCGAGGTTCGTTCACTATATCGCTCTCATCAGGACGCCAGCCGGCGCCCACCGCTCCAGCCGATGAGACCCAAGATGACCCACGCCGCCAACCCCTTCCTGAACGTCGCCACCCTGCTGTTCGGCGCCACCCCCATGCTGGCCCTGCTGGCCGCCGTGCTGAGCGTCGCGCACTAAGGCTCCGCCCTGCGGCCGCC
>Ga0207695_10003298_pt1 | contig 22912 bp, 22 predicted proteins | sample KBSC54metaG_FD_184354 | JGI IMG/M metagenome (GOLD analysis project Ga0207695, IMG submission 184354) | Corn rhizosphere microbial communities from Kellogg Biological Station, Michigan, USA - KBS C5-4 metaG (SPAdes) (version 2) | ecosystem: Host-associated > Plants > Roots > Rhizosphere > Soil...
GCCCCTGATTTAAAGATAACCATTCAATAATGATATCAATAAAGGAGGCTGGTTTAAAAGACCTATCAGTTATAAGCGACCTGGCGCACGCGATATGGCCTGCGGCATATGGTGAGATTTTATCGCCCGCCCAGTTAACTTATATGCTGAATAAAATCTATGCGTTAACTTCTCTCGAAAACGAGCTTTTAAACCTTCAGTATAATTTTATCATTGCGTATGATAAAAATGTACCTGTTGGTTTTGCATCGTTTTCGCCAAAAGAGGAAGAGAGCTCAGTTTTCCATCTTCATAGAATATACGTGCTACCACATCAACAGGGAAGCGGAACCGGCAAAATGCTCCTGGATAATGTTATTAATGCAATAAAAAAAAGGGGTGCAACTGCCCTTACTCTAAACGTAAATCGTTACAATAAGGCCCGCTCCTTCTACGAAAAGAAAGGATTCATAATCAGCCGGGAAGTTGACATTGATATAGGGCAAGGTTATTTTATGAATGACTATATTATGGAATTGTTGTTGTAATAATAATTCCATTTGTTTTATCCAAAATTCCATCTACTCAAGAATAAGCGCCATTTGTTCAATCCCTTTTATTGGTGGAACAATTGGTTGTAAATTACCAGTAATTATTTTAGATTTAGTTTCCACCCGTAAGAATTTGATTTTTATGGGTAAAGCTGACTGGTATATTAATCCTGTTTAAAAATCTGTGGTAAGAAATATTCCTGTTTAAAACAAGTCGTATAAAAAAGTTAAAACCCCCGCTTCTTTTCTTTTTGATGAAGAGAGTTGTATTCCAGTCTGTCACAAGTAATTTTATGCTCTCATAAACGACATATGTATAAACGAATTATTTTTCTTGTCTTCATTTGTTGCTTCGGTTTTAAGTCATATGCACAGGAGGGTAACTATATTGATAGTCTTTTCGACTGGCTTAAAAATCATCCGAAAATAGATTCGGCGTATATCCACAATTTGCATAGAATAAGTTACCGGTATAGCGAAAAAGATGTAAAAAAATCATATTACTACTATCAGAGAGTGGCAGCAATCAGCGATAGTCTCAATTTTACGTTTGGAAAATCTCTCGCTCAAATAAATCTCGGCCTTCTTTTGCTTAACTCCGGAAGTTACGATGCAAGCAACAACGCCTTTTTTAAGGCAATTGATTATGCCGAAGCATGTGGCGGGTTAAGATTAAAGGCAGTGTCACTTAACAACATTGCTGACAATTTCCTTAGCCTGCGGAACTACGAGAAATGCAAAGAGTATGCTCAAAAGGCAATCAATTTTAATACAGAAATAATAACGAATAAAAGCGATTTCGCGGAATTGCAATTAAATCCACACAGGGGTATAGCTATAAATTATGAATTATTATTTCGATGTTATTTTAATCAAAAACGTTACGACGAAGCAAAAAAAAGTCTTGAAAAAGGCGTACCCTTTGCATTGAAGGCAAATGAGAGCTATATTTTTTCCTCCTATTATTTGGCATTCGGAAAAATAAAAGCAATTGGCAACGATTACGATTCAGCAAAATACTATTTTCAAAAAGCTGTAACAGAAGCTAAAATACAAACTGATTTAAGAAATGAATTCCAGGCGTACCTGGGTGAAGCGCAATTTTTGACAAACTTGCCGTTTAAAACAAAATTAATGTTGTTGGATAGCGCATTGGCTATTGCTACAAATACACAGTATTACGAAGGGATTACGCAAACGGCGGAACAATTATCGATGGTGTATGATAAACAAGGAATGACAGATTCTGCGCTGGCATATTTTCGTTTATATCGGGCGGGATTCGATTCTTTGTTTTCTCAAAACACGAGCCTGAATTTAATCATCAGCGAATCTGACTATCTCGTAAAAAAGAAGGAATTAGAGAACACACACTTATTGGAGCTCTCGCAACTCCAAAAGAAACAAATTGTTTTCAGAAACGCCCTATTGCTGGCATCGGTCATTCTCCTGCTTCTTACAATAGTGGTAGCATTTTTTATCAATATGTCGATACAGGCAAAAAAGAAAAAAACTGAATCTGCTTTCAAACAAAAAATTGCAGAATCGCAAATACAATCTTTGCGGGCGCAAATGAACCCTCATTTTATTTTCAATAGCCTTAACAGCATCGAAAATTTTATGATGCAAAATGAAAAGAGAAAGGCGAGCGATTACCTGCATAAATTTGCTTTATTAATAAGAACTATACTCGATAGCAGCCGCAACGAAATTACCAGCGTATCTCTTGACATGGAAGCGTTAAAACTTTACATTGATCTTGAGCAAATGCGTTTTAATAATAAATTTCACTATAAAGAATATGTAGACCCACAACTGATTTCAGGTGATTATAATGTGCCTTCTCTGCTGATACAGCCTTACGTTGAAAATGCTATTGTGCATGGTATTGCACACAGTGATAAAAAAGACCTGACCCTAACGGTGAGCGCTACCCTGGAAAATGAATTCATAAAATATGTTATAGAAGATAATGGTATTGGCAGAATCCAGGCGGAAGATTATAATAAAATAAATAAGCTGCATCATAAAAGCGTGGGTCTAAAAATTACTGAAGACAGGATTCATTTGTTTAACCAGGATGAAAACAGCAATGGTCACATCAGGATTACTGATCTATATACAGCAGATAATAAGCCAGGTGGCACGAGAGTTGAGGTGAAAATTAAAGTTATATAATATGGAAAAGATAAAAGCAATTCTTATTGACGATGAACTCAACAGCTTACAAAATCTTCAGCAAAAACTGGAAGGTTTTTGCCCGGATATAAGTATTGTTGCTGTAACCCAAAAACCCGAAGAAGGTATATTACTTATCAGGCAATACCAACCTGACGTTGTTTTTCTTGATATTGAGATGCCGAAGATGAGTGGCTTTAGAATGCTCGAAGAACTTGGCGAATATGATTTTGATATTATTTTTACGACCGCTTACAATCATTATTCAATAGATGCGATACGTATTAGTGCATTTGATTATTTAGTAAAACCAATCGGAATCGAAGATTTGCAGCACGCCGTAGAACGCTTAAGCAAAAGCCTTAACCGTCAAACCAAAGAAAAAATTGATATACTTAAAAAATCGTTGAGCGATAACAGGAGCCAGGAAGACAAGATTGCTATCTCAACTTCGGAAGGGATCGATTTTATCCCTATCAAAAATATAATCCATATCGAGTCAAAATCGAATTACAGTAAAATTTTTCTTATCGATAATAAGAGTATTATGGTAACCAAAATCCTAAAAGATTTTGAAGAAATGCTACTGCCATATAATTTTTACCGGGTTCATAATTCTCACCTGATAAACCTCAACTATATTCAAAAATATATCCGAAGCCAGGGAGGCCACGTGCAATTACAGGATGGCACTTTGATTGATATTTCCCGTCGTAAAAAAGAGGAATTCTTAAAGATGATTGGAGGATGAATTGGTCAGTGGTCATTGAGTCATTGATTATTGTTCCTTGACTATTGACTTAATGACTATTAACTTCAATAAACCAACTGGTGCGTTTGCTTTATAACCCCCATTACGAAAATACTTTGTACATGGCCCATATTTTCTATTTCGCTTAATTTATTCACGTGAAAATCGTAATAGCTATTCATGTCTTCGCAAATTACTTTGAGCATAAAATCGAATTCACCGGAAATACTAAAACATTCCACTACTTCATTTAATTCATGAATAGTTTTGATAAATTTTACCCCGGCGTTTTTACTATGCTGTTTTAGTGATACATAACAAATTACCATCAATCCCTTTTTCACCTTTTCGTGATTTACCAATGTTACATATTGTTTTATCACCCCCGATTCTTCCATGCGTTTGATTCGCTCGTGAACGGGTGTTGTACTTAAATGAATTTTGCCGGATATTTCTTTGATGGTAATGCGTGCATTTTCCTGTAACAACTTTAAAATTTCCAGGTCTTTTTTATCTAATGAAACATGGAGACTTGTTACTTCTTCTTTTTTAACCGGATTTGGCATAGCTGTGGAGGTAATTATTCTTAAAAAACGGTGAAATTATAACTTCTATTCCAAACTTATAACAAACAATAGGATTTTATCCTGTGTTTGAGTAAATTCGCAAAAAAATTTATTAAATGTCAACACTTACAAAAAATTCAATTGACTTTAGCCTTAAGAATAAGGTGAAAGACATGAGCCTCGCTGAATGGGGCCGTAAAGAAATTAAGCTGGCAGAAGCAGAAATGCCAGGCCTGATGTCTCTTAGAAACGAATTTGGTAAAGAAAAGCCTTTGAAAGGTGCAAGAATTGCAGGTTGTCTTCACATGACGATACAGACGGCAGTGCTCATTGAAACTTTAATCGAATTGGGTGCGGAAGTTAAATGGAGTTCATGTAATATATTTTCAACGCAGGACCAGGCTGCCGCTGCAATTGCAGCCGAAGGAATTGGTGTTTTTGCCTGGAAAGGTCAAACCCAGGAAGAAAGCGACTGGTGTATTGAACAGACTTTATTTTTTGGCAGTGCCGATCGCCCTTTGAATATGATTCTTGACGATGGTGGTGATTTAACGAATATGGTTTTTGATAAATATCCTGAACTCATCCAACATGTAAAAGGTTTATCGGAAGAAACAACGACTGGTGTTCATCGTCTTTATGAAAGAATGGAAAAAGGAACATTACCGATTCCTGCCATCAACATAAACGACTCTGTTACCAAATCTAAGTTTGATAATAAATATGGTTGTAAAGAAAGTTTGGTAGATGCAATAAGAAGAGCAACCGATGTTATGATGGCCGGCAAAGTAGCTGTAGTAGGCGGTTATGGTGATGTGGGCAAAGGATCTGCAGCAAGCTTGCGCGGAGCGGGAGCAAGAGTTATTGTTACCGAAATCGACCCAATCTGCGCTTTACAGGCAGCGATGGACGGGTATGAAGTTAAAAAAATGATTGATGCTGTTAAAGAAGCAGATATAGTTGTTACCGCTTCCGGTTGTCGTGATTTGATAAGAAAAGAACATTTTCTTTCGATGAAAGATAAAGCTATCGTTTGCAACATTGGTCACTTTGACATTGAAATCGATATTGCCTGGCTGAACAAAAATTATGGAAACACAAAAAACACCATTAAGCCGCAGGTTGATTTATATACTATAGAAGGAAAAGATGTTATTATCCTGGCAGAAGGCCGCCTGGTTAACTTAGGGTGCGCCACAGGCCACCCAAGTTTTGTAATGAGTAATTCATTTACCAACCAGGTTCTCGCACAGCTTGAATTATGGCTACACGCAGATAAATATGAAAATAAAGTGTATGTTCTTCCGAAACACCTGGATGAGAAAGTTGCCCGCCTGCATTTGAAAAAAATTGGCGTGGAACTGGAAGAACTCACAACGGAACAAAGCAAATATTTAGGAATTCCAAAAGAAGGGCCATTTAAACCCGAGGCATACAGGTATTAACAAGCAATTTTCGGTATGCCACTACGGGGATGTGTGAATTTGTTGTTAAGTTAATAGCAATTCGCCAAAAAATAGCATACTTTTAGACGAAACGCTTGTATATCGAAGAGTTTCTAATTTGGACAATAAGGGAACTTTTTGACAAAATAAGCGTTATAAGTTTTGCAATTATTAATAATTAAAACAGATAAAAAATGAGAACAGGAAGACCAAGAGAAAGAGCTATTACTTTAAGAGACGGATATTATATTGAAATTTATAATTCCGGCGAAGGCAAAGGATTGAAGTTGAGGAGTGAAACTGAAGAAGCAATGGAACTTGCAGCAAAACAATATTCAAGATTTAAGAAAGTTGTTATACTCGGGGAATATAAAAACGGCGTTAAAGTGGTTAGTGAAAAGGCGTAAGCAATCGCTGGATTGGTAACACTGCATATTCTTAATTAATTTATAATAACATTTTATATTGTTCTGTGACCCACTCAAGTATGAGTGGGTTTTTTAGTGTTATTATTATCAGTATTATCCCTGCTCTTCTTGAAGAGCGAAAAATCACTATTACCAAATTTATAACTAAAGGTGATTCTAAAATTTCTTACACTCCTGCGGCTATACGACTCCTGGTAAAAGTTTTCAGTATCATAAATCACACCGTACCTATGGGTATTTAAAATATCATTTATGCTGAAGGTTATTGATCCTTTATCATTTTTAAACAAGTCCTTTCGTATTCCAAAGTCTGAGTCAAATTGCTCCAATCTTCTCCCTTGCGGAATCACGCGAGGAGACTCATATTGGGTCGTTAGCTGGAAACTCAGTTTATTAAAAATGGAAGGATGTTGAGTTTCAATTTTATAATTCGTCGCAAGCTTGGTGCTCCGGTTCCATCCTTCGTTACTTAAATTTTGCTGAAGAGCACTGGCTTTCACATTTCTATAGTTTCAACCTGGCCTTTAACATTAAAACAAATGAAGTAGGCAGTAAAAAGAGAAAGAAAATATTTCACAAAGACTAAAATGCGTCATCGGTTAACAATGACAAACGAGAAATAATGAACATTAGCAGGAGATTGAGGGGCTGTGTAACTTATGTTCGTGAGCTACAAAGATACGAAACGATTGCTAGTGGGAAAATGTCGTTTCTTTTTTCAAGTTCATATAAACTTAATATAAAAAAACCGGCCAAGGCCGGTTAAAATCTAAATAAAACTATTATTAAAATAAAACTATAATCTTATCAGGATGATGCCCGCTAATATTATTTACCCACCACTTTATATTGAACTACGCCCCCGTCAGTTTCTTCCTTCAAATACGTATCATCGGGCGAAACATACATTTTTTCACCGTTTATAGTTACAACTCTTGACCCCTCAGGTAATTGGGTTACAATATCACCAAGTTGCAACGACGAAGCAGGAGGAGTATTTAGACTATTATCATTATTGGCATTGTCATCATTATTCAAATTGCCATCCGGACTATTTAAATCAGTATTATCAGTATTATTCACTTCACCATTTTTTCCAACTACCGTATAGATTGTTTGTCCCTTCGAATCTCTGTCTTCTTTATAATAGGTGCCATTAAGTTCATATAATTTTTCGCCATTCAACACTACAGATTTTGCACCTTCGGGCAAACTGTATACCGATGCGCCCATGGGTGCATCCACAACCTGGTAAGAATTATCATACTGTTGGTAATAAATGCCGTTATAATAATAATAAGGATAACCTCCCAGGTAAAAACTATAGTAGCCATATGGAAGCACGCCTATCCTCAATCCAAATGGCGGAAAGATGGGTTGATAATATCCACCGTAATATCCATAATAAAATCCATCATTATAATAATAAGGGTAGCCTCCGAAAGAAATGGAAACGCAGCTTCTCGGAAGAATTGTATAACGCGGGCCGTACATGAATGAATACCGCCTGTTATTAAAATTGTAGTAGCCCCCTCCGTAATACCTGCTATTGTAATGGTAGTAATTATTGCTCCTGTAATTACGGCCACTATACCTGTAACCGCTGTTGTTGTACCTGTAATTGCTGGTTCTGTTTGGATAATAATTGCTGTTCCTTGAAGAATATACCCGATCCCTGTTAAATCCTGAACTCACAACTGCATTGTTTGGTCTTGTAACGTTTACTCTCTCGTTTACCCGCACATCATTTCTTGTTATTGCATTTCGCTGCGGATACACACGATTGTTCATTGCATTGGTGGGGGGAGTATAGCTTCGAACATTTCTTTGCACCGGGCTATATGAGTTATTCCTGGTAACAGTATTTTGGCGAAAAGTTCTGTTTTCAGAAAAATTATTTCTGCTCTGACGTTGCGGAGCTGCATTCGATTCTCCGCCGCTGCGCCCGCCATTATCACGCCCGCGCCCTCTTTGGGCGTCGGCAGAATTAAAAACTCCTGTGGTTAAACCTGCCAGGAGCATCATACCAATAATAGTTTTCATAAATGTGTTTTTGTAAAAAATGTCATTACCAAATTTAATCTAATTATTGACGGTTTACTAACGGATAATGTTAAATAAAAACGTTCAATAGTTAAGACTTTTGCAGGCATACAACGTTTACTTACTTACTGATTTTAACGATTTGTAAACAAACCGGTTTAGGTAGTTTAATCTGGTTTTGTGTTGGTTCTAACAAGCCGGTTTTCTTATCTCGCTTAAAGATTACAATGTTGTCGCTATCCTGGTTGGCAACCAGTAAATAGTTTCCCATTGGATCTATAATAAAATTTCGTGGCGCTTTCCCAAATACGGATTGATATCCAACAAGCGTCAATTTTCCCGTAACAGAGTTGATTGAAAATATGGTAATGTTATTCTCATCTCCCCTATTGGAAGCATAAAGAAATTTGTTATCGGGAGAGACAAAGACTTCTGCGCTGCCGATTACACCTTTAAATCCTTCGGGATGGGTTGGCAGTTCCTGTATTTCTTTCAGTTTCCCCATGCTGTAAGCGTATGTAGTTACAGTTCCGCTTAATTCATGAATGAGGTAAGCAAATTTTTTATTCGGTGAAAATGTTATGTGCCTTGGTCCACTTCCGGGAGGAGCAGTCACAAAAGCAGGTGAAGATGGACGAAGAGGCTTAGAGAGTGAGGAATTAAACTGGTAAATCATAACTTTATCGGTTCCCAAATCAGGCGTAAGCAAATAAGCATTATCTGGCGAGAAAACGGATTCATGAACATGCGCTTTTTCCTGGCGTGCTTTATTGACGCTACTTCCGGCATCTTGTATTAACTGGCTTATCTGCCGAAGCGAACCATTTTTGTTAATGGGCAAAACCGAAACGTTTCCTCCGGAATAATTGGCAATTGCAATCCATCTATCATTATTACTTACTGCAACATAACATGGGTCGTCTCCTCCGGATAATTCCGTATTTAAATAGGTAAGATTTCCATTTTTTCTATTGAATGAATAAGCACTCACTTTTCCCGGGTTGGCACCGCCAGTCTCGTTTACGGCGTATAAGAAATTCCCGCTATGTGATAGTGTAATGTAAGACGGATTGGTTGACGAATCTGTATTACTCACCCATTTTGTTTTGCCGGTTTGAGCATTGAAATTATAAACATATATGCCCTTGCTTCCTGTTCCCGTGTAGGTTCCAATCAGCAGGTAAAAGTTTTGTGAAGTGCCATACAAAGAGCTTAAAAGAAAAATAAAAACAATTGATCGCTTCATAATTTTATTAAATTTTATTATTGAATTAATATACATAACAATAAGAGGTACAATTTAGGATAGTAAATCTTAAAAAAAGTAAATTATTAAAAAGCAGATATTATTAAATGCGTTTACCTTATCACTTCAAATTTATTAAAAGTTTGCAATGCTACATTGGTAATTGTAATATGTTCCACCATTGCTTTATCAGGCCCTTCTTTGCACCACTCAATAAACTTTTGAATATCTTCATCTGCGCCAGTTATGAGGGCTTCAACTTTTTTGTCATGTGTATTTCTTATCCAACCTGAAATTTTATGAAGCTTTGCTATTTCTTGTGCTGAAGCCCGAAAAAAAACACCTTGCACTTTACCTGAAATTTCTAAATGAACGGTTTTCATTTTGTAAAGATAAAGATGAGCCAACCAATCAAAATGAAGGTGATGTTAATGATTATTTTGACAATCCTCTTCAGCAAGGAATTTTATAACGGACATTTAAACATCTTAATAATTCAGATCTAAAAAAGATAAGGCCATCCTTGAGTTTTAGCAGTTTAAAAAAATATTTGCAATAGTTTACAACAAAGCTAAACTTTGAGTATTCAACCAATAAAATAAAAAATGAAAAAAATATTTCTTTCTGTTATAATGCTATCCGTAATGAATGGCTTTTGCCAGCAAAAAGCATTTAAGGTTGAAGTATATGGATCAGGGCAGCCTATTATTCTTATTCCCGGGTATGCGTGCAGTGGCGATGTTTGGAAATCAACTGTTGATGCACTTAAGGGCAAATATCAGTTGCATGTGTTAACGTTGGCGGGTTTTGCTGGTGTGCCACCCATTGATACACCGGTTCTTAAAACTGTAAGAAATGAAGTGATACAATATGTAAGACAAAATCATCTCGATAAGCCAGTCCTTATCGGACACGGCCTTGGTGCCTTTATAAGTTTGTGGGCAGCAAGTGAAGATCCATCGTTATTTTCAAAAATTCTTTGCGTCGATGGTGTTCCTTACATTTCTCCTACTAAATATCCTGCAACTTCTTCAATAGATATTAGAAAGGTACCGGCTTACAATGCAGAAACTATAGCATACAATTTTGCGAATATGCCTATAAAGGAATTTAAAGCGAACCAATTCAAAGCAATGCGCAACATGGTAAAAGATTCAACGAATGCCAGGCTTATTACAAATTGGAGTGCATCAAGTGATCGTAAGACACTTACTTCGACCTATGAAGAACTTGATACTTTGGATTTAAGAAATGCAATTTCAAAAATCAATATTCCCGTTCTTATTTTAGGAAGCAATTTCAGAACGAAAGAACTTTCAAAAAAATTGTTTGAAGATGAATATAGTAACCTCGACCGTAAACTTATTCTTATCGCTCCCACAAAACATTTTATTATGTATGACGATCCTATTTGGTTTCGTGAAGAAGTAAAAAATTTTTTAAGAAACGGAATTGCAAATTGATAAAGCTTCCCCCTCAATTACAGTAAAAGCTAGTTATTGCGCTCAGACAATTTCAGTTCCATTTTCTATTGATGCTATATAGTAAGTAAGTGGTAGTCCCATCTTCGCTTCGTAAGCCGGCGCAACGGCTTCCACAAGTTCGTTGATTGCTGTTTCCTTTACAAGATTAATAACACAGCCGCCAAATCCTCCACCCATCATTCTTGCCCCAACCACTGCTTTATTATTCCTAACATAATCAACTAAATAATCAAGCTCAACGCAACTCACTCCATACATTTTACTCAGGCCATCATGAGTGGCAAACATTTTTTTTCCCAGCGCATCGATGTCGCCTCTTTGCAAATCTTCACAGCCTGCTTGTAACCGACTAATCTCTTGCACAATAAAACGGCTTCGCATATCAATCAATTTGTCTTTGGGCAATACGTATTTATCGAGCATAGTCTCTGTCACATCCCGCAATGAATTTACGTTTGGTTCATGCTCTTTTATCCATTCAACTGCCTGTCCGCATTCTTTACGTCTTGTATTATATTCCGAAGAAGCAAGTGAATGTTTTACGTTAGTATCTAACAGCAGGATTTTTATTCCATCCAGTTTAAAAGGAACATATTCATAATCCAGCGAACGGCAATCTAATTTAATTACGTGATCTTTTTTACCCATCATTGAAGCAAACTGATCCATGATGCCACACATAACACCTGCATATTCATGTTCAGCTTTTTGAGCCATTTTTACCATTTCAAGTCTTTCGAATTTAGTTTGCAGTAATTCGTTTAATGCAAATGTAGTAGCACATTCTACCGCGGCAGATGAAGAAAGCCCGGCACCAATTGGCACATCGCTTGTTAGTATTGCATTAAATCCCTTTAGTGCGATTCCCTTCTTACGAAATTGATCAACAGCTCCCAAAATATAGTTGGGCCAACTGATATCTCCAACTGCCTTCAAATCATTTATTGAAATAGAAAATGCTTCATTAATATCCATTGCCATTAAATGTATTTCATCATCATCCCTTAATGACATAGCAACATATGCAGCCTTATCAATTGCTGCGGGTAGCACAAAGCCTTCATTATAATCGGTATGTTCACCAATAATGTTTATGCGCCCCGGCGAACGTACTAGGATAGGCTTAGTCCCGAATAACCCTTTAAATTTTTGTGACGCTTTTTCAGCGATGGTTTGGTGGATTATATTTAATTCAATCATTATTTTTATTTAGTTACTTTTTAAATTTTTCGCTAAGTATAGCCTTCCACTTCTTGTCTGCACACCGTTTATCTGAATTTAGTATTGTACTGAAACGGTTTGCCACAAACTGTGATGACATAGACATTATTTAGGTTTCAATCTGAAACACTAGATTCTAAAAATCTTTTTTGGCAAGTTGAAAATTATTTTCCGATACAAAATGTGATCAATATTGATTTTCAATCCTTATGATATTATGGGGTACAAATATGAGACAATTCATCTTAACAAATGTCACTTTCCAGATTTTACATAGGTTCCCTTTATTTCTCCAATGATTTCTCCAAAAATATATAAATCATAATTTGGCATTACTTTATCGTAGTATGCACTAAAAGTTTATTGTTTCGGTATTGTTGTATAGACAAAACATTTTAGATATCTCTAACTTTCAATACATACATTTCATGATTGATAAAAAAAAGGATTTTGCGGAAGTACAATTTCAATGATTTTTTAATATTCCAAAAAAATGACGAGTGACACTTTTTGAATTATACTTTTCAAACTTAAGTTGCTTTCCCTGGCGCGGCGAGACCTTTTTATCAGTATTGCGAACAGGGAGCATGTTGCCAGTATTGCAAGTAGTAAGAAACCAATCTTTGATATGAACTTTTTATTTATTATTTTAGCATTGACACGTCTTATTTACTCTTCGTGGAAGACTTCCTCCATGCTACTCCATATCTGTTTTATTGCAACTGCATCCGGTAAAGGTTGCTGACACGGATCGGTTTCCTTCCACCAGCGTTGCGTAGAGCTGTCGGCAGCCATTTTTTTCATGTCCTGATCAAAGTCATTACCGGCATATTCAAAATAGCTAAACAGTAGTAATTTTCCGTTAACTTGTTTAAGGAAGATGGAATAGTTTTGAATATTACATTCTCTAATTTTTTTCTGCACTTCAGGCCAAACTGCAGCGTGCAGTTTTTTGTAATATTCCATTTTTTCCGGTTTCAATCCCGTTACCATACCAAATCTCTGAATGTGCTTAGTTGCCTTTCCTTCCGATAGAAGGCTTTGCTTACTGATAGATGGGGATTCGGTTTTTTGATTTTGCATACATGCAGAACAACTTAGCATTGCTACGAAACACAGGATAAAAAAATTTTGAAAAGACATTTTTTATTTGTTTAGGATTAATGAAATATTGTATACAACACTACCATTACCAATAATAAAAGCACCGATAAAAATTTATAATTACCGAACCCCTTCCACCCTTTATCGCTCATAGGCTCCCATGGCGATTTCCAGTAAAGAGTATTGCTTTCAGCAGTATGATGCACCGGAAAATAATAAGCTAAGCAAACCTGCATGATGACACAAGCAATAAATAAATAAAAGGCCATCATCATAAAAGGTATCTGACCGATTACCGAATCCGGGAAAATTTTATTAATAACAAATACTCCTGCACCTAGTAAAGACCCCAGCCACAAAGTATATTGCGCTGATTTAGCAGAAGCCTTTTTCCAAAATACGCCCAGCAAAAAAACAGTAGTTATAGGTGGCGCTATATGTGCAATTACATCGTTGATACCATTGAATAAACTTTCATACTGATCAATCAACGGCAATAATCCAAGTGAAAAAACAAGCGCCACCACTGCCGATATTCTTCCTGTTTTTACCAATTGTTTATCGCCTGTCTGAGGCTTGTAACGTTTATATAAATCATAACTTACCAGTGTGGCAATTGAATTTAAAGCGCCGGAAATCTGGCTCATTAATCCGGATAACAAAGCCGCAACCAAAATTCCTACAAGGCCGGTAGGTACCAACTCAGTAATCATCAATGTGTAAATCCCTTTTGTTTCTGTAACCATTTTTCCGGCTGCATCAATATGTTGTACTGAATGAATATCAAACACGCCTTTTTGCGCCAATACGTAAGCCATTAACCCCGGCAAGACAAAAATAAATACAGGCAATATTTTCATAAAGCCGCAAAATAAAGCACCGCCCCTGGCCTGGTTGGTATCTTTGGCTCCCAGAACTCTTTGGACAATAGTTTGATCGGCACACCAATACCATATTCCCAAAACAGGGTATCCTAAAAACACCGCTATCCACGACATGCCGCTTTTATCGCCCATTGGCCGCAGCATTGAAACTTTATCCATACGTCCCGTAGTATGAAGTACATTGGTAATGCCATGCCAGCCACCAGCTTTATTATAACATATTGCCGTGATAATAATTGCCCCGGTCAACAACACAATTGTTTGAATAGATTCTGTTACCACCACCGCTCTTAATCCGCCAATAACGGTATAAAGTCCCGTCAGCGACGCGATAACGATGATACTAACGTACATGTTTATCCCAAATAAAGTTTTCAAAACAATGCCGCCAGCTAAAAATGAAAAAGCAATGTGTATGATAATTGCTGACAATATAGAAATGATGGCCAGCCAGTCGCGGCAGGCTTTGTTATATCGCTTCTCCAGGAAATCCGGCAGCGTCGCTACTTTTGATTTCATATAAAAAGGCACAAAAAATAATGCCAGCAAAATCAATGTGAAGGCGGCCATCCATTCAAAATTACCATTGAGCAGGCCAGTATCAAAGCCTGACTGGGCAAGGCTCACCAAATGAAGGCAGGAAATATTGGTAGCAAATAAGGCAAGTCCAATCATCGGCCATTTCAACGTTTTACCGGCCAAAAAATAATCGTTTGATTCATTGCCTGCAATCTTTTTCTTCTTTTTTAATCCGGCCCAAAGGCCTATGGCAACAATGCCGGTGATATACAAAACACTAATCGTTATATCTATTCCTTTTATCATCAGTTTGAATTAGACTAAATTTTTAAATCACAACTGCTGCCAATTTCCTGTGGTGTTTTGTAAACACCACTTTCAATTGTTGCCGGGTGAATAAAATGTTTTTGAAGATGAGGAATGTGTTCCAAAAATAAAGCCTCATGGCCCAAAGAAATATGATTGAACAAAACCAAATGTTGATGCAGCTGCCCCATATCGCCTACATGGGGTACCACAGGTATTCCAAATTTTTTACAAATAAGGCTAACCGTTATAAATTCACTAACGCCACCGACACGTACTGCATCCACCTGTATAAAATCAGCGCACTTAGCTTGTAAATAATTTTTAAAAATTATCCTGTTGGGTACATGTTCACCCAGGGCTAATTTAGTTGGGGCAATTGCTTCGGCTAACGTTTTGTGCGCCAGCACATCATCCGGATGAGTAGGCTCTTCAAGCCAATACGGATTGATTGATTGTAATTGCTTTCCGATTTTTATGGCCTGTGGCAATGTCCACTGATGATTGGCATCTAACATTACTTTTACTGTTTCACCTGCTGTTTCACGAACAATATTTGCCCGGCGAATATCTCTTTCACTATCTGTTGAACCAACTTTTAATTTCATGGCGGTAAAGCCTTCTGCGATAGCTTTTTTACAATTCTCTCTTACTTTTTCGTCGGGATAATTAAACCAGCCAATAGATGTATCATAGCCCGTGTAGCCGGTTTCGATAATTTTTTCTCTTTCTTTTTTCCCTGCTGTTTGCGATTGCATTAATTGCAAAGCCTGCTCTTTAGTTAGTTCATCCTCCAGGTAAGAAAGGTCTAATGTGTTTACAATTTGTTCCGGGCTTAAATCAATTAAAAGCTTCCAGAGAGGTAATTTTCTTTTTTTTGCCCACAGATCATAACAGGCATTGGTAACCGAAGCGAGGCCCAAATGCACTACGCCTTTATGAGGGCCAAGCCAGCGGAATTGTTGTTCATTGGAAAGCTCATTAAATACTTTTGCAAAATTTGCCATCAGTTCTTCGATGTCTTTTCCAACTAGTTTTTCGGCATAAAATTGTGCAGCTTTACAAACAAGGTTATTTCCCTCACCCAAGGTAAAAGCGAAGCCACTACCTGCGATACCACTATCATCCATCAACCTGGTTACTGCATAAGAATAAATTGGGTCTTTATGAATAGCATCACTTCCTTCACCTTTTTCTAAGGCAAATCTTGCATCGTCAATTAAAACTTTTGTTATCATAAAAAAGAATTCGGGAGGATTCCTGTTTTAAAATTTTAATTCATCGCTATTACAGGAATATTTTCCGTGTTACTATTCAAATCTAATTCAATCACGGAATCGTTCTCGTCCGGGAGTTGCGCGGGTAAACTTATAATAACATCACCATTACCCTCTTGTGTGAAAGAAACTTTAGCGCCCCCGATAAAATGTGCCTGGGAAACTTTTATTCCATTCATTTCGGGCAACCGAAGAGATCCCGACTGGTTAGAGAAAACATGAACAAAAAGTTTGTTCCCTTTCCTTGTTGTTGCAAATGTATCGTTAGGCGCATAGGGTCCGCCTTTTGTGTTATAAATACTTTCCCCGTAAATTTTTAACCAATCTCCCATTTCTTTCAATCGCTGTATTTGCCTTGCTTCCATCCGGCCATCAAGCATGGGACCCACATTAAATAGCAAGTTGCCATTACCCCCGGAAGTTTTGGCCAATGTTTGAATACACTCTTGCAGTGATTTCATTTTATCATTGGGTTTCCATGCCCACTGATTACAAATGGTCATGCAGGTTTCCCACGGATCTTTCATATTTAAAGCGCCTATCTTTTGTTCGGGTGTAGCATAATCGCCTACAGATGCAGAAGTCATTTCAGTATGATCTCCTTTGCCTAACCTGTTATTAATAATTACGTTTGAATCCAAATGTTTTAAGTAATTATATATCCCTACGGCATATTCCTGTGTCCAGGGTTTTTCCCAATCTCCATCGAACCATAACATGTAAGGATGATAGCGTGTCACCAGTTCTTTTAATTCGCCCTTCATCGTGGTGTTCACAAATTTATCCATATCGGCTTTCGGATCAATTTCTTTCCCTCCTGGTAAATGAATAGGATAATTTGGATCGTACCAATCCAGCACCGTAAAATAAATACAAAACTTAATGCCTTGTTTTTTACATGCTTTGGCCAATGCTCCTACAATATCTACTTTGTATGGAGAATGCATTATGTTATGTTCAGTAAATGCTGTTGGCCAAAGGCAAAAGCCATCATGATGTTTAGCTGTGATGGTCAGGTATTTCATCCCGGCATCTTTAGCAGTTTTTAACCACTTATCCGCATTAAATAAAACCGGATCAAATTCTTTATATAAATTATCATATTCCTCCACGGGAACCTGGTTTCCCCTTGACCAGCCTATTTCTGTGCCTCTCAATGTTACCGGCCCCCAATGAATAAACATGCCGAAACGTAAGTCCATAAATCCATCCATAATCTCTTTGCTTGTATTAATATTGGCAGCCACCTCCGGAGTTGATTGAGCTGGAAGCAGTGCGGGCAAAAAGAAAAAGCTAATAAACAGTAAACAAAGTTTCTTCATGGTTTTTTATTTATTGTTTTTTATATCCCCGGTGTGCCATTCGCCATTTATATTTCTATAACCCAACTCTGCACCACCACTAACCGGCATAATACAGCCGGTAATAAAACGGGCTTTATCAGATAACAGGAAAGCGCAAACATCTGCGACGACATCGCCATCAGGGCAATAGCCTAATGGATGAATGCCATCCAGGTATTTTGACATATTTACATTGCCAGGTTGTTCGTCATTCCATTTACGAAGCATGGGAGTCCACACGCCGGCGGGGCTCACGGCATTCACCCTGACTTTATATTTCGCATAATCCAGGGCCATGGATTTGGTTAGTGCATTGATGCCTCCCTTGGTTGCCGCATAGGCAGCGTGCATCTCCTGACCAATCTCCCCGACAAGACTACTGGTATTCAGGACCGAGCCTGCTGAATTTTTTAGTGCTTCCAATCCATATTTTATGGTATAATAAATACCTTTAAGGTTTACATTCATCAGTTCATCCCATTCTGCTTCCGTAGTGTCATGTAATGGTTTTGCGGGGCTGGCTATACCGGCATTATTATGAATCGCATCTAAGCGGTGGAATACTTCCAGGGCCTGGTCAATGGCATTTTTTACCTGTGCAGCACTGGTAACATCACAGCAAATGCCAAGGTGTGAAGGACCCAATTGCTTAATTGCCTCACGTAAAACGGACTCATTTTTTTCAGCGATAACCACCCGGGCGCCCTCTGCTGCGTAGACCCTGGCACACTCATATCCTATACCCTGACCACCACCGGTGAGGAAGATTATTTTATCTTTTAACAGCATCATTATGATCGTTAGGAACCCGCAATCGCCACCGAATTCGTATTTTTTTACAGGAAATAAAATTAAGAATAAACATCTTCTATGGTATAGATTATCAAACTATAAATATGGACAATCCTACGATTTTAAAACGGAGATTACCTGCAAAATGATTATCTTACTCATGGTCAAATTAAAAACGACAAGATGCCAGTATTAAAAATAAAAGATGGCTTCCTGGGAGAAAAGCAAATAAATGTACCGCGGGACATTGTTATCAACAAACTGAGGAAACAACCTTTCGCCAACAGCCTTTTTATTACTCATATCGGTTATTTTCCGAAGGCAAAATTCCATTACCGGGAACGCCCCCTTGGTTGTGCCGACAACATCCTAATCTATTGTGTGGATGGCAGGGGTCATTACCAGACGGCGACTGATCATTATGTTTTGGATGCCAACCAATTTGTAATTCTCCCTCCGGGCGGGTTTCACATGTACCAGGCCGACATTCATAATCCATGGAGTATTTACTGGGTCCACTTCAGCGGAGAAAAGTTGCATGAACTGAACGATTGGTTACAGACGGCTAAGTATATCGTGCCGACCCGCATAGACTATGATAAAAAAATTATTGACCAATGGGCAGAGATGTACGCTACACTCGACAATGGGTATTCCGATAAAAATCTGGCCTACGCCAATCTCTGCCTCTACAGGTTCATCACTTTTTTTCTTTGCAGGCCGGATCTCATTCCGGATTTAAAAAAAGAGGACCCAATCCGGGCATCTATCACCTACATGAAGTCTCATATTGACAGGATTTTGTCAGTTAATGAACTTGCCTCCCGTCTCAGTTATTCGGGCTCCCATTATACGGCTCTATTCAGGAGCAAAACTGGCTCTTCTCCCCTCGATTATTTTATTAGATTAAAAATTCATTATGCCTGCCAGTTACTATGCCAAACTGATTTTAAGATCAGTTCCATCGCCGAAAAAGTTGGATACGAGGATTCATTCTATTTCTCACGGCTTTTTAAAAAAATAAACGGCAAATCACCCAGGGATTACCGCAATGACTTTGGTAAGAAAAATCCGAACATAGAACCGGGCATTTCATTTTGAGCATTATTGTTAGTTATCGCAAAGTCACCCTTTTAGCAGTTTCATTTCCCTACCGGCAAGGGATTCTCCATGTGCAGGATGCCTCATTTATCGGGTAAACAAGGATCTTGCCGTGCTGATATTGGTATGGTCAACAGTAGCCGTTGCAATTGTTAGAATGTCTCTACACTCAGGGCTTCGAATCCAAATGGACCATACTTTTTGGGAGATCATTGGTGGAGACTTGTTTGTATTTAATATTTTTATTATTAGCGCCGCCATTAATTCCATTATGGCCATAAAACGAATCGACGAAGGCTGACGGTCCATTTTTCAAAACCAGAGGATTAAAACCGCTTTCGTTAATGGAATTCAATCATGCGAATGATGATAGGATAAGACGTAGGAGAGAATAATTGGGTACGCTACCTTTTACCCTGATTGGCCTATTTTCGATTTCTTTTTATGAATTGCTTTTTACCATTCTTCTCAACCCCAGCTGCCGCCCCTTGCAGGGCGGCAGCTGGGGGCATTTCAATTTCAGAAATACGGGGCAGGCTTTGTCAGGCCTGCCCCATATAGATTAATTTAATGCATACATCAAATCCCCTTTAGTTGCAAAGTGCTCACAAAGGTTAAATGCCTTTTGTGTGCGCAATTGTCCCGTTCCGCCAAACAATAAGGATTTTAATCTTGCTTCATCGTCTTTATAGATTCTCACATTTTGAAAGTAACCGGTAATTGCATTGTATGCGCCGAATACGGTCCCTTTTGTTGTGTCGGTTTGTTGGGATGGTGCAGATTGCGAATAGGCGTAAACGTTATCACACATATTTTTGAAAGCGGAGGATAATTCATCCATTCGTCCCATCTTTATATTTTCCAGAACCTCTTTATTGGGAACCATGGCAAGCCGTATCAATGCCTTAACCTTTGTATCGGTAATACGAACTTTAACCCATTGGTTAAAGGCTGTTTCCAGGTACTCAGACAACTGGTTTGAAATTCCTATTACTTTATGGGCTTCCTCCAGGTGCTCTTTTGCATTTTGCGTGTGGCGGATTTTAATACTATTGGAACAGTTACGAAGCGCTGCATTCAAAGTATTATTACAAACGATACGCACGGGGGTAAACGCTGCAGTAATGCTTCCAAAGCCATCATGGGAGGTAGTAAGAAACAGGTACTTTTCTATCAGGTCATCATTGCCTACTTTAATATAACCCGGTAATTTTGCGGTGATAAAAATCCTTTCACCTTTTCCCAATGCTCCGGCAGTTTCATACATAATTCCATCGCCACCGACGATGGCATCGAAGAAAGAAAATGCATCTGCATTTTGTACAATTTCATAATCCTTACCAACGACTCCAAGAACGTCTTCCGTATCGGTTCGCATTGTGGCATAATAACCGGGAACTTTGATTTCAGGGATTTTGATTTCTGTATCCTCATCAGCAGCATTATTTTCATTATCGTACGTAAATAACGGTCGTTTTACAACGGTATAATCAAGCCCCGCAAATTTAATGGCTTCTGCGCTGGTTGGATAGTCCTGTACGATCTGCCCCAAGTCGTGCCATGCTTTTTCTCTAACGGAAAAGAAACTGTGCTTTCCTGTTTGATCATTAAAATTAATATTGTGTGCCATGTTTAAAATTTTTAAAGTGATAAAATAAGAAGCACCGGCCTTTTGCAATACCGGTGCCGGTAATTGTCAGAATGGTAAATCGTCGGCAACTTCTTCCGTCGTTGTCTTAGAATTAGTTTTTTCAACAGGTACCATTTCCTGTTTGCCAAAAGAGTGAATTTTAATGTTATTCACATGACAGTTCAAGGAAGCTTTGGCTTCCCCGTCGGCCCCTATGTAAGCATTTACATAAATCCGTCCGGCGATTTCAATAAGGCTGCCTTTGGTAAGTCTTTCTGCAATCCTTGTACTGATCCAATAAGAACAGTTCACATAAGTAGTAATCTTTACCCCCTCTGCGTTGTCTTTTGGTTTGAAATAGTCATTAACAGCCATGCTGAAATTCACTACTTTTCTTTCGTCTTTCAGTTGGTTTACAACTGCGTCTTTTGTGATTCGTCCTACGAGTTCCATAATTGTAAATTTTAAAATGATTAAATAAATATTTTCCACATCTATTCAGAAAAAAACTGTTTTTTAAAAGAAAAAATGGGAAAAAAGAAAGCTAAGTGTTTAAGCGGGCGGGAATGGACAAAAGGAAACGGAATAAATGATGGGGCTGTGTCCAGGTATGTGTTTATGCCGTACGCTTTTGGCTACCTGATGTTGTCTTAGATGATACGCCCGCTAACTTCGCTTTCGCGTTTGACCCATTTGTTTTATAAAAAAGGAGAAATCGTTTAGAATTATATTTACTTTTCAAAAAAGCCCCATAGTAGCTCAATAGTTGAACGGAGCGTCGCAACGAAGCTCAATCGATGCTGGGAAGCTGGTAACCAAAAAGTAAAAATCATTTAGCCATTAACGTTAGTATTACCATACTTCACAAATTTCGTATATGCGGCAGTGCTAACACCTTTTCGCCCACCGGGAATTGTTTTGAAATAATTCCTTTTGGTAATATTCCATTTCTTATCAAGATCAGCAATGTGACATTTTAGATTAAATGCGTTTATGCGTGCACGTAATGATGCCAGTTTCTCCTGTTGCTGTCGTGACAATATGATCTCATCGTCATAAATAACTTTGTAAATCCAGTCTGCATTTTTATTTTTTATATAATTTTCAGCGACTTGTTTGCGGACCTTTATTTGCACTTGATTCCTGAATTCTCCCGGCTTTAGTTCAATTAAAAATGCCTTGTTATTCCATTTATTCCTGATGAGGAAATCGGGAGTATATTTTTTGGTATTTTCCCTGATATAACTGGTTGGCAGCAGCGTTTTAGGATCGTAAAAGATAACGATATGTTCTCTCAAAAAATACCAGTTATCTTCTATGGAAAGAACAAATTTTAGTTCCAGGAGTGAATCAAATTTGCAACAGCGATACCCTATCCGAATAACGTCTTTGTATTGAAAAGAATTTGTTTGCATAAGGTATTAAACTGCGTATGAATAAATGGTTTTTGATGAAGTCTTCTTTTTTGCATAAGGAATGATGAGCGGTTTATCCAGGCTTCTGAAATGAACTGCTTCTGCTACGTGATTGAGTTCAATACACTTGCTTCCGGCGAGATCGGCGATAGTCCTGCTTATTTTCAGAATGCGGTTATAGGATCTTGCCGATAATTGCAATAAATGCATATTCTTTAGCAGAAACTTTTTTGCATGGGTTTCCACCTCGCAATATTTATCAATATCCTCATCCTTCATCTGTGCGTTGCAGTGGACATGGTATTGATCCTTATACCTGGCTGATTGTATTCTCCTTGCTTTGATAACTCTGTGCCTTATAGTTATGGAAGATTCTCCGGGTTCCATTTCAACAAGTTCATACAGGGGAACAGATTCCGCTTCAATATGCAGGTCAATGCGCTCCAGCAGCGGGCCTGATATTTTACGCCGGTACCAGTAAATGGCTCTTTTGCTGCACGTACAATTTCTGAGCGGATGATTAAAATAACCACAAATGCATGGATTCATGGCTGCCAGCAGCATAAATGAGGCAGGAAATTCAAGAGTAAGATTGGCACGGGATATTAGTACTTTTCTTTCTTCAAGGGGTTGCCGAAGAACCTGTATA
>Ga0207695_10003300_pt1 | contig 22909 bp, 20 predicted proteins | sample KBSC54metaG_FD_184354 | JGI IMG/M metagenome (GOLD analysis project Ga0207695, IMG submission 184354) | Corn rhizosphere microbial communities from Kellogg Biological Station, Michigan, USA - KBS C5-4 metaG (SPAdes) (version 2) | ecosystem: Host-associated > Plants > Roots > Rhizosphere > Soil...
GGCTGCCGGTCGTGCCGGACGGCACGTGGAAAAGCTACGTGCTGCCGTCGCTGACGCTCGGCGCCGCGGTCGCGGCCGTGATGGCGCGCTTCACGCGCGCGTCGTTCGTCGAGGTGCTCAACGAGGACTTCGTGCGCACCGCGCGCGCGAAGGGCGTGCACGAACCGATGGTCGTGCTCAAGCACTGCCTGCGCAACGCGATGATCCCGGTCGTCACGATGATGGGGCTGCAGTTCGGCTTCCTGCTCGGCGGCTCGATCGTCGTCGAGGCCGTGTTCAACTGGCCGGGGCTCGGGCGCCTGCTGGTCGACGCGGTGACGATGCGCGACTACCCGGTGATCCAGGCGATCGTGCTGCTGTTCTCGCTGGAATTCATCCTGATCAACCTGACCGTGGACGTGCTGTACGCGGTCATCAACCCGACCATCCGGTTCAAGTGAGGCGCGCATGAACGCGACTGTCCAGCCCGCGGCGCCGGCCGCATCGAACGCGGTCCGCACGCCGTGGCACGAATTCTGGCGCAAGTTCCGCAAGCAGACCGTCGCGCTCGTCGCGGGCGGTTTCGTGCTCGCGCTCGTCGTGCTGGCGTTCGTCGGCCCGCACATCGCGCCGTTCGATCCGGAAAACTATTTCGACTACGACGCGCTGAACGCGGGGCCGTCGGCCGTGCACTGGTTCGGCGTCGATTCGCTCGGCCGCGACATCTTCAGCCGGATCATCACCGGCACGCGCATCTCGCTCGCGGCCGGCTTTTTCTCGGTCGCGCTCGGCGCGCTCATCGGGACGTTCTTCGGGCTGCTCGCCGGCTACTACGAAGGCTGGTGGGACCGCATCACGATGCGCGTGGCCGACGTGCTGTTCGCGTTCCCGGGGATCCTGCTCGCGATCGGCGTGGTCGCGATCCTCGGCAACGGGATGGTCAACGTGATCTGCGCGGTCGCGATCTTCAGCATTCCGGCGTTCGCGCGGCTCGTGCGCGGCAACACGCTGATGCTCAAGCACATGACCTACGTCGAGGCCGCGCGCAGCATCGGCGCGTCGGACTGGACGATCATCATGCGGCACATCCTGCCGGGCACCGTGTCGTCGGTCGTCGTCTACTTCACGATGCGGATCGGCACGTCGATCATCACGGCCGCGAGCCTGTCGTTCCTCGGGCTCGGCGCGCAGCCGCCGACGCCGGAGTGGGGCGCGATGCTCAACGAGGCGCGCGCGGACATGGTGACGGCGCCGCACGTCGCGATCTTCCCCAGCCTCGCGATCTTCCTGACCGTGCTCGCGTTCAACCTGCTCGGCGACGGGCTGCGCGACGCGCTCGATCCGAAGCTGGAGCGCCGCTGATGCGTGCTGCGCCGATGTGGGCCGCGACGCTGCCGGCCGGGCCGCGCGGCACGATCGCCGACGTGCCGGGCGTGACGGTCGGCCATTGCACGCTCGATGCCGGCAACGTGCAGACCGGCGTGACCGTCGTGAAGCCGCATCCGGGCGACGTGTACCGCAGCAAGGTGCCGGCCGGCGCGGCCGTGATCAACGGTTTCGGCAAGAGCGTCGGGCTCGTGCAGGTCGAAGAGCTCGGCACGCTCGATACGCCGATCGCGTTGACCAACACGTTCGGCGTCGGCGCGGTCGCGCAGGCGCAGATCCGCGCGGCGATCGCCGCGAATCCGCAGATCGGCCGCGACTGGCCGACCGTCGATCCGCTCGTGTTCGAGTGCAATGACGGTTATCTGAACGATATCCAGGCGTTCGCGGTCACGGCCGCGCATTACGACGACGCATGCCGCGCCGCGTCGCGCGACGTCGCACGCGGGGCGGTGGGCGCCGGGCGCGGGATGTCGTGTTTCGACTTGAAGGGCGGGATCGGTTCGGCGTCGCGCGTCGCCGTCGCGGCCGGCCGGCCCTATACAGTCGGCGCGCTCGTGCTCGCGAATTTCGGCAGGCTGCCGATGCTGACGCTCGGCGGCGTGCCGCTCGGGCGCATCGTCGCGCAACGGCGTGCGGCCGGGGCCGCGCACGCGGCGCCGCCCGAACAGGGCTCGATCATCCTGTTGCTCGCGACCGATGCGCCGCTCGACGCGCGGCAACTGTCGCGGCTTGCATGCCGCGCGGCCGCGGGGCTGGCCCGCACGGGTTCCGTCTACGGGCATGGCAGCGGCGACATCGCGCTCGCATTCTCGACCGCGTACACGATCGCGCACGACGCGTCGACCATCGCGCTGCCGGCCCTCGTGGCCGATGCGGTGCTCGACCCGCTGTTCATGGCCGCGGCCGAAAGCGTCGAGCATGCGATCGCCGATGCATTGCTGCAGGCCGTGACGGTCGCCGGGCGCGACGGCCACGTGCGGCAATCGCTGCGCGATGCGGTGCCCGATCTCGATCATCTGTTCAACGAACGCAACGAAGGGCGTCTTACCCAGTCATGAAGATCCTGATCTCGACCGACATCGAGGGCGTCGCCGGCGTATTCGCCACCGAGCAGACGCGCGCCGGCAATCCGGAATACGAGCGCGCGCGCCGCTGGATGACCGCCGAGGCGAACGCCGCGATCGAAGGCGCGTTCGCGGGCGGCGCGCAGGCCGTCTGGGTCAACGATTCGCATGGCGGCTTTCGCAACCTGCTGCCCGACGGGCTCGATGCACGCTCACGCGTCGTGCTCGGCAAGCCGCGCACGCTCGGGATGATGGCGGGCCTCGAGCAGCGGCCGGACCTCGTGTTCATGATCGGCTATCACGCGAAATCGCAGACGCGCGGCGTGCTCGCGCACACGATCAATGGTTTCGCGTTCACGCAGGTGTGGCTGAACGGCGTCGAGCTCGGCGAAGCCGGGCTGTACGGCGCGCTGGCGCGCGAATATGGCGCGCACGTCGCACTGGCAACCGGCGACGACGTGTTCGCCGAGGAAACGCAGCCGCTGTTTCCGGACGCACGTTTCGAGACGGTCAAGACGGCCGGCGGCGCATCGAGCGGCGACACGCTCACGCCTGCCGCGTCGTGTGCGCGAATCGCGACCGCCGCGCGCGAAACGGTCGCGCACGCGCTGTCGGCGGGCTTGCGCGCCGGCGCCCATCGGCCCGCACCGGCCGCTTGCACGCTGCGCGTGCAGACGGCCGCGCTTGCCGACCTGTTCTGCGTGCTGCCGTCGCTCGAGCGCGTCGATGCGGTGACGCTGCGCTTCGACGGGCCGTCGGTCGAGCACGTGGTGCGCACGCTGAACAGCCTGTCGGCGATGTCGTTCATGCTGCGGTGATGCGCGCCGCAACGATGCCGCTTGCGTGCGGCGGGTCAGTCGATGGCGGCGGGGCGTGCCGTCGCGGCCAGCAGGAACGCTTCCATCGCCGCGACCAGCGCGAGCGGCGTCTCGTTCATCGGATAGTGGCCCGCGTTGCGCAGCACGTCGACGGTGGCGCGCGGATAGCGCCGCAGGTAGGTGCGCGCCATCAGCGCCGCGTCGAACGCCGGGTCGTGCTCGCCGATCAGCACTTTCACCGGATGCACGCCCGCGATCCCGTCGCTGAAATCCGTATCGGCCCACGCGCGGAAGTACGCGCCGAATGCATGCGGCGACGAACAGGCTGCCGAATACGCGGCTTTCCACTCGACCCAGGCGGCGGGCAGCCGGCCGCCCGTGCTGCGATCGATGATGGTCCTGCGATCGGCAAGATTGTCGGCGGCGCGCTCGAATAGCGCGCGCCGCTCGGCGTCGAACGGCAGGCCGCCGCACGGCACGGGCGCGATCGGCACCAGCGCGCGCACGCGGTCGGGCGCGACGGTGGCGATCTTCTCGATCGCCATGCCGCCCATCGAATGGCCGACGAGGCTGAAGGTCGGGAAGCCGAGCGCGTCGGCGAGCGCGAGGGCATCGGCGGCAATCTCGTCGATCGTGTAGTCGCCGCGTGCGGCGCGCATGCGGCCGTAGCCGCGGTAGTCCATGAACACATAGCTGAAGTGCTCGTGCGACAGCCACGCTTCGACGGGTTCGAACGCGCGGGCGTCGCCGAACCAGCCGTGCAGCACGAGAACAGGGTGGGGGCCGTCCCCCACGCGATGAAACGTATTCGGCATGTCCGCTCCGATGAGGTTGCAATCCGGCCGATCAGGCCGACGGGTCTTGCGGCCGTCAGGTCGCGCAAGCGTGGAGCGGATCGTAGATGGATAGAAGGAGACCCGCCTTCGATATCGGGTCATTGATGATGGAATTCGGGCCGTGAGAAATACGCTGCTAGATCCCTACGAACACATTCCCCGGAGCGTGGTCGTGACCGCCAACGACTATGCGGCGGGCACGACGTTTCCGGAACACGCGCACGGGCGCGGGCAATTCGCGTTCGCGTCGCGCGGCACGATCAGCGTGTCGACACCGCACGGCCGCTGGCTGGTGCCGCCGCAGCGCGCGTGCTGGGTGCCGGCCGGCGTGCGGCACGAAATGACGATGACCGGGCCGGTCACGATGCTCAACGCGTTCGTGTCCGGCGACGCCGCGCAGGAGGCGGGCCTGCCCGGGCAGTGCGGCGTGTATGGCGTGTCCGCGCTGCTGCGGCAGCTGATCGACGATGCGATCGACCTGCCGGCCATGTACGACGTCGACGGCCGTGCGGGCAAGCTGATGGCGCTGCTGATCGCGGAAATCGCGACGATGCCGCGCCTGTCGCTGCATGCGCCGCTGCCGGCCGACGCACGGCTCGCGAAGGTGTGCCGGCACCTGTTCGCGTCGCCGTCGATCGCGGCCGATCTCGACCGGGTGGCCGCCGATGCGGGCGTGAGCCGGCGCACGTTCACGCGGCAGTTCCGCGCGCAGACGGGCGTGAGTTTTGCGGCATGGCGTCAGCAGGTGTGCATGCTCGCGGCGATTTCCCGCCTGAGCGCCGGGCAGCCGGTGACGCGCGTCGCGCTCGATCTCGGGTATGCGAGCGCGAGCGCGTTCACGTCGGCGTTTCGCCGCATTCTGGGCGACACGCCGAGCCGGTATCTGGAGATTCGGCGCTAGGGGAAAGGAAGCGGCGACCGACGCGCGCCACGCCCCTACGCGGGTCGCAGCCGCAAAAAAATACGCGCCTGCCCGATTCGGTCAGACGCGTTTAAAGGCACTCGGTCAGAAAAAAACGCGCACGGCCAGCAGGGGGGGCGCGCATTGCTTGCGGGATTATTTCCATTTTGGATTTAATCCTGCTGGCTCGTTGTGGATACCAAAGAATACGCCGCATAACGCGCAAACGATATCCTGTTGGCCCGACGATTCATGTGCTGTCGCAGCATGCGTTTCAATCGCGCGTTTGATGTGGGGGCAGAAGCCTCGACCAATGGACATCGGGAACCGCGGCCCGGCGCGTTGCGGCGCAGCATCGAAAGATTGCGACGAAACACGAAAAAGCGCCGCGTGGCGCGATCCCTGTCGGTATCGTGCCACGCGGCGGTGCGTCTGCATCCGAAAACCGGCCGGCGCCGGCGCGTGCGTCAAACGTCGAAAAACACCGTCTCGTCCGGCCCCTGCATGCGGATATCGAAGCGGTAGACGATCGGGCGGCCCGGCTGCGCGTCGCGTTTCGCGACGAGCGTTGCGCGGCGTTCGGCCGGCACCGCGTTCAGCACGGGGTCGGCCGCGTTCGCCGCGGCTTCGTCGTCGAAGTACACGCGCGTGAACGCATGGCTGAGGATCCCGCGCATCATCACGGTCACGTTGATGTGCGGCGCGTCATCGGCGGCGGTGCGGCCCGGCTTCACCGTCTCGACGACGAAGCGGTGCTGCGCATCGGTGCCCGTGCCGACTCGCGCGAAACCGGTGAAGCCGGATTTCGCGATGTCGTCGCGCGATGCGGGGTAGCGGCCCGCGCTGTCCACTTGCGTGAATTCGAGCACCGCGTCGCTGACGACGTTGCCGTCGCCGTCGAACACCTGGCCGACCAGCAGCACGTGCTCGCCGTCGGCGTGCGTCGCGGCGATCGTCGGCGTGAACAGGCTCTTCAGGTCGTAGTCGTATTGCTGCGGGCACAGGCCGTACGCGAAGTACGGGCCGACCGTCTGCGAAGGGGTTTGCTTCAGCGTCGTCATGGTTCAGCGCTCCATCGGGGTAGCGTCGCGGCCGCGCAGCACGATGTCGAATTCGTAGCCGAGCGCATAGCCTTCTTCGGTGATGTCCATCGAGAAGCGCGAGATCAGGCGATCGCGCGCGGCCTCGGGCGTGCCCTGGAAGATCGGGTCGTACGCGAGCAGCGGGTCGCCGGGGAAGTACATCTGCGTGACGAGACGCGAGCCGAAGTAATCGCCGAACAGCGAGAAGTGGATGTGATTCGGGCGCCATGCGTTCGGATGGTTGCCCCACGGATACGCGCCGGGCTTGATCGTCAGGAAGCGGTAGCGGCCTTCGTTGTCGGTCAGGCAGCGGCCCGCGCCGAGAAAGTTCGGGTCGAGCGGCGCGTCGTGCTGGTCGACCTTGTGCACGTAGCGGCCGGCCGCGTTTGCCTGCCACACCTCGACGAGCGTGTTGCGCACGGGCTTGCCGCCTTCGTCGAGCACGCGGCCCGTGACGACCATGCGCTCGCCGAGCGGCTCGCCGTTCTTCACGGCGTTCTTCGTCAGGTCGTGGTCGAGTGCGCCGAGATCTTCGGCGCCGTAGACGGGCGCGTACTGGTCGCGCAGCTTGTCCTTCAGCGGGATCAGCGGGCGGGTCGGGCCGCGCTTCACCGACGAGCGGTATTCGGGGTGGACATAGGCCGGATGCGACGGCCAGTCGCGCGGCGTGAGGATCGTGGGGGAATCCATCGGGCGTCTCCTGATAGGTATTTCGCGAAGTGGATGGCAGGACTTTAGCCAATCCGGGAAGTTATGCAAAATGACCTTTTTTCGCGAGAAGCATAACCGTTCGTTATGTTCGATGCGCCAATGAAAAATCCGCCGGACAGGATGCCTGTCCGGCGGATGAAAGCGATCGGGCTTCGCGTCGTCGGTGACGACCCCGTGCACGGCCCTCCAGCCAGCCCGTCGCTATTTTTTGTCTTTTGTTCTTGTTGTTATCCGGCCTCCCCGAGCCTGCCCGTCGTTATTGGCGGCCGGGATCGAACACGATCCCGGCGAATTCGAGCGACAGCGTGCCGCTGCGCAGCAGTGCGGCCGGCGTTGCGGCCCGGTCGGCGCCGAGCACATCGCTCACGTACTGCGCGCAGAACCCGCGCCGCACCCGCAGGTTGAAGCGGTTGCCGAGCAATGCGTCGATCCGCTGTTCGGCCGTCGCGTGCAACCGGCGCTGCTCGTCGGCGGTCGATGCCGCGACGCGGCGCGCCAGCGCGATGCGTCCGCCGTCGGCATGGGCGACGAAGCGCGACAGCGGTGTGAGCTTCGTCCACGCAAACGCGGGCTCGGCGATCACGGGTTCGTCGCCCGACGTATCGACGACGATGCCGAAACGATTGGCCCATGCGCCCGTCGTGCCTGCCGCGTTGCGCGGCGAGCCGGCCGGCACACGGATGAACACGAGATCGCCGACATGCGCGCCGGCGGCCAGCGTGCGGACGGTAGCGAGCGGCATCGTGCGATCCGTGTCGCGTGCATCGCGCGGTGCGGTGTGCTGCGGTTCGTAAGCGGCGGTTTCGGTTCGGGTGGCCATTTCGGCTCCGTCGTTGAGTGACAGGACGGAGCGGATTATGCAGACAAGTATCCAAAAGTGTTCGTCTGCATGTGGAGGTAGCCTAATATCCGACCTTGAGCATCGTTTTTCGATACCAAAATGACCGAAACCGCCCAACTCATCGAAACGCTGAAGCGCCAGTTGAAGGCGCAGGGAATGACCTATCGCGACGTCGCGCGTGCGCTCGACGTTTCCGAGACGAGCGTGAAGCGGCTGTTCGCGAGCGGCCGCTTCACGCTGGAGCGCGTCGCGGAGATCGCGCAGTTGCTCGGCTATACGCTGGCCGAGCTCGTGCAGGAGGCCTCGGCGTCGGCGCCGAGGCTGCACGTGCTGACCGAACAGCAGGAGGCGCTGCTCGTGTCGGACGAGAAGCTGCTGCTCGTCGCCGTCTGCGCGATCAACTACTGGACCGTGCAGGACATCGTGACGGCCTATCGCGTGACGAAGGCCGAGTGCGTGAAATACCTGTTGATGCTCGACCGGATGAACGTCGTCGCGCTGCTGCCGGGCGACCGGATTCGCGTGCGCGTCGCGCGCGATTTCGACTGGCTGCCGGGCGGGCCGATCCGCCGGTATTTCCATGCGCACGCGCTCGGCGATTTCCTCGACAGCCGTTTCGACGGCGCGGGCGAGACAATGACGTTCTCGCAAGGGATGCTGACGGAAGCGGCCGCCGCGGAACTCGAACTGGAGTTGCGCCGGCTGCGCAGCAAGGCGGCCGCGCTGCATGCGGAATCGTCGTCCGCACCGCTCGGGCAGAAGCACGGGACGGGCTTGCTGATCGCGAAGCGGGTCTGGGAGCCGACCGGTTTCCACGCGCTGCGGCGTAGCGCGTGACGTTTCACCGAATGCTTGGGCTTATCCGGAAAGTTATGCAAAATGGCATTTCATCGTCATTCGCATAACCACTCGTTATGAATAACCGTATCGCCGACGGCCGCGTCAAGTTTCGGCACCTGCAGTGCTTTCTCGCGGTCGCGCAGCTGGGCGGCGTGCAGAAGGCGGCCGAAAGCCTGTCGATCACGCAGCCGGCAGTGTCGAAGACGATCGCCGAACTGGAGGCGATCCTCGGCGTGAAGCTGTTCGAGCGCGGCCGGCAGGGCGCGCAGCCGACCCGCGAAGCGCAGTTGTTCATGCCGCACGCGAACGCGTGCATGCTGGCGCTGCGGCAGGGCGTCGGGCTGCTCGCGCGCGAGGGCGGGGCCGCCGCCGCGACGCTGGAAATCGGCATGCTGCCGACTGTCGCGGCATCGCTCGCGCCCGCGTTGATGAAGGCGCTGGCCGAGCGCTGGCCGCGCGTCGTCGTGCGGATCGCGACGGCCGCGAACGCCGATCTGCTCGAGCGCCTGAAGTCCGGTGCGATCGAATGCGCGATCGGGCGACTGTCGGAGCCGGAGCGGATGATCGGGCTCGCGTTCGAGCAGTTGTACAACGAGCCGCTCGTCGCGGTCGTGCGCGCAGGGCACCCGCTGCTGTCGAGCGCGGCGCCTGCCACCGAGCTCGCGCGCTATCCGGTCGTGCTGCCGCCGTACGGCACGCTGATCCGGCAGTCTGCCGAGCAACTGCTCGGCGCATGCGGCGCGCCGCCGCTGGATTCGTTCATCGAGGTGCTGTCGGTATCGGTCGCGCGCGCGCTGGCGCTCGAGAACGACGCGGTGTGGTTCGTGCCGCTCTATGCGGCCGAATACGATCTGTCGGCCGGTGCGCTGGCGCGCCTGCCGCTGCCGTCCGCGGGTACCGACGAGCCGGTCGGGCTCATTCTGCGCACCGATGCGCAGCCGTCGCCGGTCGCACGGACGCTGATCGATGCCGTGCGCGACATCGCGCGGTCGCGGTTCGGCGACAAGCGCCCGCACCGGACGCCGCGCGCCGCACGCAAGCCGGTTCGCGGCGATCGCTGATCCTTCGGGCCGCGCGACAAGCCCGGCTCAATCCCTTTCCCCGCTTCCGGATCGGCCATCCGGCCAGTAGCCGCCCTCGTGGTGCTTGGCATATCGTATCGTTTTTGGTACGATCGGTGACAAGACGATGGCGAGACAGCAAATCCAGGTCACGCTCGGCGTGCGGTTCTTTCGCACGGCCCGGGGCAACGAGCCGGTGCGCGAATGGCTCAAGGCGCTCGGGCAAGTGGAGCGAAGGGTGATCGGCGAAGAGATCAAAACCGTTCAATTCGGCTGGCCGCTCGGCATGCCGCTGGTTCGGAAGATGGCAAAGGATCTCTGGGAGATCAGGATCGTGCTGCCCACGCGCAGCGCTCGCATCCTGTTCACGGTCGTCGGCGACACGATGGTCCTGCTGCACGGGTTCATCAAGAAGTCGCCGGCTACGCCGCCCGACGATCTCGACGTTACCGTCGCGCGCCTGAAAGCGCTGACGCACGCCATCTGAATTTCCCGGTTGCGCCGGAACGCACCGTCGTCGACGGTCGGGCAGCCGGCAACGCCATGCACTGGAGTACGACATGACGACCACGAACAACCCGCATATCGGCAGCGACTTCGATACCTTCCTCGAAGAGGACGGCCATCTCGAAGCGGCCACCGCCACCGCGATCAAGCGCGTGATCGCGTGGCAGATCGGGCAGGAAATGAAGGCGCAGCACATCACGAAAACCGCGATGGCCGCGCGGATGAAAACCAGCCGTGCCGCGCTCAACCGGCTGCTCGACGAAACCGACACCAGCCTCACGCTGGCGACGCTCGCGAGCGCGGCCGCCGCACTCGGCAAACGGCTCAGTTTCGAGCTGGTGCCGGCCTGACCGGCGTGACGAAACGGCGCGCGGTCGGTTTGCGGCGGCTGTTCGCGTGATGTGCGCATCGAATTGGCCGGTGATCCGGCCTGCGATTCACCGGCGCGTCGCTGTGAGCTGGCAGGCGCATACGGCGGGTCATTTGCGCGGCCCGGTCACCTGCAGATAAAGCAGCGCGCCGCCCGCGAGCAGCAGCGGGCACAGCAAATACCAGCCCGTCGTCAGGAACAGCCCGGCGACCGCAACCAGCGAAATCCACGCACAGCGGTAAGCGATGCCGCCGCGCGGCAGCAACTTCAGCGCGGCGGCCGCGCCGAGCCCATACACCATCACGAAACACCCGGACGTCACGAGCACGAGCGGTTTCGGTCCGACGTCCGAGATCGTCGTCGCGGCCAGCGCGACGGCCGCGAGCACGGCGATCACGCCGAGGCTGCGGCGCGGCACGCCGCCGACCTGGCTGCCTTGCGCGAGCCACGCGGGCAATGCGCCGTCGCGCCCGAGCGCCGCGCCGAGCTTGGCCGCGCCCGCGAAATACGCGTTCATCGTGCCGAGCGTGAGCAGCAGCGCGGCCGCGGCCGCGAGCACCTGTGCGTGACCGCCGATGCCGCCCGCGATCAGTTCGGCGAGCGGTGCACCCGATGCGCCTGCAGACGGCCCGAGCACCGTCACGCTCGCGGCGGCGACCGACAGATACAGGAACCCGACGACCACGACCGCGATGCCGGCCGAGCGCGGCATGTCGTGCGCGGGCCGGCGGAATTCGGCCGCGAGATGCGTGATCGCTTCCCAGCCGGCGAAGCTCCACACGAGCAGCGCGGCAGCCTGGCCGACCGCGAGCCAGCCGTGCGGCGCGAACGGCTGCAGGTTCGCGGTACGCGCATGCGGCGCGGACGCCAGCACCGCGGCGAGCAGCAGCGCGACGAGCAGCGCCGACAGCACGAGCTGCATGCGGCCCGATACGGTGACGCCGAATGCATTCGCGGCCGACACGGCTGCGATCAGCGCGGCAGCCGTGACGATGACCGTCGTGTGCCCGCCGCCCGTGACGGCCGCGACGTACGCGCCGCCGAACATCGCGGCGGCCGGTGCGCCGGCCGGCACCGCAAAGTAGAAGCACCAGCCGACGATCGCCGCCGCCTTCGGCCCGAATGCGCGCCGTGCGTAGGTCGACACGCCGCCTGCGTCGGGATAGCGTGCGCCGAGTGCGGCGAAGGTGGCCGCGAGCGGCCCGGACAGCACGACGAGCGCAGCCCACGCAAGCAGCGACGCCGGGCCGGCGACCTCGGCGGCCAGCGCAGGCAACGCGATCACGCCGGTGCCGAGCACCGCGCCGATATACAGTGCGGCACCCTGGAAAATGGTCAGCGAGCCCGCGTGATGAGCGGCGGGCGAGTCGGCATGCGCAGGCATGAGCGGCAGTCTCCTGAAGTCTTGTTGTGTGGGCGCGGGAGCCCGCGCGGTCAATCGCACGATGCTACTCGAACGATGGCGGTAGCGCGGCCCGGCGATCAGTAGTCGGTGCTGCGCCGTCTGTCAGCCGATGTCAGCAGTGGCGCGCGAGCCGCAGGCGCGCATCCTCGCGCGCAGCGGGCGACAGTTCGGGCACGTAGTGGAATGAACCCGACACGAGCGATGCGACGGGCACGCCGTCGCGGAACAGCACGCGATTGCCGGCCAGCGCCGGCACCTTGTCGCCGGGCAGCAGCGTGCCTGCGAGATTCAACGGGTCGGCGCCCGTCACGCATATGTACTGCCCGTCACCGGGTTGCCGCCGCAGTTCGCGCAGAATCGGAATCGCCTCGGGCAGCGCGAACTGCTCGCCCGCGAGCCCGGCGACGAAACGTCCGCCGCGAACCTCGCCGCGTGCTTCGAGGCGCTGCAGCACGCGCACGAGTTCGCGCCAGCTCGGCAGCCAATCGGCCTCGCGTTCGAGCAGCCGCCAGAACACGACGCCGTAGCGGCGCAGCAGCGTCCACGCGATGTGTTCGAGCGCGTCGGGATCGGTCGCGGTCGGGCCGCGTTTCGGCGCCGGTGTATCGTCCGGCGGCGCGTGACGCTGCACGAGCGCCCAGCGGCCCGCATCGTCCATCCCGCCTATCAGCGCACCGCCGCGCCGCGTGCGCGGCGCATAGGTCGCGCTGCGCTTGACGGCCGGCTTCAGCAGCGCGCGCAGGCCCGCGTAGCTGTCCGCATTCACGAGGCCGGCCGACACGAGCTCGCCGAGTGCCTGTTCGAGTTCGACGGGCAGCATGTGCAGGTCGTCGAGCAGCGCGTCGAAGAACATCGCGCCGTGTGCGGCGAGCGCGTCGCGTACGTGCGTGGCCCGCGCGGACAGCGCCGGTTGCGCGTCGGGGTCGCGCAGTGCCTGCCATGCGGCGAGGTGGCGGCGCGGCAGCAGCACGATCGGCGTCGTCTTCACGGGCGTGCCGGCCGTGCGCGCCGGTGCGCTGATGCGGGTCCACACGAGCTTGCCCGAGCGGCACAGCTCGTCGAGGCCGCCCGCCATGTAGTCGGTGAGCCGCGCGGGCAGCAGTGCGTCTTCCCACGCGCTTGCCGCGGCTTCGTAGCCTTCGAGTTGTTCGACCACGGCCGCGAGTGCGTCGCGGCCAGTGCCGCGCGTGTCCGGCGTCAGGTGTTGCCAATGGAACAGGAAGCGCATGAAGTCTGCGCGCTCGACCGGTTCGATCTCGTGGCGCAGCCGCTTCACCGTATAGCGATGAATGCGCGCGAGCAGGTGGCGTTCGCACCATTCGTCCGTCGTTGCGCCCGGCGTGAACCGGCCGCGCATCACATAGCCTTCGCGCTCCAGCGCCGCGAGCGCCGTCGCGATCGACGCCGGCGGCAGGCCGAGCGGTGTCGCGATCGCGTCGAGCGCAAGCGGCCCGAAGCCGGTGAGCCGTGCACGGATCACGTCGACGAGTGCGGCATCGGCTTCCCACGGTTGCGCGCAGGCGGCCGGCACCTTGAGCGCCGGTGTCACGCGTGCATCGGGATGCAGTGCGCGCAGGCATACGAGCCGTTCGACCGGCACCCACAGCGCGGCGCCGCCCGGCGCGACGAGTTTTGTCGCGCGGCGGCGTTCCGCGAGTTCCGCGAGCCGGTCGGCCCAGCCTTCGTGTGCCTGTGCTTCGCTGTCGGCGACGCATGCGAGCGTGAGCAGCGCATCGTGCATTTCGTCGGCGTCGCGCACGAGCGGCCATGCTTCGTCGCGTACCGCATCGATCGCGTCGGCGTCGAGCGCGCCGAGATCGTCGGCCGATTCGGGATCGCTCCAGCGGCGCGATTGCACGGCCTGCGTGCGGCGCTCCTCGAGCGGCGCATCGTCGAGGAATGCGTAGGGTTTCGCGTTCAGGATCTCGGCCGCGAGCGGCGACGGCGCGGGCAGGTCGCGCGCGACGAGCTCGATCGCGCCGCTTTCGATCCGGCGCAGCAGCGCGAGCCAGCCGTCGGTGTCCATCGCGTCGTGCAGGCAATCGTCGAGCGTCTGGTCGACGAGTGGGTGATGCGGTATCTCGCGTTCGCCGACGATGTTCTCGAGGCACGCGACCTGATCCGGGAACACGGTCGCTAGCAGATCCTCGCTCTTCATCCGCTGCAATTGCGGAGCGGTGCGCCGGCCGCCCGTGAAGCGCGGCAGCGCGAGCGCGGTCGTCGCGTTCCAGCGCCAGCGCACGCCGAACATCGGCGCGTCGAGCAGCGCCTGGACCAGCACGTGCTCGGCGCTGGCCGAACGCAGGTAGCGCCACACCTCGTCGAGCGCGAAGCTGTGCGCGAGCGACAGCGACAGGATGATCGCGTCGTCGGTCGCGGCAGCCTGCAGCTCGAAGTTGAAACTGCGGCAGAAGCGCTTGCGCAGCGCGAGCCCCCACGCGCGGTTGATGCGGCTGCCGAACGGCGAATGGATCACGAGCTGCGTGCCGCCCGATTCGTCGAAGAAACGCTCCATCACGAGCGTGTCCTGCGTCGGCAGCGCGCCGAGCGCGGCGCGCGTGCGGGCGAGGTAGTCGGCGATCTGGTGCGCGGCGTCGGGCGACAGGTGGAGATCGTCGACGAGCCAGCGCAACGCCGGCGCGAGGCGGCTTTCGGCGGGGGCGATCACGGTGCCTGTTTCGGTTTCCGAGTTGGCTTTCGCGTCGCTCGCGGCTTTACCACCCGCGCGTTTGCGCTCGCCGGCGTCCGCTTGCCGGTCGCCGTCGGCGAACAGCCCGTCGAGCCGTGCACGCAGCCGGCCGACCGCCGCCGACAGCTCGTCGCTGCGCCCCGGCGCCTCGCCGAGCCAGAACGGAATGTTCGGCGACTGGCCCTGCGCGTCCTCGACGCGCACGCGGCCCGTTTCCACGCGAATGATCCGGTACGACTGGTTGCCCAGCTGGAACACGTCGCCGGCCAGGCTCTCGATCGCGAAATCCTCGTTGACGGTGCCGACCTGGATGCCCTGCGGTTCGAGCAGCACCGCGTAGTCGGCCATGTCGGGGATCGTGCCGCCCGACGTGGTCGCGGTCATCATCGCGTTGCGGCGCCCGCGCACCGTGCCGCCGACCACGTCTCGATGCAGGTATGCGCCGCGCACGCCGCGGCGGCTCGTGAAGCCTTCGGCGAGCATCTTCATCACTTCGTCGAAGCGTTCGCGCGTCAGCCGCGCATACGGCGCCGCGCGCGTGAAGCTCGCATACAGCGCGTCCTCCTGCCATTCCGCGCACGCGACTTCGGCGACGATCTGCTGTGCGAGCACGTCGAGCGGCGCTTCGGGAATTCGCAATGCGTCGAGTTCGCCGCGCTGCACGCAATCGAGCAGCGCCGCGCATTCGACGAGTTCGTCGCGCGACAGCGGGAACAGCCGGCCCTTCGGCACGCCGCCGACGTGGTGCCCCGAGCGGCCGACGCGCTGCAGGAACGGTGCGATGCCGCGCGGCGAGCCGACCTGGCAGACGAGATCGACATCGCCGATGTCGATGCCGAGTTCGAGCGATGCGGTGGCGACGAGCAGTTTCAGTTCGCCGCGCTTCAGGCGCTGCTCGGCATCGAAGCGGTGCTCCTTCGCGAGACTGCCGTGATGCGCGGCGATCGCTTCCTTGCCGAGCCGGTCGGCGAGATGGCGCGCCATGCGCTCGGCGGTGCGCCGCGTGTTGACGAACACCAGCGTCGTGCGATGCGCGGCCGCGAGCCCCGCGATCCGGTCGTATACCTGTTCCCACACGTCGGTCGCCATCACGGGTTCGAGCGGCACGTTCGGCAGTTCGAGCGCGAGGTCGCGCTCGCGCGTGTGGCCCGTGTCGACGATCGTGCAGTCGCGCGGCGCATCGGCCGGGCCGCCGACCAGGAAGCGCGCGACCGCGTCGATCGGCTTTTGCGTCGCCGACAGCCCGATGCGCGGCAGCGCATGGCCGGCCAGCGCATCGAGACGTTCGAGCGACAGCGCGAGATGGCTGCCGCGCTTGGACGATGCGAGCGCGTGGATTTCGTCGACGATGACCGAGCGCACGTTCGACAGCATCTGCCGCCCCGACGTGGACGACAACAGTACGTACAGCGACTCGGGCGTCGTGACGAGGATGTGCGGCGCGCGCTTGCGCAGCGCGGCGCGTTCGGCCTGCGTCGTGTCGCCGGTGCGCACGGCGGTGCGGATCGCCGGCACCGGCAGGCCGAGTTGCGCGAGCGATTCCGCGATGCCGGCGAGCGGCGCGTCGAGGTTCACGTGGATGTCGTTCGACAGCGCCTTCAGCGGCGACACGTAGACGACGAGTGTCGCATCGGGAAGCGTGCCGTCGTGCGACAACGCATCGCGCACCAGATCGTCGAGCGCGCACAGGAACGCGGTGAGCGTCTTGCCGGAGCCGGTCGGCGCGGCGACGAGCGTCGAGCGGCCGGCCTTGATGTGCGGCCATGCGAGCGCCTGCGCGCCGGTCGGCGCGGCGAACGTGCGCCGGAACCACGCGGCGACGGCCGGGTGGAACACGTCGAGCGCACTGGCGGCAGGGCGGGTAGCGGTGACGTCCATCGGAGCGTTGAAATGGGGTGCGAGCGCGCGGACGGATCGTGCGCGAATCGAATCGTCAGTGTGCCAGACGTCGCGCGTGCGTGCCGGGCCTCGCGTGCCGCTCGGGCTAGCGTGCCGACGATTCAGATCGAGATGGGGGCCTGCGTCGCACTTTCAATGGACGTAAAGTTACGTGTGCGCCGGCACGCCGATATCGCGCCGAAGCGACACTTCAAGCGACTACACGCGATGCAGCCAGCCGAGCCAGTGTTCGAGCAGCGGTGCGCGCGTCCACAGCGATTGCGCGAGCCACAGCGTGCCGCCCCATGCGGCGGCCACCACGATCAGGTCGCAATGCCCGCTGTTCCACAGGTTGAGCGAATGGCGCCGCCAGATCCACGGCACGCCGAGCGGGTTCGGCCAGTCGGCGAGCAGGTGCATCACGCCGCCGCACGCGAAGCCGAACAGCGGCGCGGCCCACAGCGGATGCGGATGATGGGTGAGCCCGTGCCACCCGAGCGCGAGCAGCGCGATCCAGCCGATGCCCCAGTGCGTGACGGTGCGGTGCGTGATCCACAGCCGCCGCTTGCGGGTCCACCATGCAACTTCGAGCCAGTCAGGCGCGGTGCCGCCCGCGACGCCCATGGCGAACGCGGCGAGCATGCCCGCGTGCCACGGGCCCGTTGTGCCGGTCTGCGCGACGAGGACGGCGGCGGCGACGCCGGCCGCGAAGCCGGATGCATGATGCGCATTGTGTGATGCCATAGGGAATGAGACGAAGAAACGTGAAGCGGCGCGTGAACGAAAGAAAATGATGCGACGAAAGCGGGGCGCTATCTTCTCAGATCGGGCTGGGCAACGGGCGGCTCGTCCGCGGATTTTTTTGTATGCATGTGTTGCATGCAGCGCAGTTCGCAACTTTCCGTTTTGTGCGTTGCGTGATGACGCGTACCGCATGCAATTCCGACCGGTTCGTATGCATGCTGCTGCTCTGCCGCGTGACCGGACGCATCCGATCGATGGGCTTTCGCGCCGCGTCGCGTGTTCGACCCTTTTTGTCCCCCTATACTACGAAACCGGCATATGGCCGTCGGCGCGCCAGCGGCTATAAGCGGACAGGTGCTTTTCCTGCCTGAAGGAGATCCACATGGGGGACATGCAATGACTACGCTGAATCGCTTCAAATCATCCGCGGTCGTGCTCGCGACGGTGGCCGGCATCGGTTTCCTGCCGAACGCGCCCGTCTATGCGAAAGGTCCGCAACCGGCGGTGCTGACGAGCTCGGCGGTCGCGGTGGCCGACAAGTACAGCGCGGATGCCGCGGAGCGGATCTTCAAGGAAGGCGGCAACGCGATCGACGCGGCCGTCGCGATCGCATTCACGCTCGCCGTCACGTACCCCGAAGCCGGCAACATCGGCGGCGGCGGCTTCATGACGATCTACAAGGACGGCAAGCCGTACTTCATCGACTACCGCGAGCGCGCGCCGCTCGCCGCGACGAAGGACATGTACCTCGACAAGGACGGCAACGTCGTCAAGGGCATGAGCCTGTACGGCCCGCGCGCGGTCGGCGTGCCGGGCACGGTCGCGGGCATGTGGGAAGCGCAGAAGCGCTTCGGCAAGCTGAAGTGGAAGCAGGTGCTCGCGCCGGCGATCCACTATGCGCGCGACGGCTTCGTCGTCGACGAGCAGCTCGCGCAGCGCGGCGTCGACGCGTCGAAGGAGTTCGGCGGCAAGACCAACTTCGACAAGTACTTCTCCGGGTTGAAGGCCGGCGTGAACTTCAAGCAGCCCGACCTCGCCGACGTGCTTACGCGAATCTCGAACGACGGCGCGGAAGGTTTCTACAAGGGCAAGACGGCCGAGCTGATCGCGGCTTCGATGAAGACCGGCGACGGCAACGGGCTGATCACCACCGAGGATCTCGCGCAATACCGCGCGGTGTGGCGCCAGCCGGTGCAGGCGAAGTGGAACGGCTATGACGTGATCACCGCGCCGCCCCCGAGTTCGGGCGGCATCGGCCTCGTGCAGCTGCTGAAGATGAAGGCCGACCGCAAGCAGGATTTCGAGGGCGTGAAGCTCAACTCGCCGCAGTACATCCACCTCGTCGCGGAAATCGAGAAGCGCGTGTTCGCCGATCGCGCGCAGTATCTCGGCGATCCCGACTTCTACAAGGTACCGATCGCGCAACTGACCGACGACGCGTACATCGCGAAGCGCGCGGGCGAGGTCAACCCGAAGGAGCCGTCGGACACGAAGAGCGTGCAGCCGGGCCTCGGCACGACGATGCCGGAGAAGGCCGAAACGACGCACTTCTCGGTCGTCGACAAGTGGGGCAACGCGGTGTCGAACACGTACACGATCAACGGCTATTTCGGCTCGGGCGTGATCGCCGACGGCACGGGCATCGTGCTGAACGACGAGATGGACGACTTCTCCGCGAAGCCGGGCGTCGCGAACATGTTCGGCGTGGTCGGCAGCGACGCGAACGCGATCGAACCGAAGAAGCGCCCGCTGTCGTCGATGTCGCCGACGATCATGACCAGGAACGGCAAGGTGTCGCTCGTGATCGGCACGCCGGGTGGCTCGCGTATCTTCACGTCGATCTTCCAGGTGATCAACAACATCTACGACTTCAAGATGCCGTTGAAGGAAGCCGTCGGCGCGATGCGCTTCCATCACCAATTGCTGCCGCCGAACACGATCTTCTGGGAGCCGTACCACCCGATCGAAGGCGAACTCGCGAAGCAGATCGAGGCGCGTGGCTACACGCTGAAGGGGCAGGACTTCAGCGGCGACATCCAGGTGATCAAGATCGACGGCAAGACGCCGGAGGCGATGGCCGACCCGCGCGGGCGCGGGGTGACGCGGGTGATTCACTGACGTGATGCGATGCGTGCGCGTTCGCGACAGCGGGTGCGCATGCCGTTGCGCGGCCGGGTGCCGGGCCCGGTCGCGCAACGCACTCAGCCGGTGGTCCGGATGAATCCGGAGATTCGCGCCGCGATGGCTGCGGGCGCATCCTCGAAACAGGATCCGATCGGGGGATACGGTCGTGCCGCCGTCGCCCGGCTGACGCGCGGTGATCGCGCCTGCGTTACCGCATCGCGCCAGATCCGACGGGCACGGCAGGCGTTTTTCATCAAATTGACGCGCGACACTGAGATAATGGCCGAGTTAGGCTGCGTCAATGATGGAAGGAGGCCCCATGGGCGATAACGATACCCGCACCGAGACCGACAACCTCACCGATATGGAATCGATCGAGACGCGTCGGCGCCGCTTCGAGGAAGACCTCGTCGATGCTTACGACGAAGAGCTCGAGATGGAGCTCGACGACCGCCGCTTCGACAACGGCGAGGACCTGCTGTTCTCGCTGGAGCGTCGCGAGGCGCGCAAGGAGTATTTCCGCGAGCTGTTCCGGCTGCAGGGCGAACTCGTGAAGCTGCAGGACTGGGTCATGACCACCGGGCACCGGCTCATCGTCATTTTCGAAGGGCGCGACGCGGCGGGCAAGGGCGGCGTGATCAAGCGCATCACGCAGCGTCTGAACCCGCGCGTCTGCCGGGTCGCCGCGTTGCCCGCGCCGAACAACCGCGAGCGCACGCAATGGTACTTCCAGCGCTACGTCGCGCATCTGCCGGCCGGCGGCGAGATCGTGCTGTTCGACCGCAGCTGGTACAACCGTGCGGGCGTCGAGCGCGTGATGAATTTCTGTACCGACGACGAGTACGAGGAGTTTTTCCGGTCGGTGCCCGAGTTCGAGAAGATGCTCGTGCGCAGCGGGATCCAGATCGTCAAGTACTGGTTCTCGATCACGGATCACGAGCAGGAGGTGCGCTTCCAGGCCCGGATCCAGGATCCGCTGAAGCAGTGGAAGCTGAGCCCGATGGACCTCGAAAGCCGCCGCCGCTGGGAGGCCTATACGGCTGCGAAGGAAGAGATGCTGCAGCGCACGCATATTCCCGAGGCGCCGTGGTGGGTCGTGCAGGCGGTCGACAAGAAGCGCGCGCGGCTGAACTGCATCCACCACCTGCTGGGCCAGGTGCCGTATCACGACGTGCCGCGCCCGACGATCGACCTGCCGCAGCGCGAGCATCACGAGGACTACATCCGCCGGCCGGTGCCGGACAACATGATCGTGCCGGATATTTACTGAGCGGCTGGGCGGGTTTGGGCGGCGGCGAGGGGCGAGCCGCGCAAGGCGGCGCGCGTTACTCCCGGATCAGGAAGGCGGCCCGGTCGCGCCCGGCAATCCATGCGGGTGCGCGGCCGCGCCCGCTCCACGTTGCGCCCGTCACCGGGTCGCGATACTTCATGCCGACGGTGAACAGCTTCGCACGGTCGCTGTAACCGTGACCGAAGATTTCACGTGCGGTCAGCGCGTAGCTCGTGACGAGTTCGCGCACCTGCTCCAGCACCGCATTGCGTTCGCGGCACCGTGCCGCCTTGATGCGCTGATCGAGTTCCGCAAGCTGGGCTTGCAGTTTTTGGATTTGCTGCATGCGTCCGTTATCCCGTGGCTGATTTGATTATTGGCGACGCGTGACGAACTGCATGGCAGCACGCCCGGCCACGGCGTGCTGCCTTGGCCGGAGGCGCATCTCACGCAGCGTGCTCCGGCCTGCCGGCAGCGCATTTGCGGAGCGTGTCGCCGGGAACCCGGTGAGATTAGGACTCGGCGCGCCGTTTTTCTATCGGACGTATCTGAATTTTCGGCTGAATTTGCATGAGGCCGTGATGGCGAGGCGGGAGGAGGCGCGTCAGTTCGTTACAGATCCGGAAACCCCGACCGCCCCTGCGTCAGGTCGAACAACTCGGTTCTCGCATCGGCCTCGGCGGTCTCCGGCAGCTTGATCACGAGCTTCACCGTCATCCCGTACGCGCTGTCCACCAGTTCATACCCGGCCTGTTCCATCCAGCGGCGCACACGCGCTTCCTCGGGATAGCCGATTTCGATCGCGAGTCGCGTCTGGCGGATGCGTTCGACGCGCTCGGCATCGAGCAGCGCCGATGCGATCGCATCCGTGTACGCGCGCACCAGACCGCCCGCGCCGAGCTTCACGCCGCCGTAGTAGCGCACGACCGCGCCGAGCACGCCGTCGAGATCGTGATGGCGAAGCACTTCGAGGATCGGCCGGCCCGCGGTGCCCGACGGCTCGCCGTCATCCGACATGCCCGACTGGCCACCCGCCAGCAACGCCCAGCAAACGTGGGTGGCGGTCGGATGCTCGTTGCGCAGGCGCTGCAGCACCTGCATCGCGGCGTCGCGGTCGTCGACGGGAATCGCGTGCGCGATGAAGCGGCTCTTGCGGATCTCGAGTTCCCGGGTAGTGGCAGTGGCGAGCGTATAACTCATCGAAGGGAGGGCGTGCGATTCTGCATCGGGTTCACAGCAGTCAATTTTGAGGTGCGGCTGAAATGGCGGGCGTCGGCGGACCGTCGAACGGCCGGCGGATATTCGGTGTGCCCCGCATTTTATCTCACCGTGCAATTTGCTTTCCGGCCTGTGCCCGGCCCAACCGGCGCGTGGTGCGCGTTGCTTATCACGAACAATATTGGGTGAGGCGAAATTTTGGCCGATTGACCAATCATATTAAATGCCCCGGATTCGCTGCCGTCCGATGTTGATTTTTTGTAACACGTCTGTTACAGTTCGCCCCCACCGGAATGCCGGTGATTAAGTAATGCTGATTGATAATCCGGCTGCTGCGTTGTCCGGCGATTTTCCTTTGTTTTCCCGATGGGCATGCCGCGCTGTTTGCGCGTTTCGGCGAAAATAGCAATCGGCCGTCGGACACCCGATGACGCGGAATACGAAAAAACCCCAAAGAAAACAAGTCTAATCGAGAATAATAATGGCTGATTTGCATTGGACCATGCCGATCGCCAGATGGACGTCGATTTCGACCGCGGGGGTGCCGGGCGTCGAAGCCCTCGATCCGATGGTGCGTCGTCGATTGAGCCGATTGTCGCGGCTCGCGCTGCAGGCCGCTTGCGACTGTGCGGACGTGACGGGTGCATTGCGCGTGGTATTTGCGTCACGCCACGGCGAACTGGCGCGCACGACAACCATTCTCGATGCTATTCAGGCCGGCGAGCCCGTTTCCCCGACGGCCTTCAGCCTGTCGGTACTCAACGCGGTCACGGGCATCTTCGGTATCGCCCGTCGCGACCGATCGCCTGCGACGGCAGTCGCCGCCGGGCACGAAACCCTCGGCTATGCGCTGCTCGAGGCATTTTGCCAATACGAAACCTCTTCCGTGTCGCCGGTGCTGCTCGTTCATGCGCATGAGCCGGCCGACACTGTCTACGGCGATGTCGGGGACGATCCGCAAAGCGGGGGAATCGCGATCCTGGTCGACGCGACTGCGCCGGCCGGCTACTTGACCTGCGACGTCGCGATCGACAGCGCAAACGATTCGCCGGCGGCTGGCAGTGTGGAGGCCGATACGCAGAGCGCGGCGGTCCGGCATTGCCTGGCCGAACGTGTCGCCACGGCATGGCGCGGCGGCGACGCGTACTGGCGCTGGAGCTGGCATGATCGCGCGGCTTGATTTCG
>Ga0207695_10003303_pt1 | contig 22890 bp, 19 predicted proteins | sample KBSC54metaG_FD_184354 | JGI IMG/M metagenome (GOLD analysis project Ga0207695, IMG submission 184354) | Corn rhizosphere microbial communities from Kellogg Biological Station, Michigan, USA - KBS C5-4 metaG (SPAdes) (version 2) | ecosystem: Host-associated > Plants > Roots > Rhizosphere > Soil...
CGGTTTTTAGCTTCCCGGTAAATTGATATTGTTCGTCAAAACTGTTATGAGTCTTCATCTAAATAATAATTCTTATAAAGTTTGTAAATGGTGTACGTACATAATTACTTTCCAGCGCTCTTCAGGCGAAAGCTGCGAAGCGTAGGAACCCATTGCGTTTACACCATAAGTGATTGTATGGTAAACTTTACCGTCGCTCAGATCCTTCATGGCACCACCGCGTGATGATTGTCCGGACGAATAAGATGGCGGCGGCGGGAAGCCGTGAGCAACTACTAATCCGTCACCCAATCCTTTCATACCGTGGCATGGCGAGCAGAAATGCTCAAACAATACCTTACCGTCTTCAAAGTTAGCCTGAGTTTGTGGCAGAGGGTTTTTCACCTCGGTACCGGCCAGCTCATAGCCATCTTTGGTATTTGGATAATCAAAAGTCACAAATCCAACAGGAATTGTACCCTGAGGTGGTTTTTGTGCCGTCTTGCCATCCTTAAAGTTAGGGTTAGGCTGATCGGGATCATACGCAATATGCTCATACATATTGGGGGCGTATTCCCATCCGGTGCTTCTTTTATCTTTGCACGATGAAATTACAACCGTTGTGGCAACAGCTACTGCCGCAATGCCCAATATCTTTATTTTATTCATAGCTAACATATTTTCTGTCGTTATGCTTAATTTCTACTGCCCCTGCTTCTTTTAAAATGTTGGTGATGTCTTCGTGAGGGATATTTCCTTTAGCATCTATTGCAATAACAAAGCGGTCATCAGTTGCTCTGAAATCCATTACCCTTGGCGCGCGGCCCGGGAAAAGGTGTGTTGCAAAGAAGAAGGTAATTGTCATACCGAATGCGGTAAACAATACAGTCCACTCGAAAGTTACAGGGATAAAATCCGGCACTGCGAAAGCTGGCTTACCACCGATGTTCATCGGCCAGTCGTGTACCAGGAAGTAATAAACCAAACAGAAGATGGTTGTACCACCCAAACATCCAAACATAAAGGCAGCAAAACCTAAGCGTGAAGGCTTAATTCCTAATTTATCATCAATACCGTGAATAGGCATTGGCGTATACACGTCATAAATAGGAACGCTGTTCTTTTGTAATTTGTCAATCCCGTGCATCATTACATCAGGATCATCAAAAAGACCTAGTATAAATTTAGTACTGCTCATTATTATGCTTTTTCATATTGAGACAGTTCAACACTGTCAAATTTGGTTAATGACTCTTTATAGAATTCAGCATGGCTTGGATCAACATGACCATCATCCATCAGTTTCTTCTTAGCCTGTTCGCTTGAGCTCTTCAGCAATAATTTCACTTCGGCCATCGCAATTGACGGAGCAACACGGATGAATAACAGGAACAAGGTGAAGAACACACCGATCGAACCGATGAACACGCTCATATCAACCCAGGTTGGATAGAACATTGCCCAGCTTGAAGGGATGAAGTCGCGGTGCAGTGATACCACGATGATCACGAAACGTTCGAACCACATACCGATGTTTACTACGATTGACAATACCCATGAGATCGGAATGTTTGTTCTTACTTTCTTGAACCACATCATCTGCGTCATCAGTACGTTACAGCCGTACATCATACAGCCGGCCCACCAATACGGACCAACGAAACGGTTTAAGAATGTATATTGCTCATACTCGCCGCCTGAATAGTAAGCGATAAAGAACTCAGTTAAGTAAGCCACACCTACTATCGAACCGGTTACAAGGATGATCTTGTTCATTGATTCGATGTGGAACATGGTGATGTAATTCTCAAGTCCCAATACTTTACGCAACACTAATAACAGTGTTTGTACCATTGCGAAACCAGAGAAGATCGCACCGGCAACGAAGTATGGCGGGAAGATGGTTGTATGCCAGCCTGGCTCCAGTGAGGTTGCAAAGTCCATGGATACAATGGTGTGTACCGAAAGTACCAGTGGAGTTGATATACCTGCCAGGATAAGTGATACAGTTTCAAAACGCTGCCAGGTTTTTACTGAACCTGTCCAACCGAATGAAAGTACTGAATATATTCTGCGACGGATACCGGTTGCACGGTCACGGATAGATGCCATATCCGGCAATAAACCTGTGTACCAGAACACTAATGATACCGAGAAATATGTCGAGATCGCGAATACGTCCCAGATAAGCGGTGAGTTAAAGTTAACCCACAGCGAACCGTACTGGTTAGGGAATGGCAGTGAATAAACAGCCATCCATGGACGGCCCATGTGCGCTACGATGTAAGTAGCGGCGCAGATTACCGCGAAGATCGTCATCGCTTCCGCAGAACGGTTAATAGAGTTACGCCAGTTTTGACGGAACAATAAGAGGATCGCCGAGATCAGGGTTCCGGCGTGACCAATACCTACCCACCACACGAAACCGGTGATGTCCCAGGCCCAGCCAACTGTTTTATTTAAACCCCATGAACCGATACCATACCAAAATGTCCAGCTTACTGCAAACACCCAAAGGCAGGCAGCCAATGATGCCACAGCGAAACCAATCCACCATGCTTTGGTAGGCATATTTTCTACCGGTCTCAATACATCATTCGTAATCTTAGCATACGTGATGTCGTTACCGGTAATTAACGGTTCCCTTATTATTGATTCATTATGAGATGCCATATTCTATATCTCTTATCTTATTATTAAGCTTCTAACTCAGTATTAGTATTTCTAACTTTTACCTGGTAACCAATACCTGGTTGTACGTTCAATTCTTCAAGCACATAATATGTTCTTTCGCTCTTCAGTGCTTTTGAAACTTCTGAGTTAGGATCATTTCTGTTACCGAACACTATCGCATTGGTTGGGCAGGTTTGCTGGCAAGCTACTTTAACGTCACCATCTTTCATTGGGCGTTTTTCGATCTTAGCCTGCAATTTACCAGCCTGGATACGCTGGATACACATCGTACATTTTTCCATCACACCACGGAAACGGGTAACCACATCAGGGTTAAGTACCAGGTGCGTATGCTCATTGATCAGGTAGTTATCGAAACGGGCGTCATTCCAGTAGTTGAACCAGTTAAAGCGGCGAACTTTGTATGGACAGTTGTTTGCGCAGTAACGGGTACCAACGCAACGGTTATAAGCCATGTGGTTCAAACCTTCTGAAGAGTGAACAGTAGCTAATACCGGGCACACTGTTTCACAAGGTGCGTGATCGCAATGCTGGCACAGCATAGGTTGATACACCACTTGTACATTGTCCAGGTCTTTCAGTTCTGAAATTTCCTGCTCTTCTGTTATTTCTTTGCCTTCTTCGACGAAGCTATAGTAACGGTCAATACGGATCCAGTGCATTTCACGACGACGGCGCACCTCGTCGCGACCTACAACAGGAACGTTGTTTTCGGCGTTACAAGCTACCACGCAGGCGCCGCAACCGGTACAAGCGTTCAGGTCGATTGCCATTACCCAATCGTATGCAGGGCGCTCATAAGCATCCCACAGATCTTCGTATGGTTTATGTTTTCTTTCTTCACCACTGCTTGACGAAGGATCTTTCTTGTATTCTGTGAATGTCGTATCACGGATCACACTGCGACCTTCAATTGAATGGTGCGTTTGGGTTTGCGCGAATACGATGACATCACCTGTTTTAGTCAGAGATGCAGTTGCGGTTCCCTGGAAAGTTCCGTTAAGGAAAGTTTGGAAAGGGAATGCATTTTTACCTACCCCGTTAGCTACCGGACCACCTTGTGTACGACCGTAGCCAACAGCTACTGAGATGGTACCTTGTGCCTGACCAGGTTGTAACAATATTGGCAATGCTACAGAATAACCATGAGCATCAACGGTTACAATATCACCTTGAGCGTAGCCCAGCTTTTTCATGTCAGTTGGCGACATGGCAGCGAAGTTATCCCAGGTAACTTTTGATACCGGCTCAGGCATTTCCTGTAACCATGGGTTGTTAGCACGTTTACCGTCGCGGATAGCAACGTTCTGGTATAATTCCAGTTCAAACTTACCATCGCCTGCTGCAGTGCGGCCGCTTTGGTTAAGAATAGTTTGTGCTACACCGTTCAGATCACGGCTGAATGAATAAGATCCGGCTGGTTTTGCAGCAGCTTTTACAAAGCCCGCTTGCAGAACAGCTTCCCAGCCTTTCAGGCCTGATGCTAAACCACCTTTTGCCTGCAATTCTTTGTCCCAGGTATTTCTTACGTAGGTATAATAATCTTTAACCGCGCCATCAGACCATAATAATAAAGTCTGTTCAGCCTGCCGGGTATCATATACCGGGTTAATAGTCGGCTGAATTACAGTGTAATATCCTTCAATTGCATTTCCATCACCCCATGACTCTAAGTAATAGTGGTTTGGTGCAATTACGGTACAAAGTGATGCCGTCTCGTCGTTACGCTCTGAGAACGATACTGACAGACGAACTTTCTTCAGCGCAGTTTTGAAAGCTTCTGCGTTGTAGTAATCGTAAGCCGGGTTTGTGTTCAGGAAAAATACCGCGTCAACTTCGCCGCGGGTCATTTCTGCCACAAATTCTACAAACTCAGCATCGTTGCCTTTGAATTGATTTGAATAGTTATCCAGATCGATAGTGGTTCCGTAGCTGCCTAATTGTGAGTTGATGGCATTCACCAGCACCTGGGTAGCCACGTCATTTGATCCGCATACTACTAAAGCTTTTCCTTTTGCAGCTTTCAATTCAGCAGCAGCTAATTTAATTGCTTTGGCAGCATTGGTGTTCCCTAATGCTTTGGTTCCTGGTAAAGTAGTTCCAGCAATTTCATTATACAGGTTTACCAATGCAATACCTTGTTCTGACGGTTTGATCAGGATGCGGGTATCGGCATTTGAACCGGTGTTGCTCATACCAGATTCAAACTGGATATGACGCGACATTTTTTTATTTTGAAGCGATTTGTTGTTACGGTTTTGAACATACTGGTTCTGGAACTCAACAGGTGAGATCCATGTGCCTAAGAAATCAGCGCCGAAACTTACGATCACATCAGCTTTATCGAAATTGTAGTGAGGTACTACTGCTTTGCCGAAACTATTCTGGTTAGCCTGGATGATACCGGTATAAGATACTGCATCGTAAGTAACGTGTTTAGTATTTGGATAGGCAGCGATAAAGTCAGCAATTACAGCCAAAGTAGAAGGGCTGTGAATAGTTGATGAAACGATCCTGATCTTTTTACCGCCAGCTTTAATAGCAGTCAGTTCGTTCTTAACAAAACCATCCAGCTGATCCCAGGTAGTATCGCTACCGCCGCGGATCGGGCCTTTCAAACGGTTATAATCGTACAAGTCAAGCACTGAAGCTTGCGCCTGAGCGTTCAAACCACCTTTTGACAGCAAGTCGTTCGGGTTACCTTCAACCTTAATAGGACGGCCTTCACGGGTTTTAACCAAAATTGCATGTCCTTCATAAGAAGATACATAGTAGTTAGGTACACCCGGAGTTATTTCCTCTGGTTTAATTAAGTAAGGGATAGATTTGTGTACAGGAACTTTCTGACAAGCTGCCAGCGTAACCGCACCAACACCAAATCCAAGTGCCTTTAAAAAGTCGCGGCGTGGGGTTTTGTTTGACAAACCACCGCTGCTCAGAACATCCTCGATCGGAATAGGCTCGGCAAATTCGTGTTTATTTTTCTCAACAAATTCCGGGTCGTTGTTTAGTTCTTCTAAACCTTTCCAGTATTTTTTATTGCTGTCCATTTAAGCTATATAAACTGTAATGTTTCTCAAATTATTTATTAATAGTGGCACTTGCCGCACTCTATACCGCCCATCATGGCCTCGGTTACCTTACCGCCTTTTCTGATCAGCTCGTGTACCTGCTCCATCTTTTCGTAGTAAGCGTTGCCTTTGATGTTGATCTCAGTACGTTTGTGGCACTGTATACACCATTTCATAGTAACCGGTGAGTATTGATAAACCTCTTTCATGGTTTCAACCGGACCGTGGCAAGTCTGGCATTTTAAGCCCTGTACTTTCACGTGCTGTGAGTGGTTGAAGTAAGCCAGGTCAGGCAGGTTATGCACACGTACCCACTGGATAGGATGCATTTTGGTGCTATCGTATTTCTGAGTAGCCGGATCATAGCCCAACGCATCATATATTTTAGCGATCTCAGCAGATGGCTCTTTTGCCCCCATTCTGGTAGTAATTACCTTGTGGCAATTCATACATACATTTAATGACGGGATGCTTGCATTTTTTGATTTGTATGCACCAGAGTGGCAGTACTGACAGTTGATCTGCATTACACCAGCGTGCAAATCGTGAGGGAATTTAATAGGCTGAACGGGCTGATAACCTGTGTGAACGTTCGTGTTCCACAAAATAACCCAGGTCCAGCTGCTGCAGAATATCGTTCCGCACAGCAGCACGAAGAATACGAATTTCTTATTCCTGATGAGTATTTTCGCCAGAACGAGACCTTTTGACGGACCTTCTTCAGCAACCGTTACTTCTTCCGGAGCAAGCGCCGGTCTGTTAGCAACCAATCGCTCTAAAGTGGTGATTACCTTGTTTAATACCAGGATGACAATGAAAGCAATGATGATAACACCGATCAGGCCAAATACAACCAAGTTGCTTGGACCTGTTTCTTGTGCGGCAGTAGCGCCTGCAGCAGGAGCAGCTTCTTTAGATTTTTTGTACTCGGTACGTACGTAAGCGATGACGTTTGCCACGTCAGCGTCAGCCAGGTCGCCGAAAACAGTCATGGCAGCCTGATTGTACTCATTGTAGATCTTAAGAGCTTTAGGATCTTTAGCCGCGATCAACGCCTGGTTGTTCTGGATCCATTTGGTGAGCCACTTGTCATCTGTTTCAGCTTCCAGCGTAGGGCCAAGAGCCGGACCGATCACACGTTGATCCAATTTATGGCAGGCTGTACATTTGGCTTTGAAGATGGCCTCGCCTTTTGAAGCATCTCCCTGGGCGTAGGCTGTGAGTCCACAAATAGCAAGACCTGCCATTAAAATAACTGATCTTGAAAATTGTTTTAAAGTCAATGAGATACTTCTCATAAAGCGTATTTGTGCTAAATAGTTTTAGTTAATATATGAAAATAGACAAATCAAGTATGTTTTAACCCGCTTTTTCAGGCACAAAAGTAAAATTTATTACAGTATGGCTGACAAATTAATGACAGTAATATCTAATTTATAATCGTTCTAAATAAACAGGAAAAATAGCTTTAAGGTCGAATTCTGGCTGTTTTTGTTTATGCGAAACCAATCAGGTTTGTTAATACAATATTACTTTTTTTTTAGAATAAAACTATTGTTTTAATATCCAGGCAAAAATAAGCGGTGCAACGATAGTTGCATCAGACTCGACTATAAACTTAGGCGTGTTGATATCCAGTTTACCCCAGGTGATTTTCTCATTAGGTACAGCACCAGAATAGGAACCATAGGAGGTGGTAGAGTCAGATATTTGGCAGAAATAGCTCCAGAACGGAATATTTTCCATTTCCATGTCCTGGTAAAGCATCGGCACAACGCATATCGGGAAGTCGCCGGCAATACCGCCACCTATTTGGAAAAAGCCTATCCCTTTACCTTCTGAGTTCTTTACATACCAGTCGGCCAGCCACGCCATGTATTCAATACCGCTCTTCATGGTGGTTGGTTGGATCTGGCCTTTGATCACGTATGAAGCAAAGATGTTACCCATAGTTGAATCTTCCCATCCAGGTACAACAATCGGCAGATTTTTTTCGGCAGCAGCAAGCATCCACGAGTTTTTAGGGTCTATCTCATAATATTGCTCCAACTCCCCACTCAATAATATTTTATACATGAATTCGTGCGGGAAGTAACGCTCGCCTTTGTCGTCCGCATCTTTCCATATTTTATGGATATGCTTTTGCAAACGCCTGAAAGCTTCTTCTTCAGGGATACAGGTATCAGTTACCCGGTTGTAGTGGTTTTCCAAAAGATCCCATTCATCTTGAGGGCTCAGATCGCGGTAATTTGGTACGCGTTTGTAGTGTGAGTGAGCCACCAGGTTCATGATATCTTCTTCCAGATTGGCGCCTGTGCATGAAATAATGGCGATTTTATCCTGGCGGATCATTTCGGCAAGAGAGATGCCCAGTTCGGCAGTACTCATTGCCCCTGCCAACGTAACCATCATTTTGCCTCCTTCGGCTAAATGGGTTTCATATCCCTTGGCCGCATCCATCAGGGCAGCAGCGTTAAAGTGCAGGTAATTTTTTTCAATAAACTGCGAAATTGGTCCTCGTGTGTTACTCATGTTTCAGCTGTAATGTGTGGCGCAAAATTAGATATTTTGTTTAATCTGCTTGTTAAATTTCAAAATTACCTTGCAGGCTGAACAACTATACCGGATTTGAGTTTTATCTTCGCGCCGTTCTGGCCTATGAAAAAACTACTTACGGTATTTGTTCTTTTACTCAGCATATTTAGCGCAAACGCGCAGATAACGGGGCTGCCGAGATTCATCAATAAAATGTATTTCGATAACGACAGCGCTAAACACAGCAGCTTTGTCGTATTGCCGGTGTTGAGTTCAGCACCTGAAACGGGCGTAGAGTTTGGCGGAGCGGGCCTTTACTCCTACTACAGTGATACCAGCCGAAAAAGCGCTACCAAAGTTTCCAATATATATGGATATGCATCTGTCACGACCAAAGGGCAAAGCCGCTTTAGTTTAAGCACTACCAATTTTTCACCTGCGAATGAATGGCATGTCTATTCAGCTATCAGTTATATTCATTTCCCATTCAATTTTTATGGAATCGGCAACAACACCCGCAAAGCTGACGGCGAGCTGGTGGATGAAAAACGTTTTAAATTCAACCTGGATGCAGAGAAACTGATCACCAAACAACTATACGCCGGTATAGCCACAGGAGGGTTTAATTATAGATACACAAGTGCTGATCCGGCAAAGTCATTTTTTGAGACTGATCCTCAGCTACAGGACAGATCGGGCGGTGCCAGTGTTTTTATCGGTCCAAGTTTGATATTCGATACGCGCGACAATAATACTTATACTACCAAAGGCGTCATCATTACTGCTTATTATAACCTGATGCACGGCATTCTGAGCAACAATGGCTATGTTGGCGGATTTTTCAATATCGAATATGCGCAGTTTTTCAGTCTGAATAGAAAATTGGTATTGGGAATAAATGTACAAGAGCAAAGCCTTACCGGCGGCCAGTCGCCGTTTTATCTGCTCCCGGCATTAGGCAGCGATGAAATGATGAGGGGATATTACAATGGCCGCTACCGCGACCGCAACTTTATCGCCGGGCAAACCGAGCTACGCTACCGCATCTGTGACCGTATCGGTATTGTCGGCTTTCTAGGAACCGGCGAAGTGGCTCATGGTGACTTCTCCTTCAGCACGCTAAAACCGAATTACGGTGGCGGTGCTCGCTATTTCTTCGATATCGAAAAGGGCCTCAGTATCCGCGCCGATTATGGCGCAGGGGAAAAAGCGCCGGGTGAAGCAAGGCAAAGCGGCTTTTATATCGGGTTGGGACAAGCGTTCTGATGTGCGGATGTGCAGATTAGAAGATGTGCAGATGATTTAATCATAAAAGGTGTTGGTTCTTATAATGGTTATGGGATTGCCTGGACGACCCGTGGACCGGAGGCATCTTTCAAACCAACGATTTACGGTACTGTCGGCGCAAGTTGGTTTAAAACCGATAGAGGTGACTACGTTATTGGTAACTGAACATCCATCGGCGCGGCTGTTCCGTCTCCGATCGGTGTAGGTGGTAGTGTTAAAGAAACTAAGTCCTTGTTAATTTACGATTTTGCCGGTAAGTAATTTTTAATTATTTATATTAAAACCAATTAATTGATTGAATTCCCGTATGAATTGGAGTAAAAATTTACAGTTAAAGATATCGGCCATTTTAATAGTACTTGCTTCGATTGGCTTACTTATATATAGTTTCTACGACAATGCTGAAGTTTCGAAAATGGCAAAAAATTCTTATGAACATAAAATTGTTGGTAAAATTTCGGCCATTTTTATGGTACACAGTCGAATCGACGTGAAATTGGAAAATGATGATAATACTTATGATTTTTCACAACAACAGGATTCATATAAAAAAAAACCATTTTATAAAAATGTTCAAGCTGGTGATTCAATTTTAAAAAATGCATTTTCTGACACTATTTTCGTAAAAAGGGACGGCATAACATCAATTTTTATAATTGACCAGCCGAAGTGAAAACCTCATTATATGGAGAAATTTACCGAAGTACTTAATTCAATTGATTAATTTGATTCATTTTATGACTTGTTTATTAGTGAAGTGCATAACAGCACAGCATTTGGCGTATACGCGGAGCTCTCTCAAAAGTCAGTCTATAATGTCATCTAACTTTGAAAACAATCGAAATATTCGGTTTTAACAGCATTTGCACATCTGCATATCCGCACATCTGCACATTTAAATCTTAATCACAAAATCCTCCTTCGCCTGCCCTGGTTTAAAATAAACCAGTCCCATCCAAAACAGATCAATGGCTACCGTAACTTGTGGATGCGCTTTTATTTGTTCCCAGGCTTCTTTCATGCCTTTGCTCCAATAAATATCATGAAATGCCAATAACGTCCCCTCGTGTACTTTGGGCAGGCACCATTCAAAATACTTTATTGTGGCATCTTTTTGGTGATTACCGTCGACAAAAACAAAATCGAGCCGATCCAGGCCATTTATTATGCGTTTGAGAATGTCATCAAAATTGTCAACTACCAGCTTTATATCCTGGTTTTTTGATTTTTCAAATACCCCTTGGGCAACATCCGCGATTTCTGGACAGCCTTCTATTGTATAAAACTCTGCTTCGGGCGCCGCTTTTTTTAGATAAACAGCGGTGGTACCCAGACTAGTTCCGAGCTCGATCATATTTTGAGGCCGCTGATCTTTTACCAGCCGGTAAAGCATCTGGACTTGTTTGGGTGGCGTTAAAGCATGTTTGGCAATCCCGCTGATTTTCTTCCGCTTATTATTGTTTACAAGCGATCCTGCACCCAGGTCGGTTACAGTTATCACCCTATTGTCAGAAAGCAATTCCTGGCGGATCTTTTCAATATCATAATAAATATCTTTGCGTTTATAGTCATATATGACCTCGTCTAACAGCCTGTAAACAAAAGGCGAATGTGTTCCGTGCCTGTTTTTCCCCCTCAAGCGATGCAGCAAGTAATCTTTCGCAAACCTAATGTTTAACATAGCCGTAAAATTAGATAAAGGTTTAGTATTTTAGCTTACATAGAAATATGATAGACCCTAGAGAGATCAATTCTTTAATAAAACTGCTTGACGATCCCGACCAGGAAATATATGAGCATATCCACGAAAAGATTCTTTCCTATGGCGGCGAGGTGATCGAGTACCTTGAGTCGGCCTGGGAGCAAGCGTTCGATCCGATACAACAGGAACGTATAGCCGATTTGGTACACGAGATACAATTCAGATTGGTAAAGGAAGAGTTAAAATTGTGGTATCAGGGTGGCGCTTTTGACCTGCTGCAAGGTGCGCTGATTATCAATAAATACCAATACCCCGACCTGGATGAGCAAAAAGTGATCAACCAGATAGAAGCGATTAAGCGTGACATCTGGCTGCAGATGATCTATGACGGCAGTCCGTCAGAGCAGGTAAAGCTTATCAATCATGTTTTTTACAACATTCATGGTTTTAGTGGCAACACCTCCAATCACCAGGACCCGCAGAACAGCTATTTGAACCAGGTGCTGGAAACTAAAAAAGGCAACCAGATATCGCTGGCCATTATTTATTCCATCATCGCCCAAAAGCTGGATATACCGGTTTACGGCGTCAATCTGCCACAGCACTTTATCCTGGCTTATGTGGATGAATCGATGGAAACCGAATTTGAAGGCGGAGTTTTATTCTATATCAATGCCTTTAATAAAGGATTTATTTTCGGTCGCCGGGATGTAGATATGTTTTTGAAACAACTGAATTTGAAAGCCGAAAAGCAATTCTATGAGCCTTGCTCTAATGCTGATATCGTACGTCGTATATTACGTAATTTGATTAGTGCTTATGAAAATTTGGGATCGACGGAGAAGGTTGCTGAGTTGAATGAATTGTTGGAGATCGTTAATCAGTGACCGGTTAATCAGTTAACAGGTTTAGCCTTTAATCCTTTTAGTTCGATTGATATTGCAACCTTTTTTCTCTTATCAGCAGGGCCGTAACTGAAAACTAATTGTGGGTATTTTGCTAATTTTGTCCAGCTAATAATCTTCGGGTCGTAAACTGAAGTCAGTTTAAAAAGATTCTGTTCCGGAGCCTCTCCATCTTCTGAAGTAGCAATGTAGATCGTATTAGTGACCTCTTCCGTCTCGGGGATATTAGCGCTTCCGGACGGATCAGATACCACATATACTTTTACAAACAGTGTTTGGTTAGAATTAGTAAACTCAATCGTCTTTTCAATATTATTTAACACGTAAACCAAATCTTCGTTATTTATGCTACGATATTTAATAGTTTGAGCGAATCCGATCGAAAGCCCAAAACATGAGAAGAAAAAGAGGAATAACTTTTTAAACATAGATTCGCGCCTTAAAACCCGTTTTCTGCCATCCAATTCACACCCCACTCAAACCAGCGGCCTTTATTTTTACGGTTGATCATGCCAAAGCCATGCCCGCCTTCCTGGAAAAGGTGCATCTCTGCCTTCACCTTGTTTTTTACTAAGGCATCGTAAAACCGGGTTGAGTTTTGGACAGGCACAGCGCCATCATCTTCTGCATGTACCAAAAAGCACGGCGGTGTATCAGGGGTAACTTGCTTTTCATTGGAGTACAGCTCGATCAATTCCTGTGATGGATTCTTGCCGATCAGGTTTTCACGTGACCCCGCGTGCGCAAAAGGTCCGAAGGTTATAACCGGATAGATCAGCATAGCAAAATCTGGTCGTAAACTGATTTTTGCGGGATTAGGTATCACGGCTTTCTTAAAATGTGTCGCAAGGGTCGACGCCAGGTGCCCCCCGGCCGAAAACCCGATAATACCTATCTTATCGGGCTTCACACCCCATTCGGCAGCCCGCTCTCTTACTATTTGTATCGCTCTTTGCGCATCCTGCAACGGACCAATGGTTTTGTCCACCATAATCTCATCGCTCGGCAAACGGTATTTTACAACAAACGCGGTAACTCCGGTTTTGTTAAACTCTCTGGCAATATCCTCCCCTTCGTAAGTTACGGTCAGGTTAATATAGCCCCCGCCTGGAAACACAATAACCGCAGTACCGTTGGCCTTACCCTTCTCAGGAAAATAGGGTGTAATGGTTGGGTCTGTTACTAAACTTACACTATATCCCTGTCGCTTCTCTACATAAGTAGCCGGCGCCTTTTTTGAATTTGGCACACCGTTTGGATAAAGCGGAATAGGTTTTTCTTGTGCGTTGGAACTTAGTGAAAATAGCATAGCTGCACCGAGCAATAAGCAGATGTTTTTTAACATAGTTAGATGATAATTGATGGCCCTGATGGCCGGAATCAAATATAACCATCTATTTTGAACCACCAAACTCCATCAGGTAAGCCTTCAGGAAATCATTCAGTTCGCCATCTAATACCGCTTGTGCATTGGACGTTTCGTAATCTGTACGCAGGTCCTTCACCAACTTATATGGATGCAACACATAGTTCCTGATCTGCGAGCCCCACTCTATTTTCTTTTTGTTACCCTCAATTGCGTTACTTGTTTCCTGGCGTTTACGCATTTCGATCTCATACAATTGCGATTTTAATAACCGCATAGCATTATCCTTATTCTGTAATTGCGAACGCGATTCCTGGTTTTTGATGATAATCCCAGATGGTTTGTGATACAAACGTACCGCAGTTTCTACCTTATTTACGTTCTGGCCACCTGCCCCACCCGAGCGGAAGGTCTCAAATTCTATATCTGCCGGGTTTATTTCTATCTCAATCGTATCATCCACTAACGGATAAACATATACCGAAGCAAATGACGTATGGCGCTTGGCATTAGCGTCAAACGGCGATATACGGACCAAACGGTGTACACCGTTCTCACCCTTCAGGTATCCGTAAGCAAAGTCGCCTTCAAACTGTAAGGTAACTGTTTTCACCCCCGCCACATCACCCTCCTGGAAGTCCTGTTCGGTAACTTTATAACCGTTCTTTTCACCCCACATAATGTACATGCGCATCAGCATACCTGCCCAGTCGCAGCTTTCTGTCCCCCCGGCGCCTGCCGTTATTTGCAATACAGCATTCAACTGATCTTCCTCGGCTGACAGCATGTTTTTGAATTCCAATTCTTCAACGGCTTTTACTGCCACATCAAACTGCTGTTGCATTTCCGCTTCCGAAGCGTCTCCTGCCTGGTAGAATTCCAACAACACGCCGGTATCTTCAACGGCTGATTGTACCTGTTGAAAAGCGTCTGTCCAAACTTTTTTGGTTTTGATAGAAGCCAGCACCTTTTCGGCTTCCTTAGGGCTGTCCCAGAAATTGGGACCAACGGTTATTTCCTGTTCTTTTTGCAGTGCATCGAGTTTGTTATCGATGTCAAAGATGCCTCCTCAGGGAAGTTACTCTATCCCTTAAATCCTGGACTTGTTCTTTAGTCATGGCGCAAATATAATAGATTTTTGATGTGCAGATGAGTGGATGTGCAAATGTGCACAAGAGTAAATGTGCAAATGTTTTTACACTAAAAACAACTTTTCAACTTTACAACCTTGCAACGCGGGCCTTGCCCCGTGGGTGGCCCTAAAAACGTCAAAGGGGTTGTAATTTTACTTACAGCCCCTCTGAACGTGCTTTTATAGGTAGTGCTTCTTTATGCAACCATCAGCCTGTCAACTATTGTGCTCAGGTCTGCCCGGTTGCCATTTATTTTGGTAAGGAACGTAGCTATCGTAAATTCCTTATTTTTTTCGCCCCTGGTTTGCTCAATCAACTCAAGCATCACCGGCGGGATTAACGATTTTGAAATATCTAAGGCTGAAGCAGGACTGATATTGTAATATCTGTTCAGCTTATTGGCGAACTTATTGATCACACTTGTAGTAAGCGAGCTCTTATAAATTTCCGGGTATTGGAAATATTTTACAAGGTCTTTTAACTTGCCCGATTCCATCTGTCCTTTAAAAACCTCGATAATAGAACTCGAAGCATCGTTGATCACAGCTTCGCGGTCTTTTTCCAGAATTTCCGGATTGTCAATAACAGCCTTCCCGGCGTTATTTTTTACTATCAAAAAGAGTCTCTCAAACATACAAAAATTATTAATTGTCAGATTAACATTTTGATGACAAATACCCTATTTATTTATCAACAAGACAAAGATATTAATTAATTACTTGAAAATTAAAAATAACTGTCAAAATAATTTAAGATTTTCATATTTTTTAAGTGTTAAATAAACACTATGTAAGGTGTGTTAATTTAACACCCAAAAGAGGTGTGTTTTAGACACCGAAACCGGGTGTAAATTCGACACAAAATTCCGTTTCGATGTCATCGAAAAAACACGAAAATTTATTGTCATTCACCTTAATTTTTAATTCTATTTTTGTCTAAAACCATTCAATTATGTTGCCAAACACTGATTTTACCACGACACAGGCTTATAAATACTTGGCCGACCACTACATTGATATCACCTCAAAGAGCTTAAAAGATCTTTTTAAGGCTGATAATCAGCGATTTGAAAAATTTTCACTAAAATTCAACGACATCCTGCTCGACTATTCCAAGAACCGCATTGAAGATGAGACCGTTGCATTATTAATACAGTTAGCAAAAGAATGTAGGGTAAAAGATGCAGCCGAGGCGATGTTTTCTGGCGAAAGGATCAACGCGACCGAGAACCGTCCGGTACTACATATCGCTTTGAGAAACAGGAGCAACAGCCCCATTTATGTTGACGGACAGGACGTAATGCAGGACGTAAACCGCGTGCTCGACCAGATGAAAAATTTCAGCGAGGCGATCATCTCCGGCTCATGGAAAGGATATACCGGAAAAGCCATAACTGATGTAGTAAATATCGGCATTGGCGGCTCAGACCTTGGCCCGGTTATGGTGACCGAGGCTTTGAAGTCATACAAAAATCACCTGAACATGCACTTTGTATCCAATGTGGATGCAACACATATAGTAGAAACATTAAAACCGCTTAATCCGGAAACCACTTTATTCCTGATCGCTTCAAAAACATTCACTACCCAGGAGACAATGGCCAACGCACACAGCGCCCGCGACTGGTTCATAGCAGGCGGTGGTAAAGAAGGCGACGTGGCTAAACACTTCGCTGCTTTATCTACCAATGCCGATGCCGTTTCAAAGTTTGGTATCGACACCAAAAACATGTTTGAGTTTTGGGATTGGGTCGGCGGCCGTTACTCATTATGGAGCGCAATCGGTTTATCGATCTCACTGAGCATCGGCTTTGAAAATTTCACAGAGCTGCTTACCGGTGCCCACCAAATGGACCAGCACTTTAAAAATACCGAGCTGGAACAAAACCTGCCGGTAATATTAGCGCTGATAGGTATCTGGTACAATAACTTCTTCGAATCTGAAACCGAAGCAATCTTGCCCTACGACCAGTACATGCACCGTTTTGCTGCTTACTTCCAGCAAGGTGATATGGAAAGCAACGGTAAACACGTAGATCGCAACGGTAATAATGTTGACTATTCAACCGGACCGATTATCTGGGGCGAACCCGGCACCAACGGCCAGCATGCTTTTTATCAGCTGATCCACCAGGGAACTAAACTGATCCCTTGCGACTTTATCGCTCCTGCACAATCACATAATCCGCTGGGCGAGCATCATCAAATGTTATTATCTAACTTCTTTGCTCAGACCGAAGCGCTAATGAACGGCAAAACCCGCGAGGAAGTGGTAGCTGAACTGAAAGCGGCCGGTAAATCAGACGCGGAAATAGAAAAATTGGCTCCCTTCAAAGAATTTGACGGCAACCGTCCGACTAATTCTATTTTGGTAAAGAAGATCACGCCACGCACATTGGGTTCACTGATCGCCATGTATGAGCACAAAATATTTGTTCAGGGTATTATCTGGAACATTTACAGTTTTGATCAGTGGGGTGTTGAATTAGGCAAGCAATTAGCCGGAAAAATCCTTCCTGAACTAAGAAATAATGATGAAGTCAGCAGTCATGATTCGTCTACTAATGGTCTGATCAATCAGTATAAGGACTGGCGGTAGTTTAGTTTGCAGCTTCCGGTTGGCAGTTTGCAGTTTTTTAATGACTGCAAACTGTCAACTACTTCTTCACAAACTTCACCTGGAATAATTTATCCCAATTCTTACCGGTAAGAAATATGCGGCCGGTGGCTTTATCATAGGCAATACCGTTTAATACCTCCGAATTAAGGTTTCTTTTATTCTGAGGATAAAGTTTTGCCAGGTCTATCCTGCCTGTAACCGCGCCGGTTTTAGGATCGATGATCACAATGATGTCCTTCTGCCATACGTTGGCATATAATTTACCATCAATATATTCGAGCTCATTAATTGCGTTCACGGGCCCCTCGTTGTCATATACATCAATATAGCCGGCTTGGCGATAGGTGTCTTTATCCAAAAACCAGATACGATTGGTGCTGTCGTCAGTATACAGCTTCTTGCCGTCAAAAGTTAAACCCCAGCCTTCCACGCCCACGTGATAAGGCTGAGTGTTCAATAATTTAAAAGTGTTCTTGTCAAAAACAAAAAGAACTCTTGGATCCTGGTAGGTCAGCATAATGATCTTATCACCTATGATAGCGCTTCCTTCTCCAAAATATTGGGTATCAATTTTTGCCTGCATAACAGGTTTACCTGTTTCAAGACTGATCTTCATTAACTTTGAATGATTCTTTTGACCAGTACTTTCATATAAATAACCGTCCTGATATAACAGCCCTTCAGTAAAAGAGCCGGTGTCGTGCGGGTATACTTTTTCGACCTTAAAAGTGTATTCGTCGGGAGCTTTAGGTGCAAGCAATACAATGTTTGTAGAAATATCCTGGCTCTTGCCACCCTGGAACAATTTGGCGGTAATAGACCGCGGCCCTAAATGCATTGAATCTGTTTTTAGACTAACAGCCGATGAATCTTTCTTTGATGCGAATCGTGTAGAATCAACGAGGTAAACGATGGAGTCAGGTATTATATCTGCAGGATAGCTTAGTTTCACCGAAACTGGTTGTCCTTGTTTGTAGCTGGTGCCTGCTTCGGGCGTGATGGATAAGCCGGTTTCCGGGGTCTTTTTATTACAGCCGGCACAACCAAAAGCCAGCATAGCAACTGCTGTTAAAAGCAGGATGGTGTTATTTCTCATAGTTTAATCAACAGAGCGCCAGAAGGCATCTCTGGTATGTTTTAGTGTATAATTTTCGTTCCGGTCAAATAAAACGGATATAATGTCAAACCGCACTTCGCCCTGGTGATCCATCAGGTAAATATATTCGTCCGCTGCATCAGCCAGTAATCTTTGTTTACGGATGTCTACTAAATCCTCCGTTCACCGAACCCATTGCCTGTCCTGGTTTTCACTTCGGTAAAGATGATCATTCTATCTTTATAAGCTATCAAGTCGACTTCAGCCTTGCCGTGCGTCCAGTTCTCATCCAATATCTCGTAACCCAAACTCTCCAGGAATGTTTTTGCTAAACTTTCGCCCCTGCGGCCAAGGTCAAGGTGTACAGCCATTATTTAATAATCACTGAGCCTAAATAATCTGAGATACTCTTCTCCACCTTTTTCATTTGCATATACTGCGTCAGCAAAATTTCGGTGTTCTCATCGCCTTCGGCCTTTTGCAGTTCAGCACGCAGTCCATCCAGTATCTTACTGACTTTATGTTTTTTCAAGTGGAATATCGCACCCAAAATAGTCGCCTTCATATTCACCTGTTCATCCGGTACCAATATCTTGTGCATCTCGTACCAGTTTTCGCTTAACGTATATTTGGTAGCTAATAGTGTGACCGCAAGGTCAACGATTTCCTTGTCAGGATAGTGGATAAACAATTGCTCATCCGGCAATACGCCGTTTTCAACCTCTTTGCTATACAGCTCGACGAACTTTTTACTCGGACTATGTTCAAACTCCACATCTCCCAATTCGGCTATCATAAATGGACCGATATAGGTATTGGCAATGCCATCCCAGTCGATCATTTTGCTGCCATAAAGAAGCAGTAAACGAATAATTTCTTTTTCCTGGGTATAATCTTCTTTTACAGGTTTTTCGACCGGGACCTCGCCAATGGGAAATTGCTCAACCATTTCAGCCTGCTTTGCTCCCTGCTGCGCATCCTTTTTGGATTTAGCCAGACGCATTTTATTGAGCTCCGAGAGTAATGCGCGCTCGTCAATCTGTAAGATATGGCTACAATCCTTTATAAAAACCGATGCCTTGATCGAGTCCGGTATCTTGGCAATACTCTCCACTATTTCGCGGATCACTTCCGCCCGCTTTATCGGATCAGTTCCGGCCTCTTTTAAAAGGATATCGGTTTTATAGATGATGAAATCTTTCCTGTTCTGATCAATGTAATTTTTAAAGGCGTTCGTACCTACGCTGCGGACATAGGAATCCGGGTCATGCCCATCAGGAAACAATACTACTTTTACGTTCAATCCTTCTTCCAGGATCATATCCAAACCGCGCAGGGATGCTTTGATACCTGCCGCATCACCATCATAAAGGATGGTAATATTTTTGGTAAACCGACTGACCAGCCTGATCTGCTCAACGGTAAGCGAAGTCCCCGACGACGCTACTACGTTTTCGATCCCGGCCTGGTGAACCGATAACACGTCTGCATAACCTTCTACCAGGTAACAATTATCCTCGTCCCTTATTGCCTTTTTCGCAAAATGGAGTCCATATAGAACATTGGATTTATGGTAGATCTCCGACTCGGGCGAGTTAACATATTTCGGAACATTTTTGTCGGTCTTTAGCGTTCGTCCGCCAAAGGCGATCACACGTCCGGTAAAACCATGTATTGGGAACATTACCCGGCCGCGGTAGCGGTCGTATAGACCACCATTATCACGTTTAACCGAGAGGCCGCTTTCCACCAAAAATTCCTCCTGGTAACCTTCTTTTATAGCTCGGCTTGAAAATGCTTCCCATTGATCGGGCGAGTACCCTAATTCGAATTTCTTTATCGTTTCATTGCTAAAACCACGTTCTTTAAAATAGCTGAGGCCAATGTTTTGCCCTTCTTCACTTTCTAATAAACTTTCGTGAAAAAATTTTGCAGCATAAGCGCTGACAATCATCAGGCTTTCGCGGTGGTTTTCTTCTTCTCTGTTTTCGTGTGATTCAACTGTTTCCTCAACCTCGATGCTATATTTATTGGCCAGCCATTTCAGGGCTTCGGGATAGGTAAACTTTTCCAGCTCCATCAAAAAAGTGACTGCAGAACCGCCTTTTCCTGAGGAGAAGTCTTTAAAAATACCTTTTGCCGGTGAAACAGTAAACGATGGGGTACGCTCGTTGGCGAAAGGCGAAAGCCCGACATAATTGGCACCCCGTTTTTTTAACTGCACAAACTCACCAATCACCTCGACAATGTCGATGGCCTCCATAATGCGGTCGATGGTGGTTTTGGTAATCATAAACAGTTTACAAATGTAGGGCAATCCGCCAATGTTGGCGATTGTAATTTATGAAATATTTGCTTGCCTTCGTTTCAAAAAAGTAATGGCAATGCCGGTCAGCACGATTACGCTGCCCGCAATTTCCTTAAATTCAAGCTTCTCGCCCAGCAGGATCATCGCCCATATACCGGCAAGTACCGTCTGACTGAGCAACGAAACAGAAACCTTTGTCGCATCTAAATAATTTAGCGAATAATTAATAGTGATCCACCCGGCCAACTGGCAAATCAAACCCATGCCCAAAAGGTATAGCCATGTAGAAGTGGGGAAATTAAGCATTTCGTCATGCCGGAAACCGCAGATCATAAAGAGGAATACGGATGCCCCCAACATATTATAGAACATAAAGGTAACAGTGCTTATCTTTTGCAGGATGCCTTTGGTGATCATGATATAGATGGCATAGAACAAACTGGCGATCAAGGCAAGGATCAATCCAACATTAAATTGCAGCTGCAAAATGTGCTGGTACCCTACCAATATCACCATACCAAAAATGGCTACCCAGGTACCAATCCAAAACATCGCACCTGACTTTTTCCGCAGTATCAAAAAGCTCAGCAATCCAACCCAAAGCGGTGCAAGGTTGGCAATCAATGTGGAGATGGTCGCGCTGATCTTCATCAATGAAAGGTTCCATACGGCGATGTCGGCCCCGAAAACCACTCCGCCAATCAAGGCGATCAGCAAATCTCTTCGTTCTATTTTGAGCTGGCCTTTAATGATGCAATATGGCGCAAGTAAAACCCAGGCAAAAAATATGCGGTAAAAGCCAGAGGTAATGGCAGGCGCGATAGAAAGCTTAACAAATATCGGCGAGAAGGAAATGCAGATAATGCCGATAATGAGGCTGGCCTTAGGATTCATTGTGAGCAAAGGTAAGCGTCTGTGTTTGAATTTATGGAATTAAGGTTCAGACAAACAGCAAATAATCGTATTTTTGCGCCTCAAAATATTCTAATATGAGTCAGCGCACAAAGATCAAAGCATTGCTTGAGAGCGAGCAAACCAACATTGAAGTAACGGTTAAAGGATGGGTACGTACCTTTCGTAATAATCAGTTTATCGCTTTAAATGATGGCTCGACCAATAGCAATATCCAGATCGTTGTTGATTTTGAAAATACTGACCCGAACCTATTGAAACGCATCACCACCGGCGCTGCAATCAGCGTGGTTGGCGAACTGGTAGCATCGTTAGGTAAAGGTCAGAAGGTAGAAGTTAAAGCAAAAGAAATAGAGGTATTAGGAGATAGCGATCCTGAAAAATACCCGCTTCAGCCTAAAAAACACAGCCTGGAGTTTTTGCGCGAGATTGCCCACCTGCGTTTCCGTACCAATACTTTTGGCGCGGTGTTCCGTGTTCGCAACAGTTTGTCATACGCTGTGCACACCTTCTTCCACGAGCGTGGCTTTGTTTACCTGCACACGCCGATCATTACCGCTTCTGATGCTGAAGGTGCTGGGGAAACCTTCCATGTGACCAACTTAAACATGGCAAATCCGCCAAGGATGGAAAACGGTGAAGTTGACTTTAAACAGGATTTCTTCGGTCGCCCTACCAACCTTACCGTATCCGGTCAGCTGGAGGGTGAGCTGGGCGCCATGGCATTGAGTGATATTTATACTTTCGGACCAACTTTTCGTGCCGAAAACTCCAACACTACTCGCCACCTGGCCGAGTTCTGGATGATCGAGCCCGAAATGGCTTTCTATGACCTGGAAGATAACATGAATTTGGCTGAGGAATTCTTAAAATACCTGATCGGTTATGTGCTGAAGCATAATGCTGAAGATATTGAATTCCTGAGCCAGCGTTTGGCAGAAGAAGAAAAGCAGAAACCGCAAAACGAGCGTTCGGAAACAACACTGATTGAGAAACTACAGTTTTGCCTGGACAATGATTTCCAGCGCTTAACTTATACCGAGGCTATCGATATATTAAAAGAATCGACTCCGAATAAAAAGAAAAAGTTCACTTATCCGATTGAGGGCTGGGGAACCGATCTGCAATCGGAGCATGAGCGTTACCTGGTTGAGAAGCATTTCAAAAAACCGGTGATCCTGACCGACTATCCGAAGGAGATCAAAGCATTCTACATGCGCCAGAACGACGACGGCAAAACCGTAAGAGCGATGGACATCCTATTCCCGGGCATTGGCGAAATG
>Ga0207695_10003304_pt1 | contig 22884 bp, 24 predicted proteins | sample KBSC54metaG_FD_184354 | JGI IMG/M metagenome (GOLD analysis project Ga0207695, IMG submission 184354) | Corn rhizosphere microbial communities from Kellogg Biological Station, Michigan, USA - KBS C5-4 metaG (SPAdes) (version 2) | ecosystem: Host-associated > Plants > Roots > Rhizosphere > Soil...
CATGCTCGAACGGCTGGATGCGATGGATGAGCCGCTGGACCTCTATGTTCAGGTCCTGTACGCCATAGCTGACGCGCCGGAACCCAAGATCATATAACACGTCCAGGTGTTCACGACGGGTGTTGTTGGGGTGTCCTTCCAGGCTGGAGCTGTATTGTGGATGAAGGACGGTGTTCTTTAAAAGACCTTTCACCAGCCTGCCCAGGTTGGCGGGAGAGAAGAAAGTAGGTGTTCCGCCACCCAGGTGCAGCTCCCTGATCACCGGCGGCGAGGGCATGAGGTTGCGGTAGATGCGCCATTCGGTTAACACTGCATCGATGTATTCGTTCTCCACTGAATGATTGGTAGTGATGCGTTTGGTGCAGCCGCAGTAGGTGCAGAGCGATTCGCAAAATGGAAGATGGATGTAGAGGCTGATCCCGTCTTTAGGGTTGCCTTCCGTAAAATTTTTGACAAAGCTATTTTTCCAGGCGGCCGTATCGATGCCTTCTTTCCAGTGAGGCACGGTAGGGTAGCTGGTATAGCGGGGGACGGGGATATTGTATTTTTCGGCAAGGGGTGTGTCTATCAGCATAATGATTAGATGTGTGATGGCGAATGGCCGTGGGCCTTTCAGGCCGGCACCCGGTGTTGGGGTTGTGAAGTAATGAGCGCATTGACCGAGTCGATCAGGGGTTCCAGGTAGCGCCGGTCCATCCCGTCCATATCATGGTGCATGGTCGCCTTTTTTTGTGGATCTTTTTCCAGCCGCGCACCCAATCGAAGGATCCATCTGTCCATCCAGGAGAGCTTGTCTATGATGAGCCTGCCGGGGAGAAAGAGGACAGACTGTTCGTCCATCAGCTCCGCGGGGATATTGTCTGTAGCGATCTTTTCCTGTTTCTCTTTCTCCGAGGCAGGTGTTGCGCATACCACGAAGAAAAAAATCTTTTTGGTGTCGAGCTCATCCTTATGTTTGACAAGCCAGTTCCTGATGAGCATTTTTCCCATGTAAACGGAAGATCCGATCAGGAGGTAATCGAAGCTTTTCAACTGCGGTCTGTCGGTATCCGGATCGAATATTGGAAGATCCAGCCTGTCGCCCAGCCATTCGGCATATTGTCTTGTGGCGCCATAACGGCTTTTGCAAATTATAGCTCCTTTTAGTGGAGTTGACATATCGGGTGATTTTTATTTTTCAAAAAGACCGCCGCTTGAAGAAGCGGCGGGAGTCAAAGCCAAAACGTAGTTGGCCGGTTAAGGCGGCGACATGATCGCCGTACTTTTTTTTATTACAATATTCAATTTTTTCCGGAAGCCTCATGCTTCTAGTGCAAGATAGCATGCAGGGAGGGCCGTTTCCTATGACGAATGTCAGCTGTGGAGAAGATCCTCGTCATATATATCACTTCCGATGACGGGCCGGGGACCGGCAGCGGGCAGTTTTTGGGCGCTAGAAATGCCAGCCCAGCTTCATCGATACTTCCGGTGTCAGCAGGGCGGGATGGAATTGCCGGGTTCCTACGTCCGCCTTTGTATCGCCGCCGATACGCAGATGGCCCCCAGCCCAGGGATTGAGATAGAAGTTGCGATAGAACTTCCACACATATCCGCCGCCGATGGTATACACGTAATTGTCATAAGTGCCTTTGGCAGACTTGTCGTGTGTGTAGATCTCTCCTTTCCACCATTCAAGCCCTGTACCTATCCAAAAACCGCTGAACCCGGGTCGAAAGAAATAATCGGTGATCAGCGCATAGACTTCCACCTTGTTATCGGAAAATTCCTTTGGAATGAGGAATGAAGGCGTTTTGGCGTCCGTGAGAATGACGCGGTACCGGAAATGCCGGTAACCTCCCCACACCGAGAGATAATAGCCGCCGGTGATAAAAGGAAGCGCATCCGCTTCCATTCCTCCCGTAAATGCCGCCTGGCCAGGAGAGGCTGATCGCTGACAATATGAGCTCAATGGCAGTAACAGGAGCATACAATACAATAACCGCTTCATAAGCCGATGTTTCAGTGAAGTTGCCGATTTCGCAGCCAATTTCCTGTGATCTACGTCCGGCGTTGGAATAGTATCGATCATGCAGGAAGTTGACAAAGGTCATATATTTTCATATGAATAATAATCACCTTTAGCTTATAAAATGAATCTTTATGAAGATAAATATTGGCGATAGCGACAGGGCTATCCGGATCGTCGCCGCCGGATTGATCGTGATCCTGTATTTGCTGGGTATTGTTGCCGGCATTGTCGGCGACATCCTGCTCGTCGTGGCAGCTGTTCTGCTTTTGACAAGCTTTGCAGGGTTTTGTCCCCTGTACAAGCTTTTTGGTATCAATACCTGTAAATATAAAAAAGCATAGATCATATGGGACAGGAAAGAATGGATGCCGTTATCCGGCAGCAGTATGAAAATTGCATACAGCTCGGTAAGGCGGTGGCGGAGGATTTCGCGGAGGAAGATATCCATGTTTTCAGGGTAGAGATCAAACGTTTTCGTGCCTTGCTGCGGCTTGCCGCAGCAGCAGGGCATTCGCATATCAAGCCGAAATTGCCCAGGGGCTTGAAGGTGTATTATGCCATGACAGGCGTGCTGCGCAATCTCCAGCTGCAAAAAAAGTCCCTGGAGGAGGCGGCAGTGCGGATGCACCAGGGACCGCCCGCAAAATGTCTTGCTGTGCTGGATGACCGGATAGGTATGACGGAGAATATGGTAAGGCTCTATCTCCAATCGTCCGACCCTTTCAGCAAGGAGCGGGCGGAGTGGCATGAACCGGTGACGCACCATGTGGCCGAGGCAGCAGGGGAAAATTTTATCGCTGCGAAGACAAAGGCGTCGATTGTATCTGGTGGCGTTGGCCAGCCGGATGATGAGCAACTGCATGCCATACGTAAGGGCATGAAGGATCTTTTATATAGCTGGCCTTATTTTTCAAAAAAAAATATCGAACATGGCCTTTCGCAAGGGATGCCTGCCAGGGAACACCTGGAAGACTGTACCCGTGTCCTGGGTGATTTTCGTGATGTCATCGTTCAGCTGTCGTTGCTGAAGGACAGGCGTTTTTTACTTTGCACCTGTCCGCAATCCGCCAGGTTCCTGGAGGCCGCCGAGCAGCTGTGGCTCCGGGATAAGCAGGCGCTGCTGGAAGAAATAAAGGGGTTACTTTTGCCGTGTGAGCTCCATGTCGACTGAAGATGCAGCCAGGCCCGTGATACCTGCTACCATGCAGGCCATGGTCCTCGATAAGCCCGGCACCCCGCTGCGGCTGATGGCTCTCCCTGTGCCTATGCCTGGTCCCCAGGAGGTGCTGGTAAAGATCACGGCTTGCGGCGTTTGCCGCACGGATCTCCATGTAATAGACGGTGAGTTGCCGCATCCCAAGCTGCCACTGGTGCCCGGTCATGAGATCGTAGGGACGGTGGTGCGGACGGGTGAGCAGGTCGGTAGCAGGAAGATCGGAGATGTCGTAGGCATACCCTGGATGGGGTACACCTGCGGTACTTTCCGTTATTGCCGCCGGCAACAGGAAAATCTTTGTGAGTATGCGCTTTTCACCGGCTACACACTGGATGGAGGGTATGCTGAGTATACCGTGGCGTATGAAAAATATTGTTTTCCGCTGGCGACGCAGTATGCCGGGCCCGAAGGTGCGCCATTGCTTTGCGCCGGCCTTATCGGCTACCGCAGCTATGCGATGAAAGGACCGGAATTGCTGGATGCAGCCATTATCTTCGCTCCGGCGGGGGAGCTGGTGCCCGCCGCCCTGCAGTCTGTCGACAAGGGCCCTATAGCATGCTGTGGGAGGAACGGGTTATCCGCAGTGTAGCCAATCTTACGAGAAAAGATGGATATGACTTTCTGGGTTTGGCTCCCGTGATACCCGTCCGCACAGAGACACAACATTTTCCTCTTTCCCAGGCCAATAAGGCGCTGGAAGCATTGAGAAAAGGCCGCATCAAAGGTGCGGCCGTATTGGTGATGTAAATGGGATGACAAGAGATCTCATCCGGCTGTTTCAGTTGCGATCTTGAAAATGACAGGCTGTTTTTTGTAGGATTTTACCTTGCGTCCGTTCTGAATGGCCGGTATCCATACTCCACTCTTTTTGATGACGCGCATTGCCTCTTCCCTCAATCCTCCCTGTTCAGGTCCGCTGATGGCCTGCACGTCGCTGACATTGCCTTCTTTATCCACGATGAATTGCACGATCACTGTCCCCTGGATCTCATTGGTCAGACCTTCGTCGGGATAGCGGAAGTTCCTGTTGAGATAGCGCAGCCATGCGGCGGCCCCGCCCGGGTATTCGGATTCGATCTCCACTTTTACGAACGTCTTTTCATAATCTTCTTCCTGTCTGGCCCTGGGGGCTTCCACTACTCCCTTGCCGGACTCGGAAACAGGAGGAGCGACGATGCCGGCATCCTTGACGCCTTCCTGGTTGATGGTACCGATGCGGGTATCTTCCAGTTTTTCCTGTACGGGCGGTTTGTCTTCTTCTTTCACCTCATTATCCTTTACGATGCGGGGAGGGGTGAATTTTGTCACTTCAACCTTTTGCAGCGGCGCCTGTGGAGGCGGCGGCGGCGGTAAGGGCTCGTTCTTCTTTTCCTCGTTAACACTTTCCAGCTGGACGTCCTTTACCATCATGGCCTCTTTTTTAGCCCCGCCTTTCTGGCCCAGGAAGAAGACCCCAAAGGCTGATGAGGTAACGAGGACCATACAAAGCATCGCCCAGACCAGGCGCCTGTTGTAGTGCTTGCGCAGTTCGTATGCGCCGTATTCCTTGTTCCGGCCATCGAAAACGATGTCCAGGACATTGCTTTGTAAAATTTTATCGGCTTCCATAATAATAAGTTTGTCGGTTGGCGGAATATTTCCGGTCCCTCAAATCTATCAATTGGATGGCGCCGGGGTTATGATCTTTCTTTATGGAACTGTTGATATCAGTCAGTGTGGGATATGAGCGGTGTCATCGTATCCCGCACTCATCCGGCTTAATTTGATGATATGTCATTCGAATTTTCATATCCTTATGTGCCATCCGCTGAGTATGGCAAGCGGGTAGCTTATTTCTGCATGGAATATGCCATTCACCAGCCTTTGAAAATATATGCCGGCGGGTTGGGTTTCCTGGCGGGATCGCATCTGCGGAGCGCTTTCGATCTCAAACAGCACTTTGTCGGCATCGGCATCTTATGGAAGTATGGTTATTATGACCAGGTGAGAAAAAGCGATCAGACCATGGATATTCTTTTCGAAGAGAAGGTGTATGGTTTCCTGCAGCCGACGGGTATAAAATTTACCGTCCGGATCTTCCAGCATGACGTTTGGGTGACCGCCTTTTATCTTCCCCCCGAGGTATTTCATACGGCGCCGCTGTTCCTGCTGAGCACCAACCTGCCGGAGAATGATTATCTTGCCCAGACCATTTCACACAAATTGTATGATTTCAATCCCGAGACAAAAATAGCCGCGGCTGTGCTGCTGGGTGTAGGCGGGGCCAGGCTCCTGGAGGAGCTGCATTGGACGCCCGAAGTGTATCATCTCAATGAATCCCATGGTCTTCCCCTGGCTTTTTACCTGTACAACAAACATAAGGACCTGGAAAAGGTCAGACAGCAGCTGGTGTTTACGAACCATACGCCCGAGGAGGGCGGCAACCCCAAGACGGATATGCTGCTGCTGGAAAGGGCCGGATTTTTTTGCGGTATGCCCATGACGGAGGTGAGAGCCCTTACGCATATCCAAGATAGCGTGCTCGATCATACGCTGACGGCTTTGCGGATGTCCGGTGTTGCCAATGGTGTCTCCAGGCTTCACCAGCAGACCTTGAGCAGGATGTGGGGAAAGTACCCGGATATATGTCCCCTCATTTCCATTACCAATGCCCAGCATTACGGGTACTGGGCGGATAAGGAGATGTACAAGGCGCTTGAAGCAAATGATGACGTCGCCCTCAGGGAACGCAAGCTGGCTGTAAAAGAGCAACTGTTCGAACTGGTGGCCGACGAGAACGGGGAGATCTTCCGGAAAGACGTCCTTACGATCGTATTCGCCAAACGGTTTACAGGTTTCAAGAGGGCCGATCTGCTGTTGCATGATATGGACAGGTTCAACAGGCTGGTGAACAACAAAGAGAGGCCTGTGCAGATCATATGGGCCGGGAAGCCGTATCCCATGGATTATACAGCCATCGCCGTATTCGACAAGATCGTGAATGCGTGTAAATCCTATGCCAATTGTTCTGTAATGGCCGGATATGAGCTGCGGTTGTCAAAGATACTGAAGCAAGGCGCGGATGTATGGCTCAACCTGCCCCGGCTGACCCATGAGGCTTCTGGTACCAGCGGCATGACGGCTGCCATGAACGGGGCCGTGAATGTATCGATCCCCGACGGATGGTTCCCGGAATTTGCAAAGGACAAGCGCAACTGCTTTGTCATTCCTCCTTCCGATGCAACCCTGCCGGAGCATGTACAGGATGAAAAAGATGCGCTTAGTTTATATGACTTGCTGGAAAAAGAGGTCATTCCCATGTATTACGATTATCCGGCCAGGTGGACCGGCATCATAAAAGAGGGGCTGCGGGATATCATCCCGTATTTCGACAGTGGCCGGCTGGCTGCGGAATATTATGAAAAGCTCTATGATAAGAAGTAGGACGGCCTATTTTCGTTTGTACTGACCGGTAAGGCTTCCATAGCCCAGGATATGCCCGTTCATGGAACTCTTCAGATCGGGCTCTTTGGTATCCGGGTGAAGGTCCAGCAGCGTATCCAATGCATATATATTGAAAGTATAATGGTGTGTCCCGAAGGAAGGGCAGGGTCCTCTGTATCCGTGCATCCTGTAATCGTTGAGACCTTCCGCTTCCATGGTGCGTGCCTCTTTGATATGAAGGATAACAGCGATGTTCCAGGCGATCCAATGGATGAACCTTCCGCCGGATGCATCTATGTCGTCCATGATGATGGCAAGGCTTTTGGTCCCGTTGGGGGTGCCGGCGATGTCCAGGGAAGGGTTGATATTGGCTCCGTCGCAGGTATATTGAGTGTTCAGGGACCCCTTGCCGGCAAACACCGGGCTGGTGACCGCGAGGGGAGCGCAGAGGATGGCCGGTTTCGGGCTGCTCTTGCTGGTTGTCAACTTATTGCGCATGGAGATGTATTTTGGTGAAAGAAATAATACCAAAGGAACGAAGGAGGCGACAAGAGAAGCATGACAGTCATCATAAGATATAATGAGTATGCTCAATGTTTTGTGTTACCTTTAGCCTCTAATCCCCCAACTGCATCATTTTCCTTTAATTACTCTCCTTAAGACATTGTCCAGGGTCTTCCAGTGTATGCTAATTGATCGCCTATGACGCTTATAAAAAGGACATATATCTTACTGGCTGCTGTCATCACCTGTGGTTTTATAGGATTGACGGTCATGACCGCAAATTACCAGGAGGCTTTTACGGATGCTTCCGTGTGGCGGAATGCCATACTGGGATTGATCGGCGTTTTGTTCTTACTGCTCGTTGCCTGTAGCTTTTTGATCTCTTATCAACTAAGCCGCCGCCGGGTGGCCGAGCAAGGTCTGGCAGAATCTGAACACCGGTTCAGCCTCTTGCTGCAGCATGTAAAGGATTATGCCATTTTCATGGTCGACGTAGAGGGAAGGGTTGTGACATGGAACAGGGGCGCAGAGCAGATCAAGGGATACAATGCGCAGGAGATCATCGGCCGGCCTATTTCCGTTTTTTATACGGACGAGGATATTAAAAAAAAGATGCCGGAAGACAATCTGCGTAAGGCTGCCGAAATGGGCAGCTTTGAAAGCGTCGGTTTGCGGAAAAAGAAGGATGGGTCCGTCTTTTATGCGGATGTGGTGTTTACCTGCCTGCGCAATGACAGCGGGGTGATCACCGGGTATGTCAAGATAACCAAGGATATAACCGAACAGATGAAGGCTGAGGATGAGATGAAGCATTCGCTGCAACGGGAGAAAGACCTCAACGAAATGAAGTCGCGGTTCGTCAGCCTTGCCTCCCATGAGTTCAAGACGCCGTTGAGCGTGATCCTTTCTTCCACTTCGCTGATAGATAAATACAGCGCCCCTGAGATGGCGGATAAACGTCAGCGGCACATTCACCGCATCAAATCCAATGTAAAGAACCTCAGGCAGATACTCGGCGATTTTCTCTCGCTGGAAAAGCTGGAGGAAGGGGTTGTCAGGAATAATCCATCCGCTGTGGATATCGTCGAGCTGGGGGAAGAGGTCATTACGGATTTGGAAGAGTCCTGCAAATCCGGGCAAAAGATCGATCTGGAGATCAGCGGCGAACCAAGGATCGTGGCGGTGGATGTGCACCTGCTGCACAACATCCTCAATAACCTCCTGTCCAATGCCGTGAAATATTCCCCGGAATATGCGCCTGTTAGGTTTGTCATCGAATTCCTCCCTGGCGGGATCAGGTTTACCGTGACCGACAGCGGTATCGGCATTCCCCCGGCAGAGCTGGGACATCTTTTCGAACGTTTTTTCAGGGCCAGCAATACATCCGGCATCTCCGGTACCGGATTAGGCCTCAGCATCGTCAAAAAGTACCTGGACCTCATGGGCGGGCAGATCGAGGTTGCCAGCGAGCGCGGCAAGGGTACGACCTTCATTATTGCGATCCCTGTATCGGATGTCCCCGACAGCCCCCTGCGCGGGCGGAACCTTTATGAGCGTAATCAGCCCTCCACATAATCCACGTCATACACTCCGACAGGGAAGTATGTTAATTTCGGCTTATATAAATAAACAGCCATGTTGGGAAAATTAACCATGCCGGAAATAGAAAGGCTTCTTACAAAAGAGGTCGTGGGGCGTATTGGCTGCACGGACGGACAGATGGTCTATGTCGTGCCCATCAGCTATGCCTATGACGGAGAATATATCTACTGCCATACACGTGAGGGACTAAAGGTCGATATCATGCGGCGGAACCCCGTTGTTTGCTTTGAGGTGGACGACTTGCAAAACATGGCCAACTGGCAGAGCGTGGTCGCGCATGGCAAGTTCGAAGAGTTGACAGACAAGGGCCTGCGCAATGATGCGCTGCAGCGGCTGCATGGAAGGGTGCTCCCTCTCGTCAGCAGCGAGACCACTCATTTGTCGAGGGACTGGCCTTTTGCTGCGGCTGAATCCGACAAGATCGGAGGTGTGACCTTCCGTGTCCGGCTGGAGGAAAAGACAGGCCGGTTTGAGAAATCCCCCGCACCGGCCGTAACTTTTTTTTGTATCTAACTCAAATCCATCATCATGATCTCTTTATTGCTGCGCAGATGCGCCCTTTGCCTGCTGCTTGCAGGGGCGGGCTTTCTTCCTGTTTCAGCCATGGTTATCGAGTCTGGTAATACCATCGTCATTGACAGCGCTACGGACGAGGACATTTACCTGGCGGCAGGTACAGTGATCATCAATGCTCCCGTCCACGGCGACCTGGTAGTCGCCGGCGGGAAGATCTATATCAATGACACCGTAAACAATGTCCTGCTGGCGGGCGGAACGGTCGTTATCAATGGGTATGTCAGCGGGAAGATCCGCTGCCTGGGCGGAACGTTGCGCATCGACCGGAACATCCAGGGCGACCTGGTTGCGGCAGGCGGTGAGATCACCGTGCAAAGGAATGCATCCATCCTGGGAAATATCCTGGCGTCGGGGGTAACCTCATCGTGTACGGCAATGTAAATGGCGATATCCGCACGGCCACAGGAAAATTCCAATTATTCGGGACTGTGGGACGGAACCTCGACTGCCGCGGCGGCAGGATCGAGCTGTATGGGAAGGTAATGGGATCGTCCTCGCTTGCCGTATCGGACGACCTCATCATCGGAGATCGCGCGATCTTCGAAGGGCCTGTACGGTATTGGGCGCCGTCGGATGTGGATTTCCGCGCTTCGGTAAAGAACGGGAGAGTTGTCCGGGATGCAAGCCTGGAGATAAAACGGCCGCATTGGTACTATCTCGGATCCACCAGCTGGCTTACCGTCTTTTGGTATCTTGCCTCCGCCCTGCTGGTGATCATCCTGCTGCAACAGTTAATGCCCCATTTTTTCCAAAAGGCCGGAGAAAAGGTCTATAACAGCATGCTGCGTTCACTGGGCTCCGGTATATTATTCTTTGTAGCGACACCCGTCGCTATCGCTATTTCCTTTATCAGTCTTGTAGCCATTCCCGTAGGTCTGGCCTTGCTGCTGGGATATGTCTTCGCCTTGTTGATCTGTGGCAGCATCACCGCTCTCGTAGCTGCGCACTGGTTCGGGCATGTCAAGGGCGGCAGCGGCAGGTACTGGGAGTATGTATGGATCGCCTTTGGTTTCTTTATCCTGTTCAGGCTGATACTTTCCATTCCTTTCTTCGGATGGATATTGTTCCCTTTGCTGGTGTGCATTGCGTTTGGGGCATTGTTCTCTTCTGTCCGGTGGAAAAGAAAGGGGACCGGGGCGGCAACCTCTGCCGGAGCGGTCAATGAAGGACGAACCCCCACCTTGCAGAAAGCCTGAAGTGCGGCAATCCTTGTCATCCCGACCCCAGGCGCCACCGGATAGAGAGACGCATGTAGGGATAGGTCTTATCTATCGTCTGGTAATGACTGTAATTGCCATGGAGATTGAAATTGCCGGATTCTATCACGATGAAGGTATCGCCGATGGTGCGGATACTGATCTCGTTGGTGAGCGCCTGGAGGAAGTAATTGGTAGCGATCCCGTCCGTGGTATGCATCCAGCCTCCGCGGTAGGTGGCATTATAATAGAGTCTTCCGGCCAGGGCCAGTCCTGCTGACAGATTAAACGCGAGTCCCGGTCCATAATCATAGTCCCTTGCCTTGTACAGGTAATGGTCGGGTACGGCTGCAAGTATGACGGGTCCTATGCCAATGGCCGTGTGAACGGCCATGTCACGGCGAAGGGGAAATTCCGAATAAAGATTCATGCGGATGCTTTGTCCGCTGTAGAAGAAAGCTGTATTATTGATATACTCATAATTGGCCGAAAGGACTGCTACGTGACGGAATTTCTCCGAATGTATCATCCATCCGGCGAGAGAGCCGTATACGCTGACGATATTGACCTTAGAGCTGTCGTCCTGGCCGAACTCGGCGGTGATATGAAGGTGGCTGAAAGGTTGATGCAGGTAATTGTAAGGCTCTCCGTACACGAGATGGATCCTTCCATAGAGACCGAATCTGCCGTCCCTGAATGGGTTAGTATTATCAACGTTATATTTTCTTAGTCCTGCCTGGAGCTCGATAACCAAAGGGATGGAATCTTCGGCTGTCAGCGTCGCGGACGGTCTGCCCCATTGCCCGCTGACGATCCTGCTGAAGCCGCCGGAAGGATTGAGGAGCATGGCCAGCACCTCGTTAACCTGCCTTTTTAGCCCCCGACTGTGGTTGTTCAGCAGCCGGGCTGTCAGACGGTGGGTCATCTCCCCCAGCACGACGCCGCCGAAGCCGGTGTTAATGAAATCGTTAGGCGCCGGCGCCTGGTTTTCCGAGAAGGTCTCCCAAATATAGCTGCCGGCAAAGGCGGCAGGGACGGATTGCCAGAAACTGTAACCATTGCTGCGAAAGGCGTTGAAAAAAAGGCTGCCGTGGAACGGGTGTCCGATCTGGTTGGTTTGAAACCCATCGTTGTCCCATGTCCAGCTGGAAGGCTTCAAATTATATCCTATTGTCCCGAAGGAAATTTTTGCATAATCCTTATGAGCGACCCACCTGTCAAAAGCGAATGGTACGACTTCCGTCAGGGTCAAGGTCAAGGCAGCCCGGCGAAAATTTTTGGGAGGCAGGAGTGAGTCCGTGGCACCAGGTTGCGGGCGTTCCTGCGGAAGGGCCTGTATATGCATGACCATCAGACAGATGACAAGTAGACGGATATAGAGAATACATTGCACGGTAGAAGGTGTGACAATACAGATAAAGTTATGATTAAAATTTTGTATATTGTGAGCCTTTGTATAATAATCAAGTGATCCATGTGTAGATGTTTAGTGAGCAAGCTGGTGTTGATCATAGGTCTGATGTGCCTGTTTTCCTGTCGCGCCCTTGACTTTTATGGCGATGCCGATAAACCGTTCTTTAATTCCGATGAAAAAGAGATATCAAACCCTGAAGCAGCTGACTCGCTGAACGTGGTAACATTCAACATAAAAAAAGCCAGGAAAATAGAGTTGGCGATCTCTGAAATGAAAGCGCTGGAAAAGAAGACGCCCGTCGATATTTATTTGTTACAGGAAATGAATGAAGAAGGCGTTCAGGCTATCGCAAAGGGTTTGGGCTTAAATTACCTGTACATCCCTATTGCATATGATAAATCGGATAAAAAAGATATAGGTAACGCTATTTTAACGAAAGGTACCATAGCGCATCCCGAAAAATTGATATTGCCGCATGCGAAATGGCAGAACCAACAACGGCGGGCCGTTACCATTGGTGAAGTAAATATCCATCAAAAGAAAATATTGGTGTTCAGCGTTCACACGGAAACCGTAGCGATGAGCCGGAAAATGAGATTGGATCAGGTTGATTCGGTTATACGCTATGGTCAGGAGGAAGCATCGCATTATAAATATGTTTTGATAGGAGGGGATTTTAATACGGCCTTTCCGAAATATTCCCACTCGGTTGTAAATAAATTCAACAGTAATGGATTTGATTGGCAAACTGCCAGGGTCGGGAGTACCGCGAAGGCAATGATGGGGTTGGTCACACCGGTCAACGACTATTTGTTTTCAAAAGGATTTGTATGCACGAACGCTTATGCGATACGCGATTCAAGATCAAGCGACCATTTCCCTGTATTTGCGACATTGCGGTATTGAAGGTGCTTATTGCGGACACCAGACGGAATTTTATTTTCAATTGTAAGTCTCCTCTCTTTCCATGCGTCTTACCTGTTTTTGCCATTCAGCCATCTGCATGCAGGTGGACCCTGTGGCCAGGATCAGGTTCTCCACTACGAGCGAGAGCTTGTACAATCGCTGACCTATTCTCGAGGTGACGACCACTTTCCCCATCTTATCGGATTCCTGCCGCGCAAGGTTGGTAAATACATCATGATACGCGCACATAATGTCGGCGCTTTCTTTCAAAGCGATCATGAGGCAAAGCATGTCCTGGCTGCAGGCCTGTCCGGCCGGAGACGAGGGCATTTCGCCGACGAGGAGGTTGTTCAGCCGGTTGTACAGGACTACGTGTGGATTTTCCCTGGAGCTGATCAATGTCAGCAACTGGCGAATGTCCACTGACAGGGATTTATAATAGGTTGCCGTGTATGGTTCTTTTCGAATGTGGTGGGAGAATGTTTCCAGCAAGCCTTCCATGTAACGGATGAGCCGGCGGCCGAGGATCAGGTCTTCATTCTCCAGCTTGGCGATCAGTCCGCCGATGATGTCCGCATGGCCCATTTCCTTTTCAATAAATTTCCCGAGGAGATGTTTTTCCTTCTTTTTGTTCGTGAAGCAGCGAAGGAAAACATTCCCGTTCCGCTGAGAGATGACAGGAAGCTTTATGTCCCGCACTTTGAACTGTTGGATGAATTCGATGTCGAGGCGTTGCATAATGGAAGGTTTTATCGAAGATATGCCTCAGTCCCCCGGAAGACGAGGAGTTGGGTCATGGGGGATCATGATCTTTGGAAAAATAAAGCCTTTGTTTTTATGACGAAAAGCAGGTGTTCCCCTGATGGAGGTCAGCGTGGGGGGGGGAAGGGGGTAAGTAAAATTAAAGGTCCTTGTGTGAAAACCGCCTTAGCGCCCATAGCAGGGGCATGGCGATCCAAAGCAGGAGGACAGTGCCGGCATACAGGCTGCCCCAAAGGCCGCCGAAGAATTGACGGAAAACGGCGCCGCTGTATCCCATCATGGCCGAGATATCCATTTTCAGAAGGATGACGATGCGGCCCAGGTCGATGGGGTTGAGGGTGCTGAGGGCTATGGAGGTCTTTTCCATGGGATAGTCGCTGAACTGGAAAAGGATGAACAGGACGATACCGTCGAATATGAGCGCGAAGTAAAACCAGAGGAGGATGGCTACGCCGATGCCTTTTGCTTTATCGCGTGTCAGCACGGCGGCCAGAACGGCCAGGGCTGTAAAGACAAGGGTGAGCGCGAGGCCGATGATTACCAGGAGGCCGCCTGCCCCGGCCGCGTGATAGATGAGTACCGGTATGCCGGCGCCGATGAGGAAGGCCAGGCTCAGCGACAGGGCGAGTCCCGTGAAAATGCTTGCCAGCAGACGGGTACGCCGGATGGGCTGAGAGATCAGCAGCTCTATGAACTCAGCCGCATTATAGAGGTAGATCGTGGCGAATACGATGCTGACCAGGGGTACGATGATAAGGGTGATGTTAAGCAGGCTAAGGATACCTTTGACGCCAGTGTCCTCGAGATTGAATACGCTGAGGGAGATGAGCAGCAGAAAAGCCGTGTAGGCGAGAACGATCTTATTACGGGCAATGTCGAGAATGATATATTTTATGATCTTGTTCATGTGATATATTTTATAGATCGGCGGTCTCCATGACGCGGGCGATGGCACGGACCAGTTTTTGTTCGCCGGTGTCACATTTAAGCTGGCTGAGCGTCTTATGGAATTTTAGCTGTCCCTCCTGGAGATAGGCGACGTCGCTTACGATATCGTCCAGCTCGCTGAGGATATGGGATGTAATAAGGATCAGCTTACCTTTCTCTTTTTCCCGCCGGATCTTTTCTTTTAACAGTTCCGCGGCGAGGGGGTCCAGGCCTGCGGACGGCTCGTCGAGGATGAGCACGTCCGGGTTGAATAAAAAGGCGAGGCTGGCGCCGACCTTCTGCCGGGTGCCGCCGGAAAGGGTATGCATCCTTTTGTCCATGATCTTGTGCAATTGGAATGCCTGGGGCAGGTCTTCATCCAGCAGTCTTTCGTCCTTACGGATGTCCTTCAACATATTGAAGACCTGTGCGATGGTCATATTGTCCGGAAACCGGCCTATCTGTGGCATATAACCGATGCCGGCGCGGTATTGCCAGCTGTGCGCGATATCCTGCCCGTTGAAAGTGATCATCCCGCTGTCGGGGACGACCATGCCCAGCAGACATTTTATAAAGGTAGTCTTGCCGCTGCCGTTTGGGCCGATGAGGGCGACGGCTTGTCCGGGGCTGAAGGTAAGGCTGATGTCCCGAAGTACCTGCAGTTTGCCGAAGCGCTTATTGACATGTTCGGCGGTGATCATGGGCGCAATTTTATCTGTTTTATAAAAGGCCGGTCATCTTTGAGGTTTTCCGGTGTGATGCCCGGCATAATCTTTTCGGTGCGATCCAGGAGGGTGACGATAAAGCTGTGGAACAGCATCATGACAGCAGGATTTTTTTCCGCGATCATGGAGTAAAGACTTACCGGATGGTAGGGTACATCCCCGATGCCGTCGCGGTTCAGGTCATATCCCTCGTACTTGTCCCAGTAGTTGCCGTCGAAATTATTAAGCACCAGCGATCCGTTGGTCGCCACATCGAAAGTATTGCCCGAGAAATTATTTCGGGTAATGGTATCGGATGAGCAGCTGGCCTGGATCTTCAGGGCATAGCCGTTGGCATTAAATCGATTGCCTATGACCTTTACCCTTGTGGTCCCTTCCATATAAATGCCGATGGTATTGTTCAGGAAGCTGTTGCCGTGTACGTAGCTGTCGGTGATCTCTTTCATAAGTATGCCATAGGCGCCTCCGCCCCCATTCTCGGTGAAGGTGTTGCCCAGCATGGTTACGCCATGGGAGAACATGACGGAGACGCCTGCAGCGTTGTGGCGGAAAATATTATCTATATAGCTGTCTTCATGGGAGAACATAAAGTGCAGTCCATACCGCACATTGTCGAAGCTATGGTTGCCGAGGATAATAGAATGGGTGACGAATTCGAAGTAGATGCCGTCCCGGTGGCCGCTGATCTCGTTGTGTTCGATGCGCATGCTGTCGCAGTGCCAGCAGTGTATGCCGTTGCCGGATTGGATCTCATTGCCGGCATCGGATAGGAGGGTGTTGCCCGTGATAAGGCCCCTAACGGCATTTTGGTATAAGATGCCGAAGAAAGTATGTTCGAGGCGATTGTTCTTTATGGTGACGTCCCGCTGCGCACAGATCTTGATCGCTGCAATGTCATTCCACCCCGACCAGCCGCTGTTGATCAGGCGGAACCCTTCGATGGTGACACGGCTTGCATGGACCGAGATGATCTCATATTTGTTCTCGCCGTCCAGTATGGGAGCGTTGAGACCTTTCAGGCAGACCGGCTTTACAATGATCAGTCCTTTTTCCCTGTAGGTGCCCTGGCGGACCAGTACCGTATCGCCGGAGGCGGCCATTTCCAGGGCCTGCTTTATAGTAGTTAACGGTCCTTGAGGGGATATGTACCATGTCCTTCCGAAGGTTGTCCAGGGAAGGAACAGTACCAGGATCATTGATACAGCTCTTGCCATGTGATGGATTTTGCCTGGAATTGTTTTTGATATTTTTCGACGCTGTCGCGATGAAGGAAGGCGGCGATGTCGCCATCCATCGGACTGTGGAAACCGGGGCTTTGGAGATAATAGCTGTCTTCCGCCCTGCCCAGCCGGCCATTGCCGGGAAAATCCAGACAGTAGATGGCAGCTATGTCCTTTTTGCCGGTGGGAAGGCTTTTTATAAATCCTTTCAGACAGTGGAAGTCGTCGAATTTATAGAGCTTCCCTTTGACGGTGGAAAGCTCGAAGCCGAAGCGCCTGTCTGAAAATCCCATTTTACAGAAGTCGCAGGCATCCTGCCCGTATTGGATCGGCGCAGGCCCGTTGCTGCAGCCGGAGAAAGAGAGGGTGACCAGGACCAGCGTTGCCGCCAGGACGGTCTTCGGGGGAACGACCACGGTATGACGCCGGCGCCGGATCTCGATGACCGCGCCGATCATCAGTATACCTCCCACGCCGATGAAGATCCAGCCGCCTATGTCGGGGGCGGACCAGGCGCCGAAATTGAGGAGCTGCTTATAGCCGATCAGCGGAGGCTGGTAAGCCATGCCGGGCACTTTGATAGGGGCGCCTTCGTCGAGATTGTGTCCATAATTGTATTCCCAGCGATAGAAATCGATCATCGAGGTAAAGGCGATCAGCAGGAAAAGCGCCGACCATCCGTAGTAAAGGATGCGCCTCTTGAACAGTGCTACGAGGATACCGAGGACCAGGAAACCGCCGATGATATAGGGAAGGACGGCGAACTCCACGAAGTCGCGGGTGTGGAGGGTACGCATGCCGATGTAGTGATTGAGACCGTTGACCACATCGACGTCGCCGCCGATGCGGTCGGCATAGATCTGTAAGACCAGCCCTTCCGGATATTGAGGCGCCGTTAGCTCGATGCGCCAGATGGGCTGGAAAAGCACTGCAGCCATTGCGATCGAAGCGATCAGCGTGAGCGCTCTCGTTGTTCCAGAAAGTTTGTTTGTCATAACGAAATAGTTAAGGGGCCGCCTGAGCGGCCCCAGTGAAATTATTTGGTGCCGGTGGCCGTGGTATCGTTATTTGTCCCATAGGTCAGCGGCGTATTGCTGCCGGCTGGGGATACGCGAACATATCCCTGCATCTCCTGGTGAAGGGCGCTGCAGAAGTCGGTGCAATAGATGGGGTAGATGCCTTCTTTCGCCGGTGTCCATTTAAGGGTGCAGGTCTCTCCGGGCATGATGAGGATCTCCGCGTTGGGAGCGCCTTTTACGGCAAAGCCGTGCGGGATATCCCAGTCCTGTTCAAGATTGGTGACGTGGAAATAGACGTCGTCGCCTTTCTTTACCCCTTCGATATTATCCGGGACGAAGTGTGAACGAATGGCGGTGATGTACACATGTACTTTGTTACCTTCCCGGACGACCTTCGCATTCTTTTCCCCCATGGTTACGTAGGGGTTTTTGTTCTCTTCTATTTTAAAGAATTTGACGGAATTTTTGCTGATCATGTCGGCGGGTAGAGCTTGTGCGTAGTGCGGTTCGCCTACCGTGGGGAAGTCCAGGATCAGCTGCATCTTATCGCCGGATATGTCGTACAATTGAGCGCTTTGCGCCAGCTCAGGGCCTGTGGGCAGATAGCGGTCCTTGGTGATCTTATTATAAGCGATGAGGTATTTGCCATAAGGGTTTTTGGAGTCGCCTCCCGGAATGCAGAGGTGACCGACTGAGTAGTAAGTGGGGGCGCGATCGAGTACTTTCAGATCTTTGAGACTCCATTTGACGACCTCGGAGGAGACGAACATGGTGGTATAGGCGTTGCCTTTACCATCGAATTCCGTGTGCAAGGGGCCCAGACCGGGTTTTTGCACTTCTCCGACGAGCGCTGCTTCATATTTTATGACGGGGATACCTTCAAATTCGCCGTCGAATTGTTGAGAGGCGATGGCTTTTTGGATCCTGGAATAAGAAAAGACAGGGATGAGCGCAGCCAGCTTGCCGCTGCCTACGATGAACTCTCCTGTAGGGTCTACGTCACAGCCATGAGGCGATTTCGGGCAGGGGATAAAGTATACCATATCCTTCAGGACCTTTGGGTCGAGCTCCAGCACGTCGTTCTCGATAGTGGAAGAGGCGGTATGGGTCTTTTCGTCGTAGACGTTATGGGCATATGTTACTTGTTTCTTTACACCTTTTCCTGCCTTGATATATTCTTCCGCCTTCTTCCAGTTGACAGCCATTATAAAGTCCTTGTCCCGCTGGGAAGCATTGACCTCCAGAAGCGTGTGGGCCAGCTCCGTGTTATAGCAGGAGAAGAAGAACCAATCGTGCGAGGGGCCTTTGCCGGCGTGGCTCAGGTCGAAGTTGATTCCCGGGAGCAGCAACTGGAAGGACAGCTTCAGGCGGCCCGACTGCGGATCGACGCTGATAAAGCTGACGGTGCCATGGAAATTCTGTTTATAGGTGTTGATGGGAACATCCGTTTTATCGCCGATGGGTACGCTGAACCGGGTGCCGGCTACAATGTATTCACCGTTCTCCGTGGTAAAGGGCGAGGAGTGGTTACCGGCGCTGTTGGGCAGCTCCAGGATCTCCGCTGTCTTGAAAGTGGTCAGGTCGATACGGGCTACCCGGGGAGTGTTGTTTGCATTGGCGAAGAGCCAGCGTCCGTCGGGCGAACCATTGGTTTGAGAAAGCTCGAGGTGATGCTGGTCGTCCCAGGGGACAAATCCCTGCGAGGTGTTGAGCATGGCCTTGGTCTCTTCGCTGTAGCCATAACCATTTTCCGGAAAGACGGAAAAGACGGGTATGATCTTTAGCAGCCGGCCCGAGGGTATTCCATATACGGATACCTGGCCGTTGAAACCTCCCGATACGAAGTTGTAGAACTCATCGTATTTGCCGGGCGCTACGTATACTTTTTGTGCTGCATCGGAGCTGATGGTAGTGGCCGCGTTCCTGGGTTTGCAGGAAGGAAGGGTTATGCCCAGCGCGAGAAACGCCAGGGCGCCCAAGAGAAATTTATCCTTGTACATATGATGATGGGTTTTTGAGTTGTAAGATGTATTATTTGATGCCGTCGTTCTGCCGCATGAATTCAAGAATGTTGCGGGCATCCTGGTCGCTGAGGTTCTGGTTGGGCATGCGCACCATACAGACCTCGAGCATGGATTGGGCTTTGGCATCCTTATTCAGCATTTCGTCGGTGTTCGTGACGAAGTTGAGGATCCATTCCGGCTTACGGCGTTCCGTCACGCCCAACCATCCGGGTCCCACGAGCTTTTCGCCCGTGAGCTTGTGACAGGCGGAGCATTTCAGTTCATAGATGGATTTTCCGTTACCGGCCATTTTAGTGTTCAGGGTGGTGCCCAGCTCGACATGCGTGAATTTGCCTACTCCTTTTTCGTCGCTGGTGGCCGGCTGCGGGCTTTTTGTCTGGTCGGCGGCAGAGGACGAGGTGTTTGAGGTGGATTTTTCCTGATTGTTGCTTCCGCAGCTGTATATCACTACTGCAAGGAAGAGGACGAGAAGGTATTTTATCATTGTTTGGCGTTTTTAGCGCTTTTTAAGAAAAAAGCATTTTTGACAGAGCAAGATTACGCCAGGCAGGGTCTTCAAAATATGATATACATCATACTTATAAAGGTACAATATGATTTTAATCATCCAAAAGTTTGTTGTATATCATATTCTGAACAGAGGGTCAAAGATAGTTTTGCCCGTAATTATGAATGGTCTATCTCTCTATCGTCGCTGGATATTGATGAGCCTGCTGAATTTTCTACTGGTGGCGCTGGTCGGTGTCGTTCTTCGTTACAAGGTGGCTTTTTCGCTACCGGCGGTGAATTACAAGTACCTGTTGCATGCACATTCTCATTTTGCTTTTTCGGGGTGGATCACGACAGCGTTATTTACGGCGCTGGTATATATATTGTCTCGTTCGGGTGTTGTGATTGGCCGGGCCTATACGTATATGTTCCGTCTCCTGCAGGTGTCCAGCTTCGGCATGTTGCTGAGCTTTCCTGTTCAGGGTTATGGAGCTGTATCCATTTTCTTTTCTGCCCTGGGGATGGTGTTCTCCTGGTGGTTTGCCTGGCGTTATTACAGGGATATGCGGCGCAGTACCCTGCCGCCGCTGGTGTGTAAGTGGATCGGTGCTTCGTTGTTCTTCCATGTACTGTCCGGCGCCGGGCCTTTGATGCTGGCGTATTGCATGACGCATCACCTGGGACAGGCGTTCTATTTCAATTCCGTGTATTTCTTCCTTCATTTTCAGTACAACGGCTGGTTTACATTCGCGCTGGGAGGATTGTTGTTCCATGTTGCGGAGAGGTATAGAGTAGGGGTAAGTGGGATAATGGGAAGGTGGTTTTTCCGATTTATGGCGATGGCCTGTATCCCGGCCTATTGCCTGAGCGTGCTGTGGATGTCACCGCCGAAATGGGTAGTGGCGCTTGCGGCATGGGGCGCGGCGGCGCATGGGCTGGCACTGGTGATCTTTGTGTGGCTCATCTGGCATAGCCGTCGTCAGTGGTCCGGGCTGTTGTCCGGCGGGACGAAATGGCTTTGGCGTTTTTCGGGGATGGCATGGGTGATCAAGATATCATTACAGGGGCTCACGGTCATCCCGGCGATGGGAAATTTTGCTTTTGGTTTTCGACCTGTGATCATCGCCTATCTGCACCTGGTGATGCTGGTGTTCGCCAGTCTTTTCCTGGTAGGTTTCTTTTTGCGGGAGAAGCTGCTGGACAGCCGTCCTGGATTATGGCGGTATGGATTTGCGACGTTTGTTTCCGGCGTCCTATTGAATGAAGTATTCCTGTTGTGGGATGCTTTGCCTGTCCTGAGGCTGCCTTTTATACATCTGCTGACCCTGCTTTTACTGTCCACTGCCTGCTTGATGGGGATGGGTTTGTCATGTATATTATTATCGCAAGGATGTACTAAAAAGATATTTTCTCACCAGCTGGAATGTCGTGGCGATTTTGAGTATCGTTGATCCTTCCGTCCATCATCTCGATGATCCTGTCGGACCTGCCTGCAAAGTCCCGGTCGTGTGTAACGGTCAGGATAGTGTTGCCCTGTTGGGATAGTTCCTGGAAAATATTAAAAATGATCTGGGTATTAGCTGAATCCAGGTTCCCTGTCGGTTCATCCGCCATGATGATGCCCGGGTTATTGATCAATGCCCGGGCGATGGCTACGCGCTGCTGCTGGCCGCCGGATAATTTGCCGGATGGTTTTTTGGCGATGTCCCGTATACCCATTAGTGTCAGCTTCTCCATGGCGTTGTGCTCGATGGCCTCGCGGGAGAGCCTGCCCAGCTTCATGGCCGGGATCATGATGTTCTGCAGGACGGTGAATTCCGGCAGGAGAAAGTGGAACTGGAAAACGAAGCCGATATGCTCATTGCGGAACCTGGCCAGGTCGTGTTCCTTCAGTCCCGATACCAGCGTGCCGTTGATGGTGATCGTTCCCTCATAGTCCGTATCGAGGGTGGAAAGGAGATATAGCAATGAGGATTTTCCGCAGCCGGACTTGCCGATGATGGTAATGAACTCGCCTTTTTGGACGGAAAGGGAAATGTCTTTCAACACCTGGAAAGGTTCCGGTCCGGCAAAAAACTTGTTCAGATGGGCGGCCTCGAGTATTGTTTGTTCCATAGCATGATGTGTTATCCACGCAGGATAGCTACCGGGTCCAGCCGGGCGGCTTTTCGTGCCGGCAGAACGCCAGCCACAAAAGTCGTCAGGACACCGAAGCCTGCGCCAAAGAAATAATATTTGCTTTCAAAGACGACGGGGAAGAATTTCATAAAAGTAAATTCCGTTTGGGGAAAGGGCACTTTCGACAAGCCATAGGAAAGCAGGAATCCCAGCAACAGACCGAGGGCGGCGCCCAGGATCCAATGACCAGCGACTGGGTCAGAAAGATAGTACGAATATCTCTGCCGTCGAATCCCTGCGCTTTGAGGATCGCAATGTCCTTCATCTTGCTGGCGATTACCATGTTCATGATATTGTAGATGCCGAAGCCGGCTACCGTCAGCAAAGTGAGGCTTACCACCCAGGTGAGCGTGTCCCTGATCAGGTTACCTGTCTTGATGGAAGGATTGGAGCTTTCCCAGTCTTCCGACTTATAGCCGTATTTTTTGCCAAAGAGGAGCGCCAGATCCCTGGCAGCATTGATATCGTGTAGCTTGATGCGGATGTCCGTGATGTAATCGTGGTTCTTTGCCAACAGCTGCTGTACGCCCGACAGGCTTACATATGCCTTGATATTGTCAACCGTATTAAGACCGAATGCAAAGGTGCCTGCGACACGGAAACGCATGGAAGTCCCTTCGGGGGTGGCCAGGGTGACGAGGTCGCCCCGCCTGACATTCAAATTATCGGCAAGTCCCTGGCCCAGGAGGATGCCT
>Ga0207695_10003306_pt1 | contig 22870 bp, 22 predicted proteins | sample KBSC54metaG_FD_184354 | JGI IMG/M metagenome (GOLD analysis project Ga0207695, IMG submission 184354) | Corn rhizosphere microbial communities from Kellogg Biological Station, Michigan, USA - KBS C5-4 metaG (SPAdes) (version 2) | ecosystem: Host-associated > Plants > Roots > Rhizosphere > Soil...
CGAGACGTCGCGATAAGTTTCCGGTGTTGGACAACGTGAAAAATTTCACGAGCTGGGAGCCGGATGGGACGAGACTACTTTCCGATTCTTTTGCTGGTCGGCTTCGTCGCGGCAAACGCGGTGATGATGCTCGTCGTCTCCCACCTCACGATTCGGCCGCGTCCAACACCCGAAAAACAGTCGCCCTACGAGTCCGGAATGCCGCCGCTGGGTGATGCCCGCGAACGGTTTTCGGTGAAGTTTTACATGGTCGCGATGTTGTTCATCGTCTTCGACATCGAGACGGTCTTCCTGATCCCATGGGGAGCGTCGTTCCGCCAACTCTCCTGCGGTGTTCCTCTCGCCAACGGCGTCTGCCCGATGGGCCAAGTGTCGTTCTTCGGATTCGGTGAAATGATCGTGTTCATCGTGATCCTGGCCGTCGGCCTCGTCTACGTCTGGAAAAAAGGAGCGCTCCAATGGGATTGACCGCCCGTCCCACAGACAGCCTTGCGCGAACCGACACCGCATCTGGGTCCGGTGAGAGCTGGGTGGCAACGCGACTCGACTTCCTCGTGAACTGGGGACGCGCGGGCTCGCTCTGGCCAATGCCGTTCGGCACCGCCTGCTGCGCCATCGAGTTCATGGCCACGGCGGCGAGCCGCTTCGACCTGGCGCGATTCGGCATGGAGCGCATGAGTTTTTCGCCGCGCCAGGCCGACGTGCTCATCTGCGCCGGTCGCGTGCCGTTCAAGCTCGCGCCGGTGCTCCGTCGCATCTGGCAGCAGATGCCGCAGCCCAAGTGGTGCATCTCGATGGGCGCGTGCGCGTCGTCGGGCGGCATGTTCGACAACTATGCCGTGGTGCAGGGGATCGACACGATCATTCCCGTCGACGTCTATGTACCCGGCTGTCCGCCGCGGCCCGAAGGCTTGTTGTACGGCATTCTGATGCTGCAGGACAAGGTGAAGCGCGAGCGCATGTCGGATACGGCGCTGCGCAACGAGATGGATCCCGATCCGAAGAGCGGTCTCTACATCCCGCCGGCGGCCATCGACGAGTTGTCGGAGCCGTTTGGAAACTCGGTGCATCAAACCCGGTCCGGACTGTGAGCGCCTCCTGGTCGGTTGTGCTTCCCGGCAGCGCCGCGCCCGACGCCCCGGCGCCGGCGACGCCCAAACACGTGCCTAACCGTGGCGGCGCGGCGAACCGCGTTGCGCGCCAGGTTTCAGGGCGGCGTCACGCGCGTCGAGGTGATCTGGGGCGAAACGACCGTCTATGTCGACCGCACGCGGCTGTTCGACATCGTGCAATGGTTGCACGACGATCCATCGCAGCGCTACGACTATTTGTCGGATGTCACCGCTGTCGAATACCGCGATCCGGAGCAGCCGATCGAAGTGGTGTGGCATCTCCGGTCGCTGCCATATCGCCGGTTCCTGCGCGTGAAGGTCGAGCTGCCGCGCGACGGCAAGACCCCGCTCGAAGTGCCGAGTGTCTGGAGCGTGTACAAGGGCGCCGATTGGCTCGAGCGCGAGTGCTACGACATGTTCGGCATTCGCTTCGTTGGGCATCCCGATCTGCGGCGCATCCTGATGTGGGAGCAGTACCACGAGGGCTTTCCGCTGCGCAAGGATTTCCCGCTGCGCGGCCGGTTCAGCCGCGCCGAGCAGCTGCGACAGGCGCTCGCCGCCAATCCGGAGGCGCGCTACTCGATGGAAGAGCTGACCGTGGCGCAGGCGTTCGAGGACCTGCCCGAAGCCATGCGCGCGCGGCTCAAGAGCGGCGAGCGGACGGGAGAGTAGCATGAGCACCAAGCGCACCGTCGACGTCGCGATCGGCACGTCGGGCCTCGATGAGCAGGGACGTCCGCGCCGGGCGCCGCTCACCGTGAACGAGGGGGGAACCGTCACGACGCTCGAGCCGCCGCCGGCGCTCGAGGACGCCCTCGAGCTCGAGGGCGAGCACATGCTGATCAACATCGGTCCGCAGCATCCGGCCACGCACGGCGTGCTGCGGCTCGTGCTCGAGCTGGACGGCGAGACCGTCGTGCGGTGCATTCCGCACATCGGCTACCTGCACTGCGGCTTCGAGAAGATCGGCGAATACCGGCAGTACAACCAGGTGATCCCGTGGACCGACCGCGAGGACTACCTGAACTCGATCGGCAACAACGTGGCCTTCGCGTTAGGCGCGGAGCGGCTGTTTGGCATCGAGATCACGCCGCGCTGCACGGTGCTGCGCGTGATCGCGATGGAGTTGTCGCGGATCATCTCGCACCTCGTGTGGTTGGGCACGACGTGCATCGACATCGGCGCGTTCACGCCGTTCCTGTGGGCGTTCGAGCAGCGCGAGCGGGTCTACGAGCTGCTGGAGCGCTGGGTGGGCGCGCGGCTGACGACGAGCGCCACCCGCGTCGGCGGCATGGCGGCCGACATCCCCGCCGGGTGGATGGATCAGCTCCAGCACTTCATCAAGACGTTCCCGAAAACGGTCGACGAGATCGACCGGGTGCTCACGACCAACGGCATCTGGGTCGGCCGGACGGTTGGGTTAGGCGTGATGTCGGCCGACGAGGCGGTGAACTACGGCCTGTCGGGCCCGATGCTCCGCGCCTCGGGCGTGGCGTTCGATGTGCGCCGCGACTTTCCGTACCTCGACTACGAGACGTACGACTTCGAGGTGCCGGTCGGGACGCACGGCGACGTGTACGACCGGTACCTCGTGCGGATGGAAGAGCTGCGCCAATCGACGCGCATCCTCGCCCAGGCGGCGGCGCGCCTCCCCGAGGGCCCGGTCAACAGCGACGACCATCGCGTCGTGCTGCCGCCCAAGAGCAAGGCGATGAGCGACATGGAGTCGATGATCCACCACTTCAAGCAGGTGATGGAAGGGCCGCGTCCTCCGTTAGGCGAATCGTACGTGGCCGTGGAAAGCCCCAAGGGCGAGAAGGGCTACTACATGGTGTCCGACGGCACCGCCAAGCCCGTCCGCTGGCGCATCCGTCCGCCGTCGTTCCTCAACCTGTCGGCCATCGGCAAGATGGTCGAGGGTCACATGCTCTCCGATGTCATCGCCATCAACGCGAGCATCGATATCGTCATGGGAGAAATCGATCGGTGAAGGTGCACGAAGTCGGCGGCACGCGCGCCGAGAGCGACACGTCGCACGCCGAGCACGAGCGCGGCCCCTACACGCCCGTGTTCGTCGGCGATGCGAAGACCGAGCTCGATGCCTTGCTCACGCGCTATCCGACCAAGATGGCGGCGCTCCTGCCCGTGCTCTGGATCGTACAGCACGAACGGGGATGGGTGTCGGACGACGCCATGGCCGAAGTCGCGGAGCTCCTCGATCTCACGCCGGCGTACGTCAAAGGCGTGGTCACGTTCTACACGATGTACCACCAGCACCCGGTGGGGAAATACTTCATCCAGGTGTGCACCACGTCGCCGTGCGGAGCGTGCGGCGCCGAGAAGGTCGTGGACGCGCTGCTCAAGCACACGCGGTGCGGCGAGTTAGGCGCAACCTCCGCCGACAGCCGCTACACCGTCATCGAAGTCGAATGCCTCGGCGCCTGCGGATTCGCGACGCCGGTGATGGTCAACGAAGAATTCATCGAGTCGGTGACGCCCGAGCGCGTCCCGCAGATCCTCAGCCAGTACCAGTAATGGGCTTTCCACACGCTCCGCACGCCAAGGAGACGCCGGTCCTCTCGCAATATTTCGGCGATCCGGCGGCGCGGACGGTCGCGGGCTGGAAACAGCGCGGCGGCTACGCCGCGCTGGAACAGGCGTTAGGCATGTCGCCCGCCGACATCGTGAACGTGGTCAAAGAATCGGGGCTCCGCGGCCGCGGCGGCGCCGGCTTTCCCACGGGCATGAAGTGGTCCTTCATGAAACCCGGCGACGGCAAACCGCACTACCTCTGCGTGAACGCCGACGAATCCGAGCCGGGCACGTTCAAGGACCGCGAGATCATGCGTTGGACGCCGCACGCGCTCATCGAGGGCGCCGCCATCGGTTCGTACGCCATGGGCGCCGAGACGTGCTACATCTACATCCGCGGCGAGTTCACCGAACCGCTCACCGTGATGAACGCGGCGGTGAACGAGGCGTACGCGGCCGGCATCGTCGGGCCTAACGCCATGGGCACCGGGAAGCGCATCGACGTGCACGTCCACAAGGGCGCCGGTGCGTACATCTGCGGCGAAGAAACGGCGCTCATGAATTCGCTCGAGGGCAAGCGCGGCAACCCGCGCATCAAGCCGCCGTTTCCGGCCGTGGCCGGCGTCTTCGGAATGCCCACCACGATCAACAACGTCGAGACGCTCGCGGCAGTGCCGCACATCATGAACCGCGGCGCGGCCTGGTACAAAGGGATGTCCCACTCGAATCCAAAGAGCACGGGCACCAAGCTGTTCTCGGTGTGCGGCAACATCGCCAAGCCGGGCAATTACGAGGTCGAGATGGGATTTCCATTCAAGGATTTCCTGTACGACATGTGCGGCGGCCCCACGCCCGGCCGGCGATTCAAGGCCATTGTGCCGGGCGGGTCATCGGTGCCCATTCAAACGATGGAAGAGGCAGAAGCCACGCTCATGGACTACGAGGGGTTCGTCGCCCAGGGCTCGATGCTCGGCTCCGGCGGCGTCATCGTGTTCGATGATGCGCAGTGCATGGTGAAGCACATCGCACGGTTCGCGCGGTTCTACGCGCACGAGAGCTGCGCGCAGTGCACGCAATGCCGCGAAGGCACCGCCTGGTGCACGCGCATCCTCGAGCGCATCGAGCGCGGCCACGGTACTATGGAAGATCTCGACACGCTCCTGGATCTGTCCGAGCAGATGACGGCCAAAACGATCTGCGTGCTCAGCGACTCGTGCGCCGCACCGATCGTGTCCGGCATCCACAAGTTCCGGAGCGAATTCGAAGCACACATCACCGGCAAACGGTGCCCGATGGGCGCCACGGCGGCAGCCTGATGGCAGACGCACAACAGGTCTCACTCACGATCGAAGGACGCCAGGTCAGCGTTCCAGCAGGCACGTCCATACTCGAGGCGGCCAAAACCGTTGGCGTGCTCATCCCGCACTACTGCTACCATCCGGGACTCAGCATCGTCGGCAACTGCCGCATGTGCCAGGTCGAGGTCGAGAAAATGCCGAAGCTGGCGCCGGCGTGCCAAACGGCGGTTGCCGAGGGCCAGGTGGTGCACGTGTACGCCGACCGCGCGCTCAAGGCGCGCGAGGCGGTGCTCGAATTCCTGCTGATCAACCATCCGCTCGACTGTCCCATCTGCGACAAGTCGGGTGAATGCGAGCTGCAGGACTACACGTACCGCGAGGGACGCGCCGCGGGACGCTTGCAGGACCCCAAACGGTTCAATCCGGCAGAAGACTTTGGGGGAGACGTCCAGTATGTGACGAACCGCTGTATTTTATGTACGCGTTGCGTGCGGTTCATGGACGAGGTGGCGCAGGATACCGCGCTCAACGTGAGCGAACGGGGCGACCGCGCGGTGATCGGAAAGTTCGAGGGCAGGGACCTGACGCACCCGTGGGCCGCGAACGTCATCGATCTGTGTCCCGTCGGGGCGCTCCTCTCCAAGGACTTCCTCAACAAGTCGCGGGCGTGGGAGCTGGATCGCACGCCGTCGGTCTGTCCGAACTGTACGCAGGGCTGCAACACGATCCTCGAGACGCGGGACAACATGGTGGTGCGGATGCGTCCGCGATCCAACCTGGACGTCAACCACTATTATCTCTGCGACGAGGGGCGCCTCGACTACCGCTGGATGAACCGGACCGACCGGCTCGAGGCGCCGCTCGTTAGGCGGGGAGACCGGCTGGCGGCCACCGACTGGGACGAAGCGCTGCGCGCCGCGGCGCTGCACCTGAACGGCAAGCGCGCGTTCGTGCTGGCCAGCCCGATGCTCTCCAATGAATCGCTGTGGGTGTTGTCGCGAATCATGAAGCACGGCGGCGGCGCGGGCGGGTTCCGCGTTAGGCGCGAGCCCGAGGCGCCGCTGCCCGGCGTGCCCGACCTCGCCCGGCGCGCCGAGCGCGCCGCCAACGTGCGGGCGGCAGAGCTGTTCGGCTTCGCGAAAAGCGACACGCCGCTCGCCGGCATGCAGGAGGGCGACGTACTCATCGTGGCCGACCACGAGGTGGCCGCCGCCGATGCGCCAGCCCTGGCGAAAGCGAGCGCCGTGATCGTGATCGGCACGACGATGCCGGAGCTCGTCTCGAACGCGATCGTTGCGCTGCCTTCCACCAACGTGGCGGAAGAAGACGGCACCTTTACGAATCTGCGCGGCCGCGTGCAGCAGTATCGGCAAGCACGCGCGGCGCCGGGCATGTCGCGTCCCGTGTGGTGGTCCGGCGGCGATCTCCTCGTCTTCCTTGGGGAGCGCGCAGGCTACTACATCGCCAGCGAAGCGTTCGCGGCGCTCGCGGCCCAGCAGCCGGAGTTCGCGGGTATGTCATACGAATCGCTCGGCTTCAAGGGCCAGGCGCTCGCCGGTCAGGCGGTGGCGGCGGGAGGCGCGGCGCGATGAACACGTACGCCGCGTTGATGCTCTTCCAGCACGCGTACGATCCGCAGGCGCCGGTGCACGGCGCGCCGTGGCTCTGGTTCTCGATCATCAAGATTCTGGTGGTGTTCACCGTCCTCATGGTGACCATCGCCTATCTGACGCTGGCCGAGCGGAAAATCTCGGCGTGGATCCAGGACCGGCACGGGCCTAACCGGGTCGGGCCGCGCGGCCTGGCGCAGCCGCTCGCCGATGGGCTCAAGAACATCATGAAGGAAGAGACCTATCCGTCGGCGGCGTACAGCCCGTTGTTCATTCTCGCGCCCGTGATGTCGTTCATCCCCGCGCTGATCACGTTCGCGGTGATCCCGTTCGCGGCGCCGCTGCCGACGCCGTGGGGACTGGTGGACATGTCGATCGCCGACCTGCCGGTAGGCTTTCTCTACATCCTCGCGGTCGCCTCGCTCGGCGTGTACGGCATCGTGCTCGCGGGATGGAGCTCCAACAACAAGTACGCACTGTTAGGCGGCCTCCGGTCGAGCGCGCAGATGGTGAGCTACGAGGTGTCGATGGGCCTCGCCGTCGTGGCCGTGCTCCTGTTGTCGGGCAACGTCTCGCTCAGCTCCATCGTCGCGAGCCAGGTGGCCACGGGGTGGTATTTCTTCCCGTTGCTCATTGGCTTTTTCCTGTTCCTCGTCGCTGCGTTCGCCGAGACGAACCGGCTGCCGTTCGACTTGCCGGAAGCGGAGTCGGAGCTCATCGCCGGTTATCACACCGAGTACAGCTCGATGAAGTTCTCGATGTTCTTCATCGCCGAGTACTCGAACATGACCACGGCCAGCGCGCTGCTCACGACGCTGTTCTTCGGCGGATGGGCCGTGCCATTCTGGACCACCGTGAACACGGCACCGTGGCATTGGTGGAAGACGGTGATCACGCTCGTGTGCTTCATGATCAAAACCGGCTTCTTCCTGTTCCTCTATATGTGGATTCGCTGGACGCTGCCGCGGTTCCGCTACGACCAGCTCATGAGCGTCGGCTGGAAGGTGATGCTGCCGATCGCGCTCTGCTATCTCGTGGTCATGGCGGGCGCGATCCTCGCGCTCGATGCGGCTGGCATCGCGCCCTCCGCCAGGTTAGGCGGTTTCGTGCCCGCGTATTGGGCGATCCTCGGCGTGCTCAACATCATCCTGGCCGTGCTCGTGTTCATGGTGTTGGACCGCGGCCGCCTCGTGAGCCCGGCTTCGGCGCGCGTCGGGCCGTCCGAGCTCGCCGAGCTCCGCGCGATGGCGACGCGCCGTCCGGCGCCGGTCCAGGGAGACTGACCATGGCCATTCAAGTGAAAGTGCTCGAGCGCCCGATCCGGCAGACGAGCTACGTGCGCGCGATGCTCAAAGGCATGGCGATCACGTTCAAGCATCTCGCGAATCCGCACAAAGTCACGTGGCAGTATCCCGAACAGAAATGGGATCTATCGCCTCGCTGGCGCGGAACGCATCGGATGCTCACCGACGAGAACGGGAAAGCAAAGTGCGTGGCGTGCGGCCTCTGTCCGCAGATCTGTCCGGCCAACTGCATCAAGCTGGTGCCGGGCGAAGATGAAGAAGGGAACCGCTATCCGCTGGTGTACGAGATCGACGAGTTCCGCTGCATCTTCTGCGGCTACTGCCAGGAAGTCTGCCCGGAGGAAGCGATCCACGTCGGGCGCCACTACGAGAATTCGGAATACAGCCGCGCCGGCTTCGTGTACGACCTCGAGCGTCTGATGGCGCAGACGCATCCGGTATGCGAGATGTGGGACCCCGCCGACCCGCGAGGCGAGTGATGCCTAACGGGTTCGTCTACGAGTTCCTGTTCTACCTGTTCGGCCTGATTGCCATCGTCTCGGCGGCGATCTTCGTGACGCGCCGCAATGCGGTCGCCGCCGCGCTGTGGCTGGTCAACACGATGTTCTGCCTCGCGGCGCTGTACATCATGATGGATGCGCAATTCGTCGGGGCGATCCAGGTGCTGGTGTATGCCGGCGCCATCATGGTGGTGTTCCTCTTCGTCGTGATGCTGCTCAACCTCGGCTTGCCGCCGAGCGTGGCCGACATCAAGAGCAAGGGCGCGCGGATCATCGCGCTCCTGGCGGGACTCGCAATGCTCGCCGAAATTCTGGTGTTGGCGCGACAGAAGCTGCCGGCGGAGCTGCCGTGGCTGCCGCGTGAGACGAGCGTGACGACGCCCATCACCGAGCCGCTCTTCCGCGCCTACCTCCTGCCGTTCGAGATCACGAGTGTGCTGCTCCTGGTCGCGATCGTCGGCGCCGTCGTCCTCGCCAAGCGCCGGAGTTAGTCATGGTTCCCGAAGCCCTGTTCTTCTCGGCGATTCTGTTCGTGATCGGCGTCGTGGGCGTGCTCACGCGGCGCAACGCGATCATCATTTTCATGTGCGTCGAGCTCATGCTCAACGCCGTGAATCTGTCGTTCATTGGGTTTTCGCGGCTGTACGGAGCGGGCGGTCAGGTGTTCGTGATTTTCGTCATGAGCGTCGCCGCCGCTGAAGCAGCCGTTGGCTTGGCCATCATCATCGCGATCTTCCGCCACCACGAAACGGTGGACCTCAAGAACATCAATCTGCTCAAAGGGTGATGCTCCAGGTGCCCGTGCCCTTGGCCCAACCGGGCGGAGTGCATCCGCTTGCCGGCTCCATCGCCGAGCTGGTGTGGCTGCTGCCGATATTGCCGTTGATCGGTTTCGTGATCAACGGCGCCATCTCGTTGTTCACGTCGTTCCACGCGGGACCGGCGGATCCGTCGGCCGCGCACGGCGAGCACGGCGTTGCGCACGCCGGCCACGAGGCACACGACGCGCACGATGAGCACTCGGCGCACACGACGCACACGACGCGCACGATGAGCACGAGGCGCCCACGCGCGCCCCGCTGCACGCCATCGTGACGATCGTCGGACCACTCGTGCTGATTCTCGCCTTTGCACTGGCGGTCGCGATTTTCTTCGCGATGCCGTCGCACATGGCCACGCCGTTCGTCAAGACGTACTTCGCCTGGATGCCGGTGGGCACCGACCTGCCGATTCATTGGGCATTCCAGGTGGATCAATTGTCGGTGATGATGGTGCTGTTCGTCACCGGTGTGAGCGCGCTGATTCACATCTTCAGTGTCGGCTACATGGGCGACGATCGGGGCTACGCGCGCTACTTCGCGTTCCTGAACCTGTTCGTCGCGTTGCTGGTGCTCGTGTTGGGCGCGAGCTATCCGGTGATGTTCGTCGGGTGGGAAGGCGTGGGCCTCGTCTCGTACCTGTTGATCGGATTCTGGTTCAACGACAAGGCGAACGCCGATGCGGGCAAGAAGGCCTTCATCGTGAATCGCATCGGCGACTTCGGATTCCTGATCGCGATGTTCCTGATCTGGTCGAACGTGGGCACGCTGGACTTCTCCGGCGTGGCAGCGGGCGTCGGTTCGCTGCCGGCGGGCGGACCGTTGCTCACGACCATCTGTCTGTTCCTGTTGCTCGGCTGCACGGGCAAGAGCGCGCAGATCCCGTTGTACGTCTGGCTCCCCGATGCGATGGCCGGCCCGACGCCGGTGTCGGCGCTCATTCATGCGGCGACGATGGTGACCGCGGGCGTATATCTCGTGGCGCGGAGCTCGTTCCTGTTCTCGCTGTCGCCCGTTGCTTGCCTAACGGTAGCGGTGATCGGCGCGGTGACGGCGCTGTTCGCGGCGACGATCGGCCTCAAGCAGTGGGACATCAAGAAGGTCCTGGCGTATTCGACGGTCTCGCAGATCGGCTACATGTTCATCGGCGTCGGGGTGGGCGCCTACGTGGCCGGTCTGTTTCACGTCATCACGCACTCGTTCTTCAAGGCGCTGCTGTTCCTCGGCGCCGGTTCGGTGATCTTCGGGATGCATGCGGCGTATCACCACACGCACAGCACCGAAGACGCGCAGGACATGCGCAACATGGGCGGGCTGCGCGCGTACATGCCGGTGACGTTCGTCATGATGTGGATCGCGACGCTGGCGATCTCCGGCATTCCCATCTTCGCCGGATTTTTCTCCAAGGATGAGATCCTCGGCTCGGTGATCGCGCGGGCGGGCGACAGCACGCTCGCCGATGTCCATTGGTTAGGCATTCCGGGCAGCGCCGTGTTGTACGCGGTGTACGTGCTGGGGCTCGCCGGTGCGTTCCTGACCGCGCTGTACATGACGCGCATGATGCTCTACACTTTCCACGGACCGAACCGGAGCGGCGCCGAGAACCAGGCGCAGCTGCACGAGGCGCCGCCGATCCTTACGTTCCCGGTGGTCGTGCTCGGTGTGTTGAGCGTGTTAGGCGGCATCATCAATCTGCCGGCGTTCCTGCACCTGCCCGCGGGTTGGACCGGCGCGCTCGATCAGTGGCTCGCGCCGGTGGTCGGCGACGCGACGCTCCATGTCACGCACGGGGTCGCGGCCGAAACGCCCAACGAGTTGGCGCTCGTCGGACTGGCCGTCGTGGTCGCCATCGCCGGCATCGTCACCGCCTTCGTGAAGCTCAAGCCGGCGGCGCTCGTACCCAAGCGCGAGGCGCAGCCCGCGACGGGATTCGAGCGGGTGCTCGAGAACAAATACTACGTGGACGAGTTCTACGATCGCGCGGTGGTCACGCCGGTGGTCGCGGTATCGCGCTCGTTCTTGTGGAAGGGCATCGATGCCGGGCTCATCGATGGAGTCCTGGTGAACGGCAGTGCGTGGTTCATGCGCGGGCTCGCGCGCATCGGCTCGTGGTTGCAAACGGGCCAGGTGGGTGCGTACGCCTGGGCGATCGTCATTGGGGTGCTCGCGGTGCTGGGCGCCTTCACTCTCCGCTGATCCATGCGCGAATTCCTCGCCTCCATTCACTACGGCGCGTGGGTTCTGCCGGCGCTGCTGCTGATTCCGCTGGCCGGCGCGCTGATCATCGTGCTGCAGTCGGCCTTCTCGCGCGACGACAGTTCGCTCGCCGCGGCGCCCTCGGCGCGGTGGATCGCGCTGATCACGTTCCTCCTCGAGTTCATCGTCTCGTTAGGCATGTGGTGGGCATTCGACCCGGGCACCATTGCGTGGCAGTTCCGCGTCACGCATTGGTGGATCCCGGGTTGGGGCGCCAACTTCGACGTCGGGGTCGACGGCATCTCCCTCTTCATGGTGCTGCTCACCACGTTCCTCATGCCGCTGTCCGTGTTGGGCGGATGGACCAGCGTGCGCGAGAAGGTGCGCAGCTACTACGCGCTGCTGCTCATCCTGACCACCGGCATGATCGGCGTGTTCCTCGCGCTCGACCTCCTGTTCTTCTACGTGATGTGGGAGGTCATGCTGATTCCGATGTACTTCATCATCGGGATCTGGGGCGGCGAGCGGCGCATTTATGCCAGCGTCAAGTTCTTCATTTATACGTTCCTCGGATCGCTGCTCATGCTCGTCGCGATCCTGTATCTGTGGCTGCACTCGGTCGACACCGTCACACTGAGCAACAGCTTCAGCTACGACACCATCATGCAGCACGCGGCGTTCACATCGCGCGCGGCGCTCTGGCTCTTCGGCGCGTTCTTCCTCGCGTTCGCGGTCAAGGTGCCGATGTTCCCGTTCCACACGTGGCTGCCGGACGCACATACCGAGGCGCCCACGGCCGGATCGGTGATCCTCGCCGGCATCATGCTCAAGATGGGGACGTACGGGTTCCTGCGCTTCGCGCTCCCGCTGTTCCCGGGGGCGGCGCTCACGCCGTGGGTGCGCGACACGATCCTCACGCTCGCGGTCATCGGCATCATTTACGGCGCGCTCGTGGCGATGGTCCAGCCCGACTTCAAGCGCCTCGTCGCCTATTCATCGGTGAGCCACCTCGGCTTCGTGATGTTAGGCATCTATGCGCTGACGCTGCAGAGCGTGCAGGGCGCGCTCATGGTGATGATCAACCACGGCATCTCGACCGGCGCCCTGTTCCTCCTCATCGGCATGATCTACGAGCGGAAGCACACGCGTCTCATCGACGCGTACGGAGGCATCGCGCGCGTGGTGCCGATGTTCGCCGTCGTACTGACGCTCGTGTCGCTGAGCAGCATCGGACTCCCCGGCACGAACGGATTCGTGGGCGAATTCCTGGTGCTCGTCGGCTCGTTCAAGACGCATCCGTGGTTCACATTGTTCGCCACGACCGGCGTCATCTTCGCCGCGTGCTACCTGTTGTGGGCGATACAGCGCATCCTGTTCAACAAGCTGGACAAGCCGGAGAACGCGCTGCTGCGGGATCTGAATCCGCGCGAATTGGTGATCGTCGCCGTGGTCACCATCACAATTCTCTGGATCGGCATCTATCCGGCGCCGGTGCTTCGGCGCATGGAGCGCTCGGCGCAGAACTTCGTGCAGGTCGTGACGTCGAGCCCCGGAGCGCGGCTCGCGAGCGCGCCTGAGACCGGAGGCTCGCGATGATGTCCTTCGATCTCTCGATTCCGGGTCAGCTGAGCCTCGCACTGCTGCCGGAGCTGGTGTTGGCCGCCGGCGCGATGCTGCTCCTGCTCATCGCGGCGTGGGGCAAGGAATCGGATGCGCGCGCTCGCACGGTCGGCGTGCTCGCGATCGTGCTCAGCCTCATCACGAGCGCGATCATCATCTGGATGTGGCTCTCCGGCGCCAAGGCCACGCCCGGCATCATCGCGGTGGACAGCTTCCGTTGGGCCAGCGACCTCGTGATCCTGATCGCGACCATCATTACCATCGCGTTAGGCCTCGACTACGCGCGCGTCGAGCAGCTGGTCTCGGCCGAGACGTACGTGCTGGTGCTGCTGGCGTCGGCGGGCATGATGCTGCTCACGTCGGCGCGCGACCTGATCATGGTGTTTCTCGGCATCGAGCTCATGTCGATCGCCGTGTACATCCTGGCCGGCGTCAACCGCCGCAGCGCCAAAGCCGCCGAGGCGTCGCTCAAGTATTTTCTGTTAGGCGCGTTCTCCACCGGGTTCCTGCTGTACGGCATCGCGCTCATCTACGGGGCCACCGGAAGCACCGACCTGGCGACGATCGGCGCCAAGGTCACCGGCGCCACGATTGGCAGCCAGCCGATGCTGCTCGCCGGCATCGCGCTCCTCCTCGTCGGGTTCGCGTTCAAGGTGGCCGCCGTCCCGTTCCACATGTGGACGCCCGACGTCTACGAGGGCGCACCGACGCCGATCACCGCGTACATGGCGGCGGCAGTGAAGGCCGCTGCCTTCGCCGCACTGTTCCGCGTGTGGCGCGAAGCGTTCCCCGGCGCGCTCGGCTCGTGGCACCTGGCACTCTGGTGGCTCGCCGTGCTCACGATGGTGGTCGGCAACCTCGTCGCGCTCGTGCAGAAGAACATCAAGCGGATGCTCGCGTACTCGAGCATTGCGCACGCGGGCTATCTGCTGGTCGCGGTGGTTGCCAACAATCAGCTCGGCTCGGCCGCGTTTCTGTTTTACGTCCTCGCGTATACGCTGGCAACCATGGGCGCCTTCGGTGTCGTCATTGCCGTGGGCGAGCCGGGCGAGCGCCATCAGCAGTTGAGCGACTTCGCGGGACTCTGGACCGTGCGCCCCTGGTTGGCGGCAGCGATGGCGGTGTTCATGCTGGCGCTCCTCGGCTTCCCGATCGCGGGCGGGATGGGATTCTTTGCCAAATGGTACGTGCTCCAGGCGGCGCTCGACGCGACACATCCCGAAACGGGACTGGCCGTCGTGGTCGTGCTCGCGAGCGTGCTGTCGGCGGGCTATTACCTGGCAGTCGTGATGGTGATGTTCATGCGGCCGCGATCGGCAGATGCTCCCGCGCTGCGGCCGGTGCGCACGCCGACGTTCCTCGTCGTGTACGCATCGGCAATCATATTGCTGTTTTTCGGCATATTTCCCGGAGGGTTCACGGGTCTTGCCCGCAACAGCGTACCGACGATCACGGCAAGCGCGCCGTCCGCGTCACCGCCGACAGCGGTAGCGGGCCGGTGATCCAAGCGAGGCCGCCACGCGGCCTCGCGTCGTTTCGAGGGCGGGCGGCAGCATGGTTGGGCACGAGGGAGGAGGCACAGTGGGATTCAGCCAGCAGATCTTCCGGCAGTACGACGTGCGCGGCGTGGTCGGCGACGACCTCACCGGACAGACGGCGCATGCGTTAGGCCGGGCGTACGCCGCCTATCTGACCCAGCATCAGATTCGCGGACCCATCGCCGTTGGACGCGACAATCGTCCGAGCGGCGGCATGCTGCGCGAATCGCTGGTCCGCGCGCTGACCGAATCGGGGCTCGATGTCCTGGACATCGGCGTGGTGCCAACGCCGCTGCTCTACTGGAGCCTCTACAATCTTCCCGTCGCCGGCGGCATCCAGATCACGGGGTCGCACAATCCGCCGGAGTACAACGGATTCAAGTTGTGCGTCGGCAAGACCTCGCTCCACGGCGAAGAAATCCAGGAGCTGTACCGTCTCATTGTCGGCGGACGCTTCCCGGCGGGGAAGGGCGAGGTGCAGTCGGTTCCGGTCATCGACAGGTACGTGCACGACATCGCCACGCGCGTCGGCAAGATCTCGCGCCCGCTGCGCGTGGTGGTCGACTGCGGCAACGGCGTCGGCTCGTTAGTCGCGCCGCAGTTGTTCGACAAGTTGGGCGTCAAGTGGACCGGGCTCTTCTGCGAGAGCGACGGCCGCTTCCCGAATCATCATCCGGATCCGACGGTGGTCGCGAACGTGCAGGATCTCATTGGCGCGGTGACGCGGACGTCAGCCGACATCGGCATCGCGTTCGATGGCGACGCGGATCGCATCGGGGTGGTGGATGGATGCGGCGACATCGTGTGGGGCGACTACATCCTCATCGTGTATGCGCGCGATGTGCTCGCGCGGACGGGGACGGGACAGTCCATCATCTTCGACGTGAAGTGCTCGCAGGCGCTCAGCGATGAGATCACGCGCGCCGGCGGAACGCCGGTGATGTGGAAGACCGGTCACTCGTTGATCAAGGACAAGATGAAGGAGCTGCGGGCGCCGTTGGCCGGCGAGATGTCGGGGCACATGTTCTTTACCGAAGGCTTCTACGGCCACGACGATGCGCTTTACGGCGCGGCGCGGCTGCTGCGCATCATCGCCGACTCGGGACGCAGCATCACCGAGTTGTTGGCGGACGTCCCGCGCTACGTCTCGACGCCGGAGCTCCGCGTGGATGTGCCGGAGGAGCGCAAGTTTGCGATCGTCGATGCGGCGGTGCGTCATTTCCGGCGGACGCACGAGGTGATCGATGTCGACGGCGCGCGCGTGCTCTTCGGCGACGGCTGGGGTCTCATCCGCGCGTCGAACACGCAGCCGGTGCTCGTGATGCGCGTCGAGGCCCGGACGCCGGAGCGGGTGAGCGCCATCCGCGCCGAGCTCGACGACTTTCTGCGCGGGCAGGGCGTCCCCGCCTAACGTGACTCCGCGACGGTGGGCCGTGCTCGCCGTAGCGGCGGTCGCGTCGTTCCTCATCCTGGGACGCGTGATCACCGGCGTCATCGCCGACTATCAATGGTATGCGGCGCTCGGCGCCGCGGCCGTGTGGCGGACGCGGACGCTGACCAATCTGGGGCTGCGCCTGACGTCGGGCGTCCTGGCAGCGGCCTTCGTGTTCGCCAACCTCTACGGCGTGCGCCACAGCGTGGTCTCGCTGGTGCTCCCGCGACGCGTGGCCAACATCGAGATCGGCGAAGAGATTCCGGGCACGTACCTCGTGGCGGCCGCGGCGATTCTCGCCATCTTGTTAGGCGCGCTGCTCACGCTGCCATCGAGTACGTGGATGTCGTGGGTGCTCGCGCACCACGGCATTCCGTTCAACGAAAGCGATCCCTACTTCGAGGCCGATCTCGGCTTTTACGTCTACTGGCTGCCGTTCGAGTCGGCGGTCTATCTCTGGGCGCTGATCGCCGTGATGGTCGTGACCGCGGTCGTGATCTTCCTCTACGCCTTGACGCCGAGTCTGCGCTGGGAGCGCGGATCGTTGTACGTGTCGCACTACGTGCGGCGCCACTTGGTCGTGCTGTGTTGTCTCCTGCTGCTGCTGATGGCGTGGCGCTACCGGCTGGAGGCGTATCGCGTGCTGTTCTCCGGCTCCGGCCCCGACGGGCTCTTCACCTTCACGGATCATCGCGCGGGGATTCCGGTGAGCCTGTGGATGTCTATCGCGACGGTCGCCGCCGCGTTCGTCGTGTTGTTTTTCGGATGGACCGGGCAGCTGCGCGTCGCGGTGTCCACGTTAGGCGTACTGCTCGTGGTCGCGTTCGGCGCGCGCGAGATCGCACCCGTCATCGCGCGCCATTTCGCGCCCGTCGCCGATGCCGAGCTGCGCGAACGACCATATCGGCAGGTGCGCGTCGACTACACGCGCCGCGCCTACGCGCTCGATCGCATCGAGCGATCGGACTCGCTCGTGTTTCCGTCGGCCGACGACGTCGCCGGCACGGTACCCGTGTGGGACCCGCTGCCGCTCGAGCAGTCGCTGGAGCGCGGCCACGATGTCGAGGGCATCGCCCACGGCGTGGGGTGGTCCGCCACGCCGCTCGGACTCACGGCCGTCGTGGTGACCGGGCCGAGCCAGGAGGGTGAGCTGCTCGATGCTGCGGGCTCGCCCGCAGCGCCCAGGGAAGTTTCGTGGAGCGCGACGCGCGTGCGTGCGAGTCTCGCCGACGACAACGGCGACCCCGTGCTCGGCGCGCCCGGAGCGTCGAGCGCCTCGCGACCGCTGCCGCCGGTGCTCGTGTACGACTCGGTGCCCGGCTACGCGCTCGTGCTCGACAGCACGGGCAACATCGCGGCACCGCGGTTGGACAACGGCGTCGATCGCATCGTGCAGGCATGGAGTCAGCAGAATCTGCGGCTGCTGTCGCTCGATCGCCCGGGCGTGCGGGTGCTCACCCGCCGGGGCGTGGAGGACCGGATCGACGCGGTGGCGCCGTTTTTCGTGCAGGGCACATCGGTGCTCCCCGTTGTGGCCGACGACTCGCTCTACTGGACCGTGGCGCTGTACGACGCCAGCGCGGATTATCCGCTCAGCAAGCGGGTCACGGTGGGCGACGATGAGTACGGTCTCGTTAGGCACGCGGCCACGGCGATCGTGAACGCGCACACCGGCCGTGTGTCGCTCCTCGCCGACGTCGCCGTTGGGCCGATCGCGCAGACCTGGATGCGGGAATTTCCGTCGCTGTTCACGTCGCCCGACCGCATGTCGGCCGCGCTGCTCGCGGCGCTGCCGCCCCCCGTGGATGGCGTGCGCATCCAGGCCGATCTGCTGGCGCGATTCGGCTTGAGCGGCGACTCGAGCTGGATGGGGCATCTGCCGTGGAACGGCGGCGCGGATTCCGTGCTGCGGGACGGCAGCGCGCTGCTCTTCGCCACGGGCCGCGGCCGCCTCGGCTGCAGCCAGGCGGTGCTCGATTCCACGGACCGGCTCGCGGGCGCGGTGCTCGGCACCGGTGGACGCAATTCGTCGGTGTACTGGATTCCGCTCGACCCGCGCGGGCCGCGCTGGAATTCGGTCCTCGATGAGATGCGGCGAGCGCTCGACAGCACGGCGACCGTTCCGCGCGATGCGCGCATCCGGTTCGGCGAGGTGCGTGTGGTGCCGCTGGCGCATGGCCTGGCGCTGGTGCAGCCGGCCTACGTGTGGAAGGCGGACGTGCCGCCGACGGTCGCCCGCGTAGCGGTGTCGCGCGATACGCTGGTGACCACGGGGCATACCCTGGGCGAGGCGTTAGGCGTGGCGGCGGTAGCGGCGGCGGACACCGTGCCGATCGCGCCCGGCGATTTCCGCGCGCGGGTCCACGAGCTGTACGACCGGATGCACGCGGCGCTGCAGCGCGGGGACTGGGTCGCGTTCGGCCGCGCCTACGACGCGTTGGGCCAACTCCTGCTCAAGCCCGCGCCGTGACGCCGGAACAGGCCATCACACCCGGCGTCGCGGTCATCGCGTTAGGCGGCAACGCGCTCGCGCCGGCGGGCGAGCGCTCGACCATCCACGACCAGTTCCGCCACACGCGCGAGAGCCTCGGCGCCATCGTCGATCTGGCGCTCGACGGCTGGAATCTGTGCGTCGTGCACGGCAACGGCCCGCAGGTGGGCGACGAGCTGATGCGCAACGAAGCGGCGCGGGCGGAGATCGACCCGCTTCCGTTAGGCGTCCTCGTCGCCGCGACGGCGGGCTGGATCGGCTACATGATCCAGCAGTCGCTGGAGAACGCGCTCCGCCGCGCCGGCGCCGACCGCGCCGTGGCAACCGTCATCACCCAGGTGCAGGTCGCGCCCGACGACCCGGCGCTCACCGCGCCCACCAAGTTCATCGGCCACGCGCTCGACGAGGAACGCGCACGCCGCCTCGCCCATGCCGGCGTCGCTGTCAAGCAGGATGCGCGCGGGCACTGGCGGCGCGTCGTGGGCAGTCCACGGCCGCTCGCGATTCACGAGATCGGTGTCATCGCCCGACTGGTCGAGTCCGGCACGATCGTCGTCGCGTGCGGCGGCGGCGGCGCACCCATTTATCCGGACCGCGTGCTCGGATGGGAAGGCGTGGATGCGGTGATCGACAAGGATCTCGCCGCCGCCGTGCTCGCGCGCGATCTCGGCGCCAGCTTGCTGCTCATCCTAACGGACGTCGACGCCGTGTATGCGGACTTCGGCACGCCGGCGCAGCGCGCGCTGCGAACGCTGTCGATCGCCGAAGCCGACGCACTCGATCGCGCCGGCGCGTTCGGCGAAGGCAGCATGGCGCCCAAGGTGCGCGCCGCGATGGATTTCGTGCGACGAACCGGAGGGCGCGCTATCATTACGGAGCTCAGTCGCGGACGCGAAGCGGTACGCGGCGAGGCAGGAACGACGATCACATTGGAGAGTCCGTGAACATTCACGAATACCAGGCCAAAGACATTTTCCGCCGCTACGGAATTCCCGTTCCGCCCGGCGATGTGGCAACGACACCCGATGAGGCCGAGCGTATTGCGCGCGCATACGGCACCGGCGTCGTCGTGAAAGCGCAAGTGCACGCCGGTGGCCGAGGCAAGGCGGGGGGCGTCAAGCTCGCGAAAACGCCCGCCGATGCACGCGCCGCGGCGCAGCAGATCATCGGCATGCAGATCAAGGGACTCACCGTGCCCAAGGTGCTGGTCACGCCGGCCGCCGACATCGCGAGCGAAGCCTACGCCGGCGTGATCGTGGATCGCGGATCGAAGCGCGCGGTGTTCATGGTGAGCCCCGCCGGCGGCATCGAGATCGAAGAAGTTGCCGCCACGATGCCCGACAAGATCATGCGGCTCGCCGTGGATCCTCGCTATGGACTGCTGCCGTTCGAAGCGACGCGGCTCGGTTTCTTCCTCTACAAGAATGCGAGGCTGGCGCGCGACGCATCGAAGATTCTGCGCCAGCTCTGGCAGGCGTTCACCGGAAGCGGGGGATCGCTGGCCGAGATCAATCCGTTAGCCGTGACCACCGGCGGCGACTTGCTCGCGCTCGATGCGAAGATGGTGATCGACGACAACGAGCTCGATCGGCGTCCCGACATCGCGGCGCTGCGCGACGAAACCGCCGAGAATCCCAGCGAGCTCGCGGCGCGGCGCGCGAACCTCACGTTCATCAAGTTGGATGGCAACGTGGGCTGCGTCGTGAACGGCGCCGGACTCGCCATGGCGACGATGGATCTCGTCAAATACTACGGCGGCGAGCCCGCGAACTTCCTCGACATCGGCGGGTCGTCCAACCCCGAGAAAGTAATCAACGCGCTCAAGATCATCACGCGCGATCCGAACGTGAAAGCGATCCTGTTCAACATCTTCGGCGGCATCACACGCACGGACGACGTGGCGAACGGTATCGTCGCCGCGACGCGCGATGCGCCGCTCAACGTACCGATGGTGATTCGCCTAACAGGCACCAACGAGGAAATCGCCGTACAGATCCTGCAGGAGCACGGATTCAGCGCGATGACCGACATGGACGAAGCCGTGCAGAAAGCCGTACGGTTGGCGACGGGAGGGAAGGCGGCGTGAGCATTTTCATCGATCGAAACACGAAGCTGGTGGTGCAGGGCATCACCGGCCGCGACGGTTCGTTCCACGCAAAGCAGATGCTCGAGTACGGCTTCCACGCAAAGCAGATGCTCGAGTACGGCACCTGCGTCGTGGCCGGCGTCACGCCGGGCAAGGGCGGCCAAACGTTCGAGAACAGCGTGCCGGTGTTCGACACCGTGGCCGATGCGGTCGCCGCCACGGGCGCGAATACGTCGGTGATCTACGTGCCGCCGCCGTTCGCCGCCGACGCCATGATGGAAGCCGCCGATTCCGGCATCTCGCTCATCGTCTGCATCACCGAGGGCGTGCCGGTGTTGGACATGACGCGGGTGTATCCCTACGTGCAGGATCGCAAGGCGCGACTGATCGGGCCTAACTGTCCCGGACTCATCACGCCCGGCATGAGCAAGGTCGGAATCATACCCGGTCGCATCTGCACGCCGGGACACGTCGGCGTCGTGAGCCGGTCGGGCACGCTCACCTACGAAGTCGTGTACCAACTCACGCGCGCGGGGATCGGGCAGAGCACGTGCGTCGGTATCGGCGGCGATCCGATCAACGGGACGAGCTTCATCGACTGCCTCCAGGCGTTCGAGGCGGATCCCGACACGAGAGCCGTCGCGATGATGGGTGAGATCGGCGGCACCGATGAGCAGCAGGCGGCGGAGTTCGTGCGTGCGCACATGTCCAAACCGGTGGTCGGATTCATCGCCGGACAGACCGCACCGCCGGGACGTCGCATGGGACACGCCGGCGCAATCATTTCCGGTTCGGCAGGAACGGCAGCGGAGAAGTTGGAGGCATTCAAGTCCGCGGGGATGGGCGTGGCCCAACGGCCCGTGGACTTCGTTCCGCTGCTCAAAGAACGGTTGTGAAGCTTTCGGATCTCGTCCGCGTCGAGCGTGTGGTGACGCCTCTCGATGCAACAACGCTCGAGGCGGCGGCGTTGGTGCTCGTCGAGCGCATCACCGGCGCCGGCGTGGTCGACGATCCGGCAAAGCTGCGCAGTCGCGTCGAGGAAGGGCGCGGCGAAGACATCGTGATGCTCGGGGATCGCGCGTTCCTGACGCACTACCGTACCGATGCCGTGCTCGAGCTCGTCGTCGCCGTTGGCGTCGCTGCGTCGCCGATTCCGCGCGACGCGCAGGACGCCGAGTCGCAGCAGGCGCGGCTGATCGTGCTCATCGTCGCTCCGCCGCGCCAGGCCGCGCGCTATCTCCAAGTGCTCGGCGCGTTCTCGCGGCTGTTGTCGCGAGCCGACGTCGTCGAAGCGTGGCTCGCCGCCCAGACGCCCGCGGAGATCGCCGGCCTGGCTGCGTTAGGCGAGATCGAAATCACACCGCACCTCGCGGTGCGCGACGTGATGACCATCCGGCCGCACACCACGCGTCCGGAAGTCGTTTTGCGCGACGCGGCGCGCGAAATGGTGCGGGCAGGCGTCGGCGGACTGCCGGTGGTCGATGCCGATGGGATGCGCCGATGGGATGCTGGTCGGGATGCTGAGCGAGCGCGAGCTCATGCGGCACATGCTGGTCAACGCCGCATTCTTCGGCGGCGGCCGCGGCGCGCACGGCGAATCGGTGCGACACGCCGGCGGCGCGGATCACACGCGACGCACGGTGCGCGACGTGATGACGCGCCAGGTGCTCTGCGTGTCGCCCGATCAACCGTTAGCCGAAGTCGCTTCGGTGATGTCCAACAAAGACGTCGAACGCGTGCCCGTGGTGCGGGACGGCCGCCTGGTCGGCTTCCTCACGCGCGGCGACATCGTTCGCAAACTCATAGGATCGTGATGCCATGGCTGGGACGCGTACGCTGACGATCATCAAGCCTGACGCCTTCGGCGCGGGGAAGACGGGAAAGATCATTGCCCATCTGGAAGCAGCCGGCTTCAAGATTCGCGCGGCGCGCGTGCTGCACCTCACGCAAGCGCAAGCCGAGGCGTTCTACGCGGTCCATCGCGAGCGGCCGTTTTTCGCGCCGCTCGTGCGGTTCATGACGTCAGGCCTGTGCATGCCGATGGTGCTCGAGCGCGCGGACGCCGTTGCCACGCTGCGTTCGGCGATCGGTGCGACCGATCCCGCCGAGGCGGCCGCCGGCACCGTGCGCAAGCTTTACGCGGAGTCCAAGGAGCGGAACGCGATCCACGCATCCGACTCCGACGAGAATGCGGAGCGGGAGGCGGCGTTCTTTTTCGCCGAGGCGGATCGCATCTAGGCGCGCGCTTCGGCGCGGCGGTGCTTGCTTGGACTGAAAAAGGCTCATAAGGATAACAAAAGGGAAACTAAGGATTAGGAAAATGATCGTTCTAC
>Ga0207695_10003308_pt1 | contig 22844 bp, 20 predicted proteins | sample KBSC54metaG_FD_184354 | JGI IMG/M metagenome (GOLD analysis project Ga0207695, IMG submission 184354) | Corn rhizosphere microbial communities from Kellogg Biological Station, Michigan, USA - KBS C5-4 metaG (SPAdes) (version 2) | ecosystem: Host-associated > Plants > Roots > Rhizosphere > Soil...
CGAAGAACCACACGGCGCTGTCCGCCTCGAAGCGCGGCAATTGCTTGTGCCGCCCCGCGTTGGCGTGCAGCGTCTTCTCCGTCGAGGCGAAGGCGTCGAACAGCGCCAAGCCGGCCGAGCGCGGGATGTGCTCGTCGTCCCACTGCAGATCGAACTCGATCGGGATCGTGATCCGCTTCGCCGGCTCGACCAGGACGTCGGGCCAGTGCTGCCCGAAGACGGCAGCGGTGATCCGGGCGTCGGAGGCGACCAGCGGGACACCGATCGCGGTGCCCATGTTGATGCCCCAATACCCGACCGGCCCGCCGGCGCCGATCTCTGGCAGCTCCTGGAGCGCGTCCAGGGTCGCACGCCACTCCGGCACGGCCTGCTCGGCGAGACAGGCGTTGTAGCGCACGACGATCGGCCCCTCCGGCTCGCCGGCCTCGCGCGCCGCGAACATCGCGTCGCGCTCGCGCTCGTCGTGCTCGGTGGTCGGCCGGGTGCCGTGGCCGGGCGCGTCGATGGCGGCGACGTGGAACCCGCAGGCGAGCACGAGCCGCTTGGCCCGCTCCGCGCTGGCGGGGGCCTTCTTGTGGATACCGCCGCCGTGGCCGATGAGAACCAGGGGCGCGCGGCCGGGACGGGTGTCCGGCGACCACAGGACGCCGGGGACCTCGCCCACAGTGAAGTCGCGTTCGCGGACACCGTCCGCGCGGGAATCACTGGTGAAGAGAAGTGAAAGAGAAGCAGACATGGCAGTCACCCTTCGGAAGCGCTGAACAGCGGCGCTCCCGGCGACTCCTGAGGTCAGTCGCCTGCCCGTGACAGCACGGGGAGCACCCACGTCGATACCGTCTTCATGGGTCTCACCTCCTCTGGTCCGGTCACGGCGTACGCACGCTAACCGCCCGCGGCAGCAGCGGGCAACAGAGTTTTTCTACGCCCCGCACGCCGCGGCCAGCGCCACCATCCACTCCCGGGCGGCTTTGCGCACTTCAGGGCTGAGCCCGGCCTCCAGCGCGTCCTCGCGCCGGCGTACCGCGGGCCGTGCCTTCCGGAACATCTCGCGCCCCGCCTCGGTCGCGTGCACCTGGTGCGCACGCCGGTCCGTCGGGTGCGGGGAGCGTTCGACGAGGCCGTGGGCTTCGAGGCCGGCGACCATCTCGTTCGCCGACTGCCGGGTGCTGCCGCACAGCCGGGCAACCTCGGCGATGGACAGGCCCGGCGTGTGGTCCAGCATCATCAGGGTGGCGAACTGCGGCACGGTCAGCCCGAACTCGGCGAGTTCGTCCTCGATGGCCGCGCGCATGCCGAGCCAGACGTGGCGGACGGCGAAACTGACGACGCCGTCGTCGCCCCACTTGTCGGAGTCTTTCTCCTGCCGTGCGGACATACCAGGGCACTCCGGTCTCATGATTGACAGGTACCTGACGAGTTTGCCAGGCTGGCATCCGACAGGTACCTGTCGATTCTACCGCCCGGCCGCGGCGCTCTGTGCAGCGCGATCCGTGTTCCTCACAGCCCCAGGATCCCTCATAGCCCGGGATTCCTCAGAGACCCAGGGGGGTCGTCCCGCATGCCCACCACCAGCCCGCCGTCCGCCAGCCGGCAGCGCCTGATCCTGACCGTCCTGATCTTCGCGCAGCTCCTGATCTGGATCGACGGCACCGTCCTGTCCACCGCCTACGAGACTCTCGCCGACCCGGTGAAGGGCCTCGGCGCCACGCCCGGCCAGCTCCAGTGGGCGACCGGCTCCTACACGCTGGTGCTGGCCACCGTGACTTTCACCGGCGGCGCCCTCGGCGACCGCTTCGGCCACCGCAACACCCTGCTGAGCGGCATGGCGCTGTTCGGCCTGGCCTCGGTCTTCGCCGCGTACTCGCACAGCACCGGCGAGCTGATCGCGGCCCGCGCGATCATGGGCCTGGGCGCCGCGCTGCTGATCCCGGCCACGCTGGCTGTCATCAGCTTCACCTATCCGCCCGAGCAACGGCCGCAGGCCTTCGGCGTGCTCAGCAGCTTCGCCGGGGTCGGCATCGCCGCCGGGCCGGTGCTGGCCGGGCTGATGCTGGCGAACTTCTGGTGGGGGTCGGTGTTCCTGATCAACGTGCCCGTGGTGGCGGCCGGCCTGGTCGCGATCGCGCGGACCGTGCCGAACTTCCAGCCGCCGGCCAGGCGCGGGCTGGACTTCCCCGGCCTGGTGCTCTCCACCGCCGGACTCGGCCTGCTCTCCTACGGCCTGATCCGGGCCGGCCAGGACGGCACCGTCACCGAGCCGCAGGTGTGGAGCACGGTCGTGGCGGGTCTGGCGGTCACCGCGGCGTTCGTGGTCGTGGAACTGCGCCGGAAGTACCCGAGCTTCGATCCCCGGCTGTTCCGACTGCGGCAGTTCGCCGCCGGCAACGTCACGCTGACGCTGATGTTCCTGGCGTTGAGCGCGAGCGGCTTCTACTTCGCCTTCTACCTCCAGGGCGCCCGCGGCTACTCGGCGCTGCACGCCAGCCTCATCGGCGTCCCGGGCGCGCTCGGCGTCGTGGTCGGCGGGCCGCTGGCCGCCAAGCTCGCGCGCCGCACATCGGTCCGCCGGGTCAGCGGCACCGCGCTGGTGGTCACCACGATCACTCTGGCGATGTTCTCGCGCGTCGGGCTGCACCTGCCGATCCCCGCCTACATCGCGGTGGCCGTCGTCCAGGCGACGGCGATCGGCATGACCATCGCGCCGCTGACCGGGGCGATCCTCGGCTCGCTGCCGCTGGCCCAGGCCGGCGCGGGCAGCGCGGTGAACGCCACGATGCGGCAGACCGGCAGCGTGCTGGGCATCGCGCTCGGCGGCACGATCCTGTCGATCGGCTACCGGCACGCGATCAGCGGCTCCGTCTCCGGACTGCCCGGCCCGCTGAAGCAGGAGGCTGAGACATCCGCCGAGCTGGCGCGGAATGTGGCCCGGCACAACGGGATTCCCGGTCTCGCCCATCAGGCGGACCTCGCCTTCGTGCACGCGATGCACACCGGCATGGCGTGGGCGGCGGCGGCCACCGGGATCGGGGCGCTGTTGGTGTTCGGCGGATTCGCCAAGCCCCGCAAGGCGAAGACCGCCGCGGGTCATCCCGAGGCGACGGCCGCGATGCCGGAATCCGCTGCCGTGTAAGGAAAAGCGGTGGCGCGCCGGGCGGCGCCGCCAGCATTCTTTGAGGGCACCTCCCGGTGCGCAGGCAGCGGTTCCTTCTGCGAACAGTGACCAGACCAGACCGCAGCCGGTTCAGATCTCGGGAGCGCGCCATCGACTTCGCAAAGGGCCGGCCGCCTGACGGTCGGCCCTGTGAAACGCGCCGCTCCCCGCAGTTTCGGGGGTTCCACTCGTGGTGAAGTTCAACAAGCTCGCGGCCAAGACCATCAAGACGTTCGAGGGTGGCAAGGCCTACCAGCGCGGCCCGAAGGCGGACCTGTTCCTGCTCGCGGTCACGAACATGGTCGGCGAGGACACCTTCTACGAGTCCGCCGACGTCCGCGACGAGCGCTACCGCTCGCTGGTGCGGGCCGTCGCCGTCACCGACCCCGAGTGGATGTTGCGCTTCGTGACCTGGCTGCGGCTGGGGGCGAACATGCGCAGCGCCGCCGTCGTCGCGGCGTGCGAGGCCGTGCGGGCGCGGCTGGAGGCCGGCGCGACCGGGCACAACCGGCAGCTGATCGCCGCCGCGTGTCAGCGTGCTGACGAGCCCGGCGAGGTGCTGGCGTACTGGACCGGCCGGTACGGGCGTGCGCTGCCGAAGCCGGTGAAGCGCGGTGTCGCCGACGCCGTGGGCCGGCTGTACAACGAGTACTCGTTCGCGAAGTACGACTCGGACGCCAAGGGCTACCGGTTCGGCGACGTCATCGACCTCGTGCACCCGGCCGCCGCGGCCGACAAGCCGTGGCAGGGCGACCTGTTCCGGCACGCGCTGGACCGCCGCCACAACCGCGACAACCCGGTACCGGAGACGCTGACCAAGCTGACCAAGCGCGCTCGCCTGCTGGCGCTGCCGGTCGACGAGCGGCGCGGGGCGCTGCTCGCCGAGGGCGGCGCGGAGCGGCTGGCCGAGGCCGGGATGACGTGGGAGGCGCTGGCCGGGTGGCTGCAGGGGCCGATGGACCGGGTCGCGTGGGAGGCGGTCATCCCGTCGATGGGCCTGATGGCGCTGGCGCGGAACCTGCGGAACTTCGACGAGGCGAAGGTCGGCGACGAGGTCGCCCGGCAGGTCTGCTCCCGGTTCCTGGACGCCGAGCAGGTGGGGCGGTCGCGGATGCTGCCGTACCGCTGGCTCTCGGCGTACAAGGCCGCGCCGTCGCTGCGATGGGGCCACGCGCTGGAGGGGGCGCTGGGGCACGCGATCGCGGGGATCCCGGAGCTGCCGGGCCGCACGCTGGTCCTGGTCGACACCTCCGGGTCGATGACCGGCCGGGTGTCGGCGCGCTCGACCGTCACGCACCTGGACATCGGGGCCCTGATCGGGGTCGCGCTGGCCGACCGCATGGCGGGCTCCGGGCGCGCGGGCGCCGTGGACCTCGTCGGGTTCGCCGACGGCACGTTCACGCACGAGCTCGCCAAGGGCGGCAGCGTGCTGCGCGGCGTCGAGGCGTTCGCGAAGCGCTCGGGCGAGGTCGGGCACGGCACGCGCATGGTCGAGGCGATCGCCGCGCGCTACGCCGGGCACGACCGCGTGGTGATCGTCAGCGACATGCAGACGTTCCCGTTCTACTACCAGGACAAGGGTGCGGACTCGTTCATCCCGGACTCGGTCCCGGTCTTCGGGCTCAACACCTCGGGCTACGGCCCGAGCGCGCTGCCGCCCGGGAAGCGGAACCGCTTCGAGATCGGCGGGTTCTCGGACAAGGTGTTCACCATGTTCGGGCTGCTCGCCACGGGCGACGCCCCGGCCTGGCCGTTCTGATCCTTTCTGGGGCATTGCGCGGGTTTTGTAAGGAGCGGTAGCGCGTCCGGCTATGGCCAGATTCGCTACCGCTCAGTAACATGCGCCGTGTGATCGACGGCATAGACCTCACGACCCTCGCGATCCCGTTCTATGTGCTGTTCATGGCGCTGGAACTGCTCTCGCTGCGGTTCTTCCCGGACCCGGGCGAGCAGGGCTACACCGTCAAGGACACCACCACGTCGCTGACGATGGGCATCGGCTCGATCATCTGCAACCTCGGCTGGGGCCTGGCCACGGTCGCCGCCATCGCCGGCGTGCACGTGGTGTCGCCCTGGCGCATCGGCAGCTCGGCGACCAGCTGGATCGTGCTCTTCGTGGCCTACGACTTCTGCTACTACTGGGAGCACCGCGCCAACCACCGCGTCCGCATCCTCTGGGCCTCGCACGTGGTGCACCACTCCAGCCGGCACTACAACCTGTCCACCGCACTCCGCCAGACCTGGACGGGCGTGGGCAACACGATCTTCCTCCTGCCGCTGGCCCTGGCCGGCTTCCCGGCCTACATGATCTTCGCCACCGGCTCGATGAACCTCCTGTACCAGTTCTGGATCCACACCGAGCGCATCGGCAAGATGTGGCGCCCGATCGAGCTGGTGATGAACACACCCTCGCACCACCGCGTCCACCACGGCTCGAACCAGGGCTACCTGGACAAGAACTACGGCGGCGTGTTCATCGTCTTCGACCGCCTGTTCCGCTCCTTCGAGCCGGAGGGCGAACCGGTGGAGTACGGACTGACGAAGAACATCGGCACGTACAACCCGCTGCGCGTCGCAGTGCACGAGTACGCGGCGATCGCGCGGGACGTGCGCGGCGCGGATGGATGGCGGGCGCGGTTCGGGTACATGCTGCGCGGCCCGGGGTGGGCGCCGGCGGGAAGTGCCGCCGCCGTCGCGACCGCGACGGCCTAAAACCCGTCGCCCCGCTCCGGCCGCGGTACCTACGCTGGTGCGTGTGCTGAGCAACGAACAGCTGAAGGAGTTCGGCGAGCGGGGGTACCTCGTCGTGCCGGGTGTGGTGGCGCCGGAGGTGGTGGAGGGGGCCGGTCAGCGGATCGACGAACTGATCGCGGCCGAACCGCCGAGCGAGGGCCATGTCGGGCACCACTTCTACTTCCCGAAGGCGGCCGACGAGCCGGCGCTGATCGGGGCGTTGATGGACGCCGGATCGGGTGGCGGGCCCAGTGCCTTCGCCTACGCGGAAGCGCTCACGGATCCCGGACTTTTGGAGGCGCCGCAGCAGGTGCAGGTGGCGCTGAACATTCCGCCGTACTCGCATCAGCCGGGGCGACCGCACATCGACGCCGCGATCAGTGAGCCGACGCCGGGCTTCGCGCCCAACAGCTTCACCCTGCTGGCCGGGGTCTTCGTCACCGACCAGCTCGGCGAGAACTCGGGCAACCTGTGGGTCTGGCCGGGCACGCACCTCACGCACGCGGAGTACTTCCGGGAGCGCGGCATCGAGATGTACTGCGCCTATCCGGATGTGAAGCTGCCCGAGCCGGAACAGGTCACCGCGCGCGCCGGCGACCTGCTGCTCGCGCACTATCTGCTCGGGCACAACATCGGCGGGAACTACGAGTCGGAGACGACGCGGCGGATGCTGTACTACCGGATCAGCGGACGCGGGCATTCCGAGGCCCCGGAACGGATTCTGACCGAGCCTTGGTATGAGTACGGCCCTGTCCGGGCTCTGATTTAAGTCCCCGCCAGCATCTCCACCACCGGCGCCAGCTGCTCCAAGAACATCCCGTTCACAGCGATGTAAGAGATCCCCAGCTCGTCACGGCGCCGGCGCAGCGTGTCGGCCATCTCCTGCGGCGTGCCGGTGAGGATGGCCGGGGCCTTGGTGCGGATCAGCTCGGCCGGATCGACGCCCATCTGCCGGCTCAAGAACCCGGGGAGCTCGGTGCCGACCCCGGCGAGGTTGTAGCTCAGTTCGAGCTCGTCGAAGCGCCCGCCGGCGATGGCGCGCAGCTCGGCGACCTTCGCGGCCAGGCCCTCCTCGGTGGTGCGCGGGTTCAGGCCGAGGGTGAGGATGTCGGCCTCGGCGGCGGCGATCTGGAACATCTTCGGACCGGAGGCCGCCACCAGGATCGGCGGGTGTGGCTTCTGGACCGGCTTGAGCGGGGAACGGCCCGAAGCCGCGGCGGCCATCTCCTCCTTGATGATGGGCAGCGCGTCAGAGAGCTGTTTCACCCGCTCGGCCGGCGTGCCGAAGCGGCGCTCGCGGTGCACGACCTCGTCCTCGGCCCCGGGGCGCCCGGCGCCGAGGCCCAGATCGAAGCGGCCGCCGGAGAGCAGGTCCAGGGCCAGCGCGCGCCACGTGATCTCCGAGGGCGGGTAGAAGGGCACCGGAAGGACGAAGGTGCCCACGCGCAGCCGCTCGGTGGCGGTCGCGGCGGCGGCCAGGGCGGTGAACGGCTCCAGGGTGGTCATGGTGTCCGGGGCCAGCAGGGTGTCGTAGCCCAGTTCCTCGGCCCGCAGGGCCGTTTCCTGCCACGCCTGGGCAGTCGGCGCCAGTGCCGCGACGACGGCGAAGCGGAAGGTGCGGGGATGCATGGGTTCTCCTTGTGGAGGAGTTCTGCGTTCCTTGGTCAAGCCGATCCTGCTCCTGCAGAAACGAACGGGCGTCCGGCTGGAGGAGGCCGCGCGCGTACTCTGCCGGGAGTAGGCGTCGTATCGTCGGCGGCGTGCTTGATTACGACCTTGAGGCAGCGCACTACGACCAGACGCGAGGCGGCGTCGAGCGGGCGCGGGCCGCGGCCGGCGCGGTGCTGGAGCTGGTCCCCGCGAGCTGCGCGGTGTTGGTGGACGTCGCGTGCGGGACCGGGATCGTGTCGGAGCTGCTGAGCGCGCCGGGACGGACGGTCGTGGGCGTGGACAGGTCGGCGGGGATGCTGGCGCTGGCACGGCCCCGGCTGGCCGGCGGCGGCGGAGCGGCACACGGCGGAGTGGCACGCGGCGACGCGACGCGCCTGCCGGTGGCCTCCGGATCGGTGGACGCGGTGACCTTCATGTGGCTGCTGCACCTGGTCAGCGAGGCGACGGTGGCCGAGGCGATCGCGGACGCGGCGCGCGTGCTGCGACCCGGCGGGGTCATGGTGACGACCGTCGACAAGAACTCGGCACAGTTCCAAACGGACAGCGACGTCGGCGCCATCCTGCAGGCTGCTCAGCGAGAGCTGGCTCCGGCGGCGAGCGACGCCGAGGAACGCATCCGGGAACTCGCGGCCTCGGCTGGGCTGGAACCGGCCGGAACGGCCGGGTACATCGGGCACGGTCAGGGAAAGTCGCCGCGCGAGTGGGTTCGGCGCGTGCGGGAGGAGATCAAGTGGCTGCGAAACGCCGAACCGGCGCGGGTCGAGGAGATCTGCCGGGCGTTGGAGGCGCTGCCGGAGCAGGACGCACCGCGAGCTGATCCGCGGTACCGGCTCGCGAGCTTCCGTTTGCCCGAAGGCTGATGCCGCGCTCGCTACCGCTACCGCCGCCAAAACCGCCGATACCGCCAAGACCGCTTCCGCCGCCAATACCGCCACCACCCCCTATAACTTCGCCATGGCCGCCTCGAACGCCTCCCACACCGCGGGCAGCTTCGGGCTCCCGATCCGCTGATCGATCTCCAGCGCGAGCCGGAACCGCAGCGCCGCCTCGACGTGCTTGCCCTGGTCGTAGAAGCTGCGGCCGGAGTGGTGCGCGGCGGCGGCGACCAGGCGGTCGTCCTTCAGGTACAGAGCCAGCTTCTCCGCGCGGTGGAACATGGTGTCGGCCTGGTCCCACTCGCCGCGCCACTGCCGGGCGTGGCCGACCAGCAGCTGGGCGCGGACCATGCGGCGCAGGTCCCCGGCCAGGTCGGCGGCGGCGAGGGCGAGCTCGGCCTCCAGGGCCGCCTCGTCGAGGCGGCCGGCGATCCGCAGCAGTTTGGCGTACTCGGGGCGGGCGTCGGGGAACTCGTCCATGTCGAGCTTGGCCAGGGTGTCGAGCCGGGCGGCCAGCGCGACGGGATCGTCGACGATCTCGCGCAAGGTCTCCGGGTCGGTGCGGAAGTCAAGGCCCATGGGTCCATCCTGCGACGCAGAAGGGTCCTTACGCGACACCTAACCCATGGATTCCAAGGTTTTGCCCTTCGTTTCCCGGACGAGATAGATCACGAAGGGGATGGAGATCGCCGCCGCGATCGCGTACAGCGAGTAGGCCCCGGCCAGGCTCCAGCGCGACAGCGAGGGGAACGAGACCGTCACCAACCAGTTCGCGAGCCACTGCGCGCTGGCCGCCACGGACAGCGCCACCGCCCGGATCCGGTTCGGGAACATCTCCCCGAGCAGCACCCACACCACGACGCCCCAGGACATCGCGAAGAAGAACACGTACGCGTTCGCGCCGAGCAGCGCCGTGACGCCCTGGGCCTTGGGCAGCGTGGTCTTGCCGTTGACGTGGCTGCCGTAGGAGAACATCCACGCGCACAGTCCCAGCGTGACCATCATCCCCACCGAGCCGATCAGCAGCAGCGGACGCCGGCCGATCCGGTCCACCAGCGCCATCGCGACCACGGTGCCGGCGATGTTCACCGCCGCCGAGATCATCGAGATCAGCAGCGAGTTGGAGGTGTTGATGCCGACCGACTGCCACAGCAGGGAGCTGTAATAGAAGATCACGTTGATGCCGACGAACTGCTGGAGCACCGAGAGCCCCATGCCGATCCACACCACCGCCAGCAGGTTCCTCCGGCTGGGGGTGAGCAGGTCCACGAGCTTCGGTTTGACCTCGCCGGCCAGCTGCCCGCGGATCTCGGCGATGCGGTCGGCGACGTTCGCCTGCGTGCCCTCGACCTCGGCCAGCACCTTGCGCGCCCGCTCGTCGTCCCCGATGGCGACCAGGAACCGCGGCGACTCCGGGATCATCGTGCTCAGGATCCCGTACAGGATCGCCGGGACCACCTCGGCGCCGAGCATCCAGCGCCAGGCGGCCAGCCCGCCCAGGTGGTCGGTGTTGCTGCCGCCGGCCCACAGGTTGATCAGATAGTTGACCAGCGCGGAGACCGCGATGCCCAGCACGATCGCCAGCTGCTGGAACGAGGTCAGCCGGCCGCGGAAGGCCGGCGGGGAGACCTCGGCGATGTAGGCCGGGCCGATCACCGAGGCGATGCCGATGGCGAAGCCGCCGAGGATGCGCCAGATCGTCAGGTCCCACGGCTGGAAGGCGAACATGCTGCCGATGCCGCTGATGGTGAACAGGACCGCCGCGATCTGCATGGCCTTGATGCGGCCGATGCGGTCGGCCAGCCAGCCGCCGGCGATCGCGCCGGCGGCGGCGCCGGGCAGGGCCGCGGCGACGATGAAGCCGGTGGTACCGCTGCCCACCCCGAAGTCGTGCTGGATTCCGGTGACCGCGCCGTTGATCACCGCTGAGTCGTAGCCGAACAGGAATCCGCCCAGAGCCGCGGCGGCGGCGATGAACACGATGCGCGGGGCGACGCCCGGCGCCGCGGACGGGGACGGGCCGGGCTGGTTCGCGCCGCTGGAGCGGCCGGTCCTGGTCGTCATGCCTGTACCCCTGCCGCCGATCCCGCCTGCCGAAGCGGCGATGCGCCCGATCGGGTGGTTGGCCTACCGTGGTGCGCATGCTGAACGTCCCGCAGGAGATCTACGACGCCATCGTCGCCCACGCCCGCAAGGACCACCCGGACGAGGCCTGCGGGATCGTCGCCGGACCCGAGGGCTCCGACCGCCCCGAGCGCTTCGTGCCGATGGCCAACGCCGAGCGCTCGCCGACGTTCTACCGGCTGGACCCGGCCGAACAACTCAAGGTGTGGCGGGAGATGGACGACCGGGACGAGGAGCCGGTGATCATCTACCACTCGCACACCTCGACCGAGGCCCGCCCCTCGCGGACCGACATCAGCTATGCCTCCGAACCCAACGCGCATTACGTGCTGGTGTCCACGCGCGACACCGACAAACTCGGAGATTTTCAGTTCCGCTCGTTCCGGATCGTCGACGGTGAGGTCACCGAGGAACCCGTCACCGTCGTGTGACGGGCGAGGCGTCCCCTGACGGGTCAGTCCGGGATGCCCGCTTTGCGCTCCCGGGTCACGCTGGATGCGTGAGTTCGACAGAGACGTTCACCCCGATCCAGAACGCCGTGAACATAGGGCCGGTGCTGACCCAGCGGCTTCGCGACGTCGGCGTCACCACCCTGGACGAAGTCCGCGAGCGCGGTGCCATCGAGGTCTGGCAGCTGATCGCCGACACCGCCGAGGGCAATGAGTGCGCGCACATGCTGCTCGCGCTGGAAGGCGCGCTGCGCGGCCAGCGCTGGACCTCGATCCCGCGCTCGGAACGCGACGCGCTGCTGGTCGAGGTCGGGCTCAAGGACGCCTCGGAGCTTCGCGCGCCGAAGAAGCGCTGAGACGCGGGAAACGGCCGGCGCCGAGCGCCGGCCGCTTCCTGCTGATGGCGTGCGCGCGGGTATCAGCCGGAGATCTTGCCCGACTGCAGCGCCGCCCACACCGGGCCGTTGACGACTCCGTCCGCGGGCAGGTTGTTCGCACTCTGGTACTGCACCACCGCGGCGAAGGTGTCCATGTCGAACTGACCGGTGGCCTTCACGTTCGTGTTCAGCGCGCTCGCCAGCGCCTGCTGCAGCCGCTTGACGTCCGCCGGGTTGTTGCCGCCCTTGTGGTGCTTGTCCCCGCCGAGGATCGGCAGGCCGGCCGGCTGGGGCATCAGCGTGGGCTTGCTGCCCGCGGCGATCAGCGCGGTCTTGGTGGAGCGGCCGACGACGCCCGAGGGATCGCTCGGGTGGGCCTTGTTCTGGAACGCGGCGACCGCGGCCTGGGTGGCCGCGTCGAAGGTGCTGTTGATCGGGCCGTTGTACAGGCCGAGCTGGTGCAGCCGGGTCTGCAGCCACTTCACCTCGGCACCGGTGTCGCCGAGCTGCAGCGCGCCGGCGATGTGCGGGCCCGACGAACTGGCGGAGCTGCTCGGGGCGGACGTGGACGGCACGTTCGCGACCGCCGGCTGCGACGACGGCGTGCCGGTCGGCGTGGTGACCGAACCCGGGGTGACGGCCGGGCCGGCGGACGGCGTCGAGCCGTGGCCGCCGAGCGTGATCAGCGAGACCACGATCACCAGGACCGCGCCGGCCGCGACGCCGATGCCGATCTTCGCCCCGCGGTTGGGGCGCGGGCCGGTGCCGGGCTCGCCCGGGTAGTCGTCGGCGTAGCCGTTCTCGTACGGCTCGGCGTAAGCGACGCCGCCCGCGGCCTGGTAGTCGATCGGCTGGTCGTAGGCGGGCTGGTCGTACCCGTACTCGGCGCGGCCGAAGTCGGCCGGGACCGGCGCCATGACCTGGGTGGCGTTCGGCCGGGGCCGCTCTTCGCCGTCGGGGCGGTACAAATGAGCGAACGGGTCCGGCTCGGCCGGAGCGCTCTGCGCCGGGACGGCCTGCGTCTGAACGGGCTGAGCCGGAATGGCCTGCGTCGGATCGCCCTGCGTGTGAAGCGGCAGCTCCCAGGTCATCCCGCTCTGGGACGAAGCGCTCGGGCCGCCCTGGCCGCCCTGGCCGTTCGCGCCCACGGCGGCGAAGGCCTGCGTCGGGTCGGACGCACCACCCGAACCGGGCACTGACATCTCGCCACAATTCGGGCAATAGCGGGCGCCCGGCGTTTTAGGCAGGACTGTCCCGCAGTGATGACAAGTCTCCATGGTGCTAGGAACCCCCTTGGGAAGACCCGCCCACTGTAGAACACGCAAGCAAAGCCCGTATCCGCTCTGCGCACCCAGGCCTGGTGGGCACAGGTCGGGATGGCGACTCTTGACCGTCTCTTAGCGGGCCCTTGGGCATCGCTTTGCCATTCACCAGCGCGAGGCGACCGCGACCAGCCGGTCCCTGACCCGCGCCACCGCCGCCGACCGGGCCCGCTGTCCGCGCACCGCGACGAACAGCGTACGGATCGGCGGGATCTCCGGCTCGTCGAGCAGGACCAGCGTGCCGTCGTCCAACGCCGGGGCGCACAACGGCCGCGGCAACACCGCCACACCGCACCCGGCGACCGCCGCATCGAGAACGCCGCGCAGGTCGGGGATGACCAGCGCGGCGTGGGAAGGGGCTTCGACGTCGTATACGGACGACCAGTAGAGACTTATATAAGGAAGATTCTCGGCGAGGTCGAGCAGCGGCGTGCGGCCGGTGCGGTCGAACGGCTTCCAGCGCGGCGCGCCGACCAGCGCGTACTCCTCGTCGGCCAGCGGAATCACCGTGACACCGGGGAGCCGCGGCCGCGTGACCGCCAGGGTCAGGTCCAGCCGTCCGGCGGCCAGCTGCGCGACCAGTTCGTCGCCGCGGCCGCCGGCCACGACAACACGAAGGCCCTCGTCCACCAAAGGGGCGAGGGCCGGAAGCAGAAGCGTCGTGGTGAGGCTGGCCGGACAGCCGAGGCGGACCACGGCATGAGAACCGGAGTCCGGGACCAGCGTCTCGTGCGCGACCGCCGCGAGCGCGTCCAGATGCGGGGCGACGGCGCGGGCCAGCTCATCGGCGGCAGCCGTGGGCGCGACGCCGCGCGGCAGCCGGACGAACAGCTCGCGGCCGACGCGCTGCTCGAGGGTTCTGATCTGGGCGGTCACGGCGGGCTGGGACACGCCGAGGTCCGCGGCGGCCCGGGTGAGCGAGCCGGCGCGGTGGACGGCGAGGAACGTCCTCAGCAGCGCGAGATCCATCCCCACCAGGATAGGCGTGGCGGACGCTGGTGAACCGGGGTTTTCCGGCGGCCGGCGGAACCGGGGCCGGAACCCGTCGGTGAAATCAGGGTTCTGAGTCCGAGCGCAGCACCGCGAGCGCCGCGGACATCAGGATCCCGGTGAGTTCGGCGCCCTCCGGATAGTCGGCCGGGGCGGGCAGGCCGGCCGCGGCCTCGGCGGCCGCCTCGCCGTCCGGCAGCGTCGGATCGGCGCCCGGCTCGACGCGCCGCGCGACCATGAAGCCCTGCGATATCGCGCCGAACGCGGCGGCGGCGCGGACATAGTCGGCCGGCCGCGGATCGGGTCCGGCCAGCCGCCGGACGACGTCGCGCCGCAGCTTCACCGAACGCTCGACGAGTTCGGCGGCGGCCAGTGAGGCGTGGTCGTTGGCGACCAGCTGGAAGACCCGCTGATGCCGGTGCAGCAGGTCGACGTAGGAGCGCAGCAGCGTCTCGGGGTCGGGGTCGCCGGCGACCATGACCTCGAACTCGTCGATAAGCGGCTGCGTGACCGACTTCAGCAGCTCCTGCTTGGAGGCGTAGTGGTAGTACAGCGCGGCCTTGGTGATGCCCAGGCGGTCGGCGATCTCGCGCAGCGAGGTCTTCTCGTATCCGTGCAGCACGAAGAGCTCCAGCGCGACGTGCTGGATGCGTTCCTTGGTGCCGCCGGGGTCGTGCGCTTCCGACTGTGAGTTACGTCTCATGAACCCTCTCGGGGGCCGAATCTCAAAGCCCAGTCTACTTGCCGCACGGTAAGTTTGTGAAAGCTTGCACAAGACATGCCCACCCGTCTCCCACCACCGCCCGTCATCGAGACGCTACGCGCCGCTGTGCATATCGCAAGCACAAGCCCATGTAGTCGGAACCGCCACAGGAGTTCGCCCATGTTCGGACGGCTCGGACGCTTCGTCGTCCACAATCCCTGGAAGATCATCGTCGGCTGGATCGTCGCGGCCGTGGCGCTCGTCGCGCTCGGCCCGCAGCTCTCCAGCGTCACCAACGACAACCAGTCCTCCTTCCTGCCCTCCAAGTACGAGTCGATCCAGGCCAAGAACGCGCTGGACGCCGCGTTCCCGTCGGCCACCGGACAGGTCGCGACCATAGTGATCCGGCCGGTCGGTACCGGCACGCTGTCCGCGGCCGAGCAGCAGAAGGTCACGGACCTGGCGGCGACCCTGACCGGCGACCACATAGCCGGCGTGGCCGGGGTGCAGGCCGGGCAGGTCGCCCCGACGCAGGCCGCGCAGCTGATGTTCGCGAAGCTGACCGCCGACCAGGGCGACCAGAAGGGCAGCAGCAACGCGGTCAAGGCGCTGCGCGCGGACCTGGCGAACAAGCTGAACGGCTCCGGCATGAAGGCCGAGGTGACCGGCGACGCGGCCATGGGCCTGGACACGTCGGACTCCTCGAACAAGGCCACCGCCATCGTCATGATGGCCACGCTGCTGCTGATCATCGTGCTGATGGGCTTCATCTTCCGCGGCGTCATCGCGGTCGTGCTGCCGATCCTGTCGGTGTTCCTGGTGATGATGGTCTCCCAGCCGGTCATCGCGCTGATGGCCAAGGGGTTCGGCCTGCATGTCCAGTCGTTCCTGGAGATCATGCTGGTCGTGGTGCTGTTCGGGATCGGCACCGACTACATCGTGTTCCTGCTGTTCCGGCTGCGTGAGCGGCTGCGCGCCGGGGACACCGTCGAGCAGGCCGTGGAGACCACCGTCGAGCGCGTCGGCGAGGCCATCGCCTCGGCCGCGGCGGCCGTCATCATCGCCTTCTGCGCCCTGGGGCTGGCCACGTTCAAGGCCTTCACCTCGCTGGGCCCGGCGCTGGCCATCGCCGTCGGCGTGATGCTGCTGGCCGGCCTGACCCTGGTGCCGGCGCTGATGGTGAAGCTGGGCACGAAGATCTTCTGGCCCGGCAAGAAGTGGCGCCGCATCCCCACCGCGGGCCCGGCGCGCAAGGCGGGCAGCCTGGTCGGCAAGCGGCCGGCCGCGGTGGCCGCCGTCTCCTTCGTCATCATGGCGGGCCTGGCGGTCGGCGCGCTCGGCTTCAAGGCCGACTACGACCAGCAGTCGCAGATGCCGGCGGGCGTGGAGTCCACGATCGCGGTCAAGGACATGCAGAAGGCCGGGTTCGCCCAGGGCGCCACGGCCGCGACCGACGTGATCGTCACCTCTGCCGACGGCAAGCCGCTGAACCAGGCGCAGGTCCAGGCCTACGCCAACGGACTCGGCTCGGCCTCGCCGGAGCTGGGCGGCCTGATGCCCTTCCCGGTCAAGCCGGGCTCCCCGGCCGGCGCCAAGGGCGACACCGTGGAGTACAACAAGGCCGGCACCGCGGCGCACATCCAGGTGCTGACCAAGGACTCGCCGTTCGGCGCCACGGCCATGCACGCGGTCAACGGCCCCCTCAAGGACGTCGCGCACAGCACCGCCCCGGCCGGGACCAAGGCTTTGGTCGGCGGCGGGACCGCGGCCCTGGCCGACATCCAGGCGGCGAACGACTCCGACCTGGCGCTGATCCTGCCGGTCGCCGGGCTGCTGATCTTCCTGGTGCTGGCGCTGCAACTGCGGGCCCTGGTCGCGCCGCTGTACCTCATGGTGGCCGTGGGCCTGGGCTACGCCGGGACCCTGGGCGCCTCGGTGCTGGTGTTCCAGAACATCCAGGGCAAGCCCGGCATGATGTTCATGCTGCCGGTCATGGTCTACCTGTTCGTGGTGGCGATCGGCACCGACTACAACATCCTGATGATCTCCCGGCTCCGCGAGGAGGCCCGCGAGGGCAACGAGCCGCGGCAGGCGGCGGCGCTGGCCGTCGAGCACGCCGGGCCGTCGGTGGCCTCGGCCGGCCTGATCCTGGCCGGCACCTTCGCCTCGCTGATGCTCGGCGGGCTGGCGATGATGCAGCAGATCGGGTTCGCGGTGTCGATCGGCATCAGCATCGCGGCGTTCATCATGTCGATGTTCCTGGTGCCCGCCTTCACCGCGCTGATGGGGGCCAAGGCCTGGTGGCCCGGCCACAAGGCGGTGGTCTCCGGACCCGGCGACGGCGGCGCGCCGCGGGTCGGCGACCTGGACGACGAGATGGTCGGAGCCGGCGCCGGCCGGTGACCCCCGTTGGAGGGCGTCCGCCGTCACCATGAGTGAGGAGCGGGCGCCCTTCTCCTATGCTCGGAACCATGCCGATATTCGATCGCGGTCACACGGACGACCTCCTTGCCTTCCTCGCCGCCTCGCCGACCCCGTACCACGCGGTCACGAACGCGGCCGCGCTGCTGGAAGCCGCCGGATTCCGCCAGCTCCGGCAGTCCGCCGGCTGGGAGCGGGCCACCGGCGGCGGGTTCTACGCGATCCGCGGCGCGGCGATCATCGCCTGGTACCTGCCGGAGAACGCGGCCGCGCATTCCGGGTTCCGGATCGTCGGCGCCCACACCGACTCCCCCAACCTGCGGGTCAAGCCGCTGCCCGACACCGGCTCGGCGGGCTTCCGGCAGGTCGGCGTCGAGCTGTACGGCGGGCCGCTGCTGAACTCGTGGCTGGACCGCGACCTCGGCCTGGCCGGCCGGCTGGTGCTGCGCGGGGGCGACGCCGCGCTGGTGCACGTCGACCGCGCGCTGATGCGGGTGCCGCAGCTGGCGGTCCACCTGGACCGCGGCGTGAACGACAGCGGGCTGCTGCTGGACAAGCAGCAGCACCTGACCCCGGCGTGGGGCCTGGGGCCGGTGGAGGACGGCGCGCTGATCGAGTTCGCGGCCAAGGAGGCCGGGGTCTCGGCCTGCGACGTCCTGGGCTTCGACCTGATGCTGCACGACGTCACCCCGCCGACCTATCTGGGCCGCGACCGGGAGATGATCGCCGCCCCGCGCATGGACAACCTGGTCTCGGTGCACGCCGGGGTGCGGGCCCTGATCGCGGCGGCCGCCGGGGGCGGCGGCCCGCTGTCGGCGATCCCGGTCCTGGCCGCGTTCGACCACGAGGAGACCGGCAGCGAGTCGGACACCGGCGCGGGCGGCCCGCTGCTCGGGAACGTGCTCGGCCGCGTGACCCAGGCGCAGCTCGGCGGCGGCGCGGACGACTACGCGCGGGCCCTGGCCGCGACCGTGGTCATGTCCAGCGACATGAGCCACGCGGTCCACCCCAACTACCCCGAGCGCCACGAGCCCGGCCACCGGCCCCGGCTCAACGGCGGCCCGGCCCTGAAGGTGAACGTGAACCAGCGCTACGCCACCGACGGCCTCGGCCGCGCGATCTGGACGGACGTCTGCGAGCGCGCGGGGATCCCGACGCAGTACTTCGTGGGCAAGAACTCGATGCCCTGCGGCACCACGATCGGCCCGATCACGGCGGCGAAGCTCGGCGTGACGACCTTCGACGTGGGGATCACGTCCCTGTCGATGCACTCGGCGCGCGAGCTCGGCGGGGCGGACGATCCGTTCCTGCTGGCCTCGGCGGCGACGGCCTTCTTCGGGGGATAGGGCCGGCCGCCCCGGCTCACCGCAGCACGTACCACGTCGGCCCGGCGACGAGCAGCACGGCGGCGAGCCACGCCGCCGGGCCGATGAGGCGCTCCTTGACGGTGGGCGTCGCGGGGCGGACCAGGCGCTGGACCCGGTCCAGGGTCGGGGTGGCGCGGGCGGCGCCGGGGCCGTTGTCCGTGCGCTGATTCGGTACCGGGCCGGCGGTGCCGCCGATGGCGACCAGGGCCCGGGCCAGGGCGGGGCGTCCGGCGCCGCGGGCGGCGTGGTCGTCGGCGAGCATCTCGACGAGGCCGGTGACGGCGGCCGTGGCGCGGTGGGCCGGGGGCAGCGGCAGCGCGGACTCCCAGGCGACGAAGGGCTGGATCACCAGTTCGTGGCGCCAGCGCGCGTGGGCGCGCTCGTGGGCGAGGACCGCTTCGAGCTCGTCGGGGGCCAGGGCCGCGATGGTGCCCTCGGTGATGACGATGCGGGGCCGCGTGCCGGGAAGGCAGTAGGCGGCGGGCGCGGTGTGTTCGAGAACGCGCAACTGCCGATCGGCGTGCTCGGCGGCGAGGTCGACGGCGTCCCGCTGGCGGCGCAGGTCCCGCTCGATGCGCCACGCTGAGAGCAACGTCACGCCGGCCAGCCGGACCGTCAGCACGGCCGCGAGCGCCAACGCGGCCTCCTGGAGCAGTCCCAGCGCAGTGGGCACGCGCAGGTGGAACGCGTCCCGCCACAGCTCGGCCAGGCCGGTGCGCAGATGTCCGTCGAGCGGCGCGACGCCGACCGCCAACGGCGCTCCGATCAGCGACAGGCCGCCGGCGACACCGACCGCCTGCCACAACGCGATCGCAGCCCGGGCGTGGCGCCGCGGCCACGCCGCACGCGCCAAGAGGATCGGCACCGGCCAGGCGAGCAGGATCGCCAAGACAGCCAGGGGCCAGGCGTCAGCGAGCATGGCCGGCCGCCCGGGTGACAGCAGCCGGAAGACCCGCGGCGATCGGCGAAATGCTCATCACCACCAGCTTCCCAGACCTGCTCCGGAGCATGTCGCGCCCTCCGTAGTGCAGTCGGCCACAGTTGGGCGATCAGCGACGGTCGGGTGATCAGCCACAGTCGGGCGGCGCGCCTACTCCTCGAGCCCCGCCAGCGCTTCGCGCAGCAGCGCGGCCTCCTCGGCCGACACCGCTCCGGCGAACCGCACCAGCGCCGAACGCCGGTCGTCCGTCGTCTCCAGGACCGCGAGCATCGAGGCGGCGATCACATCGTCGCGCGTGCGCGCAGCCCGGTACCGGTGCGCTCGGCCGACCCGCTCGCGCTCCACGAAGTCCTTGCGCCGCAACCGGTCCAGGACCGTCAGCACCGTCGTGGTGGCCAGCTCCGCGGTGCCGTCGCGCGCCGCCAGGCGTTCCACGATCTCTTGCGCGGTGCATCCGTCGGGGGCGTTCCACAGGACGTCCATCACCGCGCGCTCCAGTTCGCCCAGCCTCGGGGGGCCGCCCGCGCGCTCGTTCGCCATGAGGGTTACTCTACAACCGGTAGAACTTCTACGCGCCGTAGAAATGTATGGAGCCGCCCATGCTTGGCAGCACACTCACCGACGCCCGGGTCGAGACCGGGTTCTCGCTCGCCTTCCACATCGTGTTCGCGGTCTTCGGGGTCGGGCTGCCCTGGCTGCTGCTGTTCACCGAGGGCCGCTGGCTGAAGACCCGCGACCCGGCGTGGCTGGCCCTGACCCGCAAGTGGGCTCGGGTGATGGCCGTGCTGTTCGCCATCGGCGCGGTGTCCGGGACCGTCCTGTCCTTCGAGTTCGGGCTGCTGTGGCCGGCGTTCATGGCGCGCTACGGCGGGGTGCTCGGGCTGCCCTTCACGCTGGAGGCCTTCGCGTTCTTCGCCGAGGCGATCTTCGTCGGCCTGTATCTGTACGGCTGGAAGCGCCTGTCGCCGCGGGCGCACTGGCTCACGCTGTGGCCGATCGCGATCTCCGGCACGCTCTCGACGCTGTTCATCGTGACCGCCAACTCCTGGATGCAGGTCCCGACCGGCGTGAAGGAGGTCAACGGCAAGGTGGTCTCCGCCGAGCCGCTGGCGCCGCTCACCGGCCCCGGCGCGCTGCCGGAGTCGCTGCACATGCTGCTCGCCGCGATCATGTGCACCGGCGGGGTGGTCGCCGCGGTCTACGCGGTCGGGATGCTGCGCGGCCGGCGCGACGCCTACCACCGCCGCGGCTTCAAGGTCGGCCTGGTCACCGTGCTCGCCGCGGCCCCGCTCCAGCTGGTGATCGGCGACCTGGCCGCGCGCGTGGTGGAGAAGTACCAGCCGGCCAAGCTCGCCGCGATGGAGGCGCTGACCCACACGCAGAGCCACGCGCCGCTGACCCTCGGCGGGATCTACGACCCGGGCACCGGCAAGACCCGTTTCGGCATCGAGATCCCCGACGGCCTGTCGCTGCTGACCGGGTTCCGCACCGACAAGACCATCCGCGGCCTGGACATCCTGCCGGCCCGCCAGCAGCCCGCGACGCCGGTGGTGCACCTGGCCTTCGACACGATGGTGGCCGGCGGCATGGCGATCCTGGGCCTCGCGGCGCTGCTCACCGTGGTCGCCTTCTGGCGGCGCCGCAAGGGTGTCCGTCCCCTGATCCCGCTGACCCGGCCCTGGCTGCTGGCCGGCGCGCTCACCGGCCCGGCCGCGATGGCCGCGATGCTGGCCGGCTGGGAGGTCACCGAGGCCGGGCGCCAGCCGTGGATCGTCTACGGCCGGATGACCGTGCGCGAGGCGGCGACCACCAGCGGGGGCATCGGCTGGTCGCTGATCGCCACGATCGCCGTCTACCTCGGGCTGGCCACGGCGCTGGTGCTGATCCTGCGCCGGCTGGCGACCGGCGCACCGCCGGAGCTCGCCGAGGGGGTCGGGATCCCGGATCCGAAGGACCCTGAGTCTCCCGACCGCGCGCCGCAGAGCCCGGGGGACGAAGACCAGGACTCCCCAGGCCGGGACTTCACAGGCCGGAACTCCACAGACCAGAGCTCTGCCGACCAGCCCGACCTGGAAGGAGCCACCCGTTGAGCGCCGTCAATCTCCTGCTGGGCGTGATCGTCTGCGCCCTGGCCGCCTACGCGCTGCTGGCCGGCGCCGACTTCGGCGCCGGGGTCTGGGACCTGCTGGCCCGGGGCCGCCACGCCGACCGCGAACGCAAGCTCATCGCGCACGCGCTCGGGCCGGTCTGGGAGGCCAACCACGTCTGGCTGATCTTCGTGATCGTCGCGACCTTCAGCGGCTTCCCCACCGCCTTCGGCATCATCGCGCGCGGCTTGGAGCTGCCGTTGGCGTTGGCGCTGGCCGGGATCGTGCTGCGCGGGGCGGCCTACGTCTACCGCGCTTACGGCGAGGGCGCCGCCGGGCCGGACAGCCTGTGGAGCCGGATCTTCGCGGTGGCCTCGTCGATCACCCCGTTCATGCTCGGGGTCAGCGGCGCCGCGCTGGCCACCGGGAAGATCACCCCGGCCTCCGGCCCGATGACGCCGTTCGAGTCGCCGTTCACGCTCGTGGCCGGAGTCTTCGCCGTCGTCGTGACCGCGTTCCTGGCCGCCGTCTACCTCTGCCACGACGCCGGTTCGAATCCGGAGACCGAGGACCTGGTCCCGGCGTTGCGGCGCAAGGCGCTCGGCGCGGCGGCGCTGGCCGGCGCGGTCAGCCTGGCGCTGTTGCCGCTGCTGTATCAGGACGCGCCGACGGTCGCGCACCGCTTCACGGAGCGGTCGATCCCGTTCGTGGCGGTGGCGGTCGTCTGCGGCTTCGGCTCGCTGGCGGTCATCTGGAAGCGGCACTACGTCCTGGCCCGCGCGACGGCCGCGACCGCGGTGATCGGCGTGCTGCTCGGCTGGGCGGCGGCTCAGTACCCGGATCTGGCCGTGGGGGCGGCGACGGCTCGGGGCTCGGCGGCGGGTTCGGCGAACCTGCACGCGCTGCTGATCGCGATGGCGTTCGGGATGGTGGTCATCCTGCCCGCCTTCTACACGTTGCTGAAGGTCTTCTCAGGGCCCGAAGGCGTTGCTCACGGAGGAACCGGCGTCGAAGCCTTGCTCCCTAAGTAAAGGAGACCCCAAGAACACCCGTGCGAACGCCAAGACCCGGTCAAGATCCGTGCCGGATCGTCTTAACCACCTTCCACACCCGAACTCCCTTGCGGTTGGCTCGCTATGCCACCACCTACTCGCACACCCGCAAGGAGACACCGCGCGATCATGGGACTGTCGAAGCGCGCCCGCGTCATCGGGATCTCGTTGGCCACCGCCGCCGTCGTCGGCTCCGGAACCGTCGCCGCCTTCACGGCCGGCGCCGCCGGAAGCAGCAGCGGGACGGTCACCGCCTCGTTCACGAAGACGACCGACTGGGGTACGGGCTTCCAGGGGCAGTACACGATCGCCAACGGGACCGGCCAGACCGTGCACGGCTGGACCGTCTCCTTCGACCTGCCGGCCGGGGAGCGCATCAGCTCCCTGTGGAACGGCACGATGACCGCCGCCGGGCAGCACATCACGGTCACCAACCCGTCGTGGGCCGGGGACATTGCCACCGGGACCAGCGCCACGTTCGGCTTCGTGGTGGACGCCTCCTCCGGCTCCGGCTCGCCGCTGAACTGTCTGGTCAACGGCGCCTCCTGCACCGGCGGGGCATCCGGCGGCGGTCCGACGTCC
>Ga0207695_10003310_pt1 | contig 22840 bp, 14 predicted proteins | sample KBSC54metaG_FD_184354 | JGI IMG/M metagenome (GOLD analysis project Ga0207695, IMG submission 184354) | Corn rhizosphere microbial communities from Kellogg Biological Station, Michigan, USA - KBS C5-4 metaG (SPAdes) (version 2) | ecosystem: Host-associated > Plants > Roots > Rhizosphere > Soil...
AGCCATACTGAGTCTCTATCGATGAAGCGCTCTTAGTATGCGTCGCTGGTGCGGAGCCTGTCAAGGATTCCGTATGATGAAAATCGATCCGGAATCGTGGCCAACTCTGTCGCGCCTTTTGGACCAATGGCTCGACCTACCCGAGGAATCCCGCACCGAATGGCTGGAGAACCTCGGACCCGAACACGCGGGCATCCTGCCAACCCCGCGGACTTTAATGTTGTCCTATGGAAGCATCGATGCCGATCGCTTTCTGAACACGCTGCCCACCTTGAATCACCGGGCCCCATTCCTCCGCGGGCGCGCTCATTGAAATAAAGCGCCCGGTCGCCCTCAAGCTTCCAATTCTTTCTCTGCACAACCGGTCTCTGGCCGAGCGGTTCGCCCGGGAGCGAGACATTCTGGCGCAGCTCACGCATCCGCACATCGCCAGGCTCTACGACGTCGGCGTAATAGATCAGGGCACCCTGTACTGCGACCAGAAGAGCCTGAGCCTGAAGTCCCGCCTGCAGCTTTTCCTGCAGGTTCTGCGCGCCGTTCAGTATGCGCGCACGAATTTGATTGTTCATCGGGATCTGAAGCCCGCCAACATCCTGGTCACGAATGAGGGAGGCGTCCGGCTGCTCGACAGTGATGTGTACTCTCGCGGAGTCATCCTCTACGAACTTCTCACCGCCGGGCGGCCATACAAGCTCAAGAGGGATACGCGGAGCAGCCTGGAGAAAGCAATCCTCGGCTCCGACGCGATACCGCCGAGCCAGGCGGTGAGGAATGAGGCCAAGGCACAGGCTCGCGAGGAGACGGGCTTCGCGCGGCGACGCGGCCCACACACGGAAAACTTCCTTGTGGCGGTGCGTAGCAGGAACCATAAGGAGCGTAGGCCCGAATTCGATCCTGTTGCCGTGAAATTCACCGAGGATGACGAGGCCAACCGCGTGGTGACTCGTCCTTATCGCGCGCCGTACGTCGTGTCCCAAAAGGTTTAAGATTGAGTCCTGCGTAAAAACGAGAACAAATGATACGAACGTCTTTTGTAATTGTGTTTGCCACCCTGTCGCTGAGCGCGCAGGTGAAGATAACCCAGGGAACCGGCCGCATTTCGGTGGAGATCGATGGTAGGCCGTACACCGATTACTTCCTTTCCGCGGACGGGAACAAACCCTATGTGTATCCCCTACGGACCGCCTCCGGCATTTTGGTGACGCGTCACTTTCCCATGGAGGAAGCCACCGGCGAGACGCATGATCATCCGCATCATCGCGGCATGTTCTTTGCTCACGGCGACATAAGCGGAGTCAATTTCTGGGCCACTGAGGCGAACGTCAAAGCTCCAAATAAGGGGAGCATGGTGTTGAAGAAGGTGGTCGAGGCGAAGGGTGGGGCCAAGTCCGGGACGATCCAGGCCGTCTTCGATGGCCTGGATCCCCAAGGTAAGCCGATGATGACCGAGACCCGCACCCTCACGTTCTACCCGGGTTCGGAACTGCGCGTCATCGATTTCGAAATCCGTATCAAGGCGCTCCGGGAACTCAAATTCGTAGATACCAAAGAAGGCACCTTCGGGATTCGTCTGGCCACTCCTTTGTCGGAAGATAAAGGCGGCAAGATGGTAAACGCAGAGGGCGCGCAAACCGAAAAGAACGTCTGGGGAAAACAGTCGCCCTGGGTAGATTACTTTGGGACTCTGGAAGATCAGACTGTCGGTGTCGCGATCATGGATAACCCCTCAAATCCGCGGCATCCCACCTATTGGCACGCGCGCGCCTATGGATTGTTCGCTGCGAATCCTTTCGGCGTCCGAGACTTCACGGGGGACAAGACCAGGGATGGCAGCATGACAGTGGAAGCCGGAAAGTCTGTTACCTTTCGCTATCGCGTGGTGATTCATCCGGGCGATTTCCAGACTGCCAACATCGCTTCGCTCTATCAGCAGTACACTTCAAAGAAATGAGAGGTTGCTATGCGGATTACCCGACTTCAGACAGCTTTGTTTGTTGCCTCCCTGGGACTGGCGTATCTTGCTGGATCGTGGGCTCGGCCCAGCCCTGATCCGGAGTGGATCAAGGCGCGGTATGGAGCATGGGGTGGTCCCGGCGTGGATGCCCGGCCCGGTCCCATGGATTCTCTTCTGGTTAAGGATTACGCTCCCAAATCCTCCATCGTCGCGCGGGAAACGTTCATTGCGAAAGCTCACAGCCCTGTTATTGACGCACATGCGCACGTGAACGCGAAAACCCCGGCCGAAGTGCGTGCTTGGGTACGCACCATGGACGAAGTCGGGATTGAAACGAGCATCATTCTGACGGGAGCCACCGGCGCGCAGTTCGACCAACTGGTGGAGCTGTACCTCAAACCTTACCCAACACGGTTCCAGTTGTTTTGCGGGATCGATACGAAGAATTTTGCTGAAGCCGGGTATTCCCAGCGTGCCGTCGCCGAACTCGTGCGCTGCTATCGCAAGGGCGCACGCGGCGTCGGCGAACTGACCGACAAAGGGTACGGCTTGAGCGGCGACACCAGCTTGCCACGCACACGGCGGCTGCACCCGGACGATCCGCGGCTCGACGCGTTCTGGAACAAATGCGCTGAACTCAAATTGCCCGTCAACGTTCACATCGCCGATCATCCCTCTTGCTGGAAGCCGCTCGATGTTTATCAGGAGCGCACGCCGGACTACCAGCACTTTAATCTGTACGAGAAAGATGTACCATCCTACGAAGAGCTGATCGACGTCCGGGACCGCATTTTGGCCAAGCACCCCGGGACCCGATTTATTGCCTGCCACTTGGGGAACCAGGGCAATGACCTGGCTGCGCTCTCGAAGGAACTCGACAACCATCCCAATCTCTACCTTGATATTTCCGCTCGCGATTATGAAGTGGGACGCACTCCGAGAGCTGCCGCGAAGTTTCTGGCGGCGTACCGGACTCGAGTGCTGTTCGGTTCCGATATGGGGCGTGAAAAGAGCATGTACCAGGCTTGGTGGCGCTTGTTCGAAAGCGCCGATGAGTTCATGCCTGGACGCATGTGGTGGCGGTATTACGGCCTGGAACTCCCGCCTGCCGCTCTCGCCAGCCTCTATCGCGAGAATGCGCGCGGCCTGATGAACCGGGATCCGTTGTAGCACAGTGAGGGTTTTGGAGGAGACTTCCAATGACGAAAGAGGTATCACGTAGGAGTATTGTTAGCGGAGCCGTCGCCGCGGCACTGCCGTTTACTGCGCGATCTTATGCACGGATCATCGGTGCGAACGATCGCATTCAAATCGGCGAGATTGGCTGTGGGCATCGTGCTGGCGGCCACCGCCTGATGCTCAAGAAATCTTTTGCAACGGACCCCAAGTTCGATCTCCGGAGCGTTTGCGACCTCTGGACTGTCAATCGCGAACGAGCCGCAGCAGACGCCGAAAAGTTGTTTGGCGCCCGTCCGAAGACGTTCAAATATTCCGAAGAACTGTTGGCCGACCGCGAACTGGACGCCGTAATGATCGGCACTGGAGATCACCAGCACGCGAGGATCCTGGCCGAAGTCGTGAAAGCGGGCAAGGATTGCTATTGCGAAAAGCCCATGGCGAATACACTGGAAGACGCCAAACTTGCGCGCGACACCGTTCGCGCCGGCAAGCAGGTGGTGCAACTGGGCTCGCAGTGGTTGAGTGACCCCTATCAGCAAAGGGTGCGCGAGATTGTGCGGAGCGGGAAGTTAGGCAAAATCGTCTCGGTGAGCCAGAGCTGGAACTTCAACGGCCCTCGCTGGGATATACCGAAGAACCCCGACATCGCCGCAATTCGCGAGCAAGACACGGATTGGAATCGCTGGCTCCTCGGGCGTCCAGCGCGGCCTTTCGATCCGCGCGTCTACTTTGAATTCCGCATCTTCAAGGAATTCTCCGGCGGAATCACCGATCAATGGTACAGCCACGGCTCCGGACTCGCACACTTCTATCTTGATACCTTCATCCCGGACGACACCGTCTCGAACGGAGGTATCTTTGCCTGGCATGATGTCCGCGAGAACCCCGACACTTTCCAGTGCTTGTCGACCTTCGCCGAAAAAGAGGTGCTGTACTCTTACGGCACCACTTTTGGCAGTGGGTACGGGGATCACACCATCATCCGCGGCACACATGGAACTCTCTACTCTCCAGGTGGCGAAGGCAGCCCCCAGTGGTGGTTCGTGGCCGAAACCAAGAGCGGCTGGGGATCGAACGTCGTCTTCGATTTGAAAACGGGCAATGCCAAACCAGAGCCCGTGACAATCCCCGGGAACGATGAGGTGCCTCCCGTTCACCAGGATGACAATCTGAAATACCACACGGACGACTGGTTCCGGTGCATGCGCAGCCGTAAGACGCCAAATGGAAACATCGACACCGGGTTCGCACACGCTGTGGCCGTTGTGATGGCGACGCGGAGTTATCGCGAGGGGAAGAAGATGTATTGGGATCGGAAACACGAGATGATCCTGGACCATCCGATTTCCGCTTAAGCTCACCGCCCGCAGGATAAGAGCGAACCAGATGGCTATCGGCAGAGAATAACAGCATTATTCCGCATGGAAACGCCATTTCGCAGAATCGTGACCGAGTCTCCGGCGCCGCAATCCCTGCCTCGTCCGGATTCGCGAAATTCTCGTCCAAGCAAAACAGCTCGATCAGAACCTGTTCCAATTCCGAGTCCTTCACGATGTCGGCCACGAATCCGGCGCTCCCGCGAGATACTTGGGCCTAAGCTCTTGGAGGAGCGTGCCTCGCCCAGTCGCGCGCGCCTGCCTGTTAAGCCCCACCCTACTCAACTTATCTCACCGGAGTCATCGTCGACCGGATAGGTTCGTATCACTTGGCTTCGCGGCGTGCTCCGTAGTTATTGCCGCCGGCGTAGCCTCCTATGCAATCTTGGTAGGCCCAATCAAGCCGCTGGATTGGGGAACTGATCGAGTTTGAGTCCTTCCACGAGCTTGAGACGCCGATTGACCGGCACTCCAGTGAAACGGTCGACTCTGCCGGAGGGCCAGCGGATTTCCAGTTCGTCGATTCGGGCCGCTTTACCAACACCAAAATGAATTCGCAGATCGTTCTGAGAATAGAAGCTGCCGCCGCTTCGAACCTCATCAATCTGCGAGTGGGCGCCCGTCACGCACTTCACGCGCGCGCCAACCGCGCTCCGGTTGGACTTTGTGCCCACCAGCTTCAGTGTCGTCCAGTTGTTCCCCGTCTTCGATGCACAATGAAGCAGTTGAGGCACCGCATTGATCGGATTGATCACTACATCGATACAACCGTCGTTGTCGTAATCGCCGAACGCGCAGCCTCGCGCGCTCGCCAGGCTCGTGATACCAGGGCCTGCAAGGGCGGACGCATCGCGAAATTTACCGTTACCCAGATTTTCATAGAGCACCTTCGGCTCTTTGTAATGCGCCGGTCCATTGAGGCGCTCGATCTCGGGATAAACATGCCCATTCACGTATAGGATGTCGGGCCACCCATCGTTATTGAAATCGAAGAAGCCGCAACCCCAGCCCAGCAGGCGGGAATAGGCGGTCAGCCCAACGCTCTGTGTCGCTTCTTCAAAGAAGCGCTTGCCCATATTGCGATAGAGATTGGGAAGATCGTCGGAAAAATTGGTCTTGAAAATATCCAGCAGGCCGTCGCAATTGTAGTCGGCCGCGGTCACGCCCATGCCCGATTGATTCCGTCCGTCGCGGCTCGTGGCGACGCCCGCTTCCAGCCCGCCTTCCGTAAACGTGCCGTTGCCGTTGTTCCAGAACATGTAGCTCATATCACTGTCATTAGCCACATAGATATCGGGACGCCCGTCGTTATCAAAGTCACCGACGAGAACTCCGAGACCGTAACTCTCGGAGGCTTTCCCGATGCCGCTCTGCTGCGTTACATCGGAAAAAGTGCCGTCGCCATTGTTGTGAAACAAGTGATTGCGAGCGCGTGGCAAACCTTGCGGACCACAGTTGACGGCCATCCCTTGATACAGACATGAGCCAGTGCCAGGCAGCGGCGCTGTCTTCAGGTCCAGGTCGATGTAGTTAGTCACGAACAGATCCAGATAGCCATCGCCGTCGTAATCGAGAAAGGCACAGCCGGCGCCCCATTGAGTCTCCTTCGCCGCTAGACCGGCTTTCGCTGTGACATCGGTGAAAGTCCCGTCACCATTGTTGTGATAGAGGACGTTTTGACCCCAGTAGGTGATGAACAGGTCGTCGTGGCCGTCGTTATCGTAGTCTCCGATGCAAACTCCCTGGCCCCAGCCGCTGCGGGTAAGACCGGCGCGGCGGGTCACATCGGTAAAAGTGCCATCCCGATTGTTATGGAGGAGACGATTGGAAGGTTCCGGCCCTTTGCCGGGATCTAGAGTAGTTCCGTTGACCAGAAAAATATCCGGCCAGCCGTCGTTGTCGTAATCGAAGAATGCCGCGCCGCAGCCGGTGGTCTCAAGAATATAGCGATTGCTGGTTGTTCCTCCATACGTTGTAGGTACTGTGAGTCCCGCGCGCGCGGCGACATCCTCGAAACGAACCGGGTAGTCGTCACTCGGGGCGGCCAACCCGCTGAGACCCGCGGCTCCAAATAAGAGCGAGCGGCGTGTGATCATTTGTCACCGCGCGGCCGGGAGGCGATCGCACACGGACCCATCTCTCTAGCTTGCCGCAGTGTCTTCTCAGCGCGATCCGCCTCACCAATGTGACCGAGCGCATCCGCCAGTTTGCACATGCCTTGAGCGTGCCCCGGACTTAAAGCAAGAACAGCTTCGAATTGGCGCGCCGCTCCCGCCCAATCGCCTTGCTTTTCCAAAGCCACGCCAAAGTTGAAATGGATATCCGGATTGCGCGGCCCCGATTCTACGGCCGCACTGAAAGCCCGGTTCGCTTCGGCCCAGTTCTGCCGGGCGGCTTGCGCGATGCCCATATAGTGGTTCGCGTCGGGGGAGTCCGGTTGCGCGGCCAAAGCGGCTCGCAGCGCATCGATCGCGGAATCGATGTTACCCTTTTTCAGAAATTCGATCGCCCGATTCGTGTTCAGAACCGCATCGGAGCGCCGCGACGCAGCGGCCGACGCCTCTCTCGATTTGCGAAACACCTCCGCCGCCTGCTGTGTTTCGCCCGATTTACGGAGCGCAGTTGCAAGAGCTGTCAGAACGTCGGCGCGGTTGGGAGCGAGCCGTGCAGCTTCCTGGAGTTCGGCGGTCCCTTCCGGCAGCGATTTTTCGGAAAGCGCAAGGCCATAGCTCAAACGGAACCCCGCGTCGCGGGGACTGAGGCGCGCGGCGCGCTCATAATGCACGAGAGCACCGGCGGCGTCTCCGGACTGAGTCAACGCCTCGGCGTAATAGAAGTGCGCTCGAGCGAGATCCGGCGCAAGCCGCACCGCGACGGATAACTCCGCCAGTGCTTCCTTAAGCCGATCGCTGCGCTTCAAAGTAAAACCAAGATCGGCGCGCGCGGAGCCGGAATCGGGCTCAAGTGCCAGAGCCTTCTTATAGTTTTCGATGGCCGCCGGAAGATCGCCCTTGTCGCGCATAGCTTGCGCCAGATTCAGGAACCCCGGCACAAACTTGGAGTCGCACGCCAGCGCACGGCGAAACTCCTCGATAGCCCCCGTGAGATCGCCAGTCTGATCGAGCGCCACACCCAGGTTGTTGTGCGCTTCCGCCGAATTTGGCTGAAGGGCCACTGCCCGGCGAAACTCACTGGCGGCGTCCTGGGGATCGCCGATACCCGAGTACAGTAAAGCAAGCGTGGTGTGCGCGGCGGCCATGTCCGGCCGCAATCGGATGGCCTTCTGTACCGCCGTGATCGCATCGCGCGCCTCGCCGCGTTCCGCCAGTGCATTCCCCAATTCGAATAAGGCTTCAGGAAAGTCCGGACGCAACGCAACCGCGGTTTGTAAGCTCTGAATTGCGGCGGCGGATTGGCCGTCGATCATCAATGCCGTACCGAGATTGTAGAATGCTTCCGCGTAGCGGGGATCGATACGGATGGCTTTGCGGAACTCCTCAATGGCTGGATTGACCGAGCCGGTTCGGCCGAGCGCAAACCCCAGATAGTTGTGAGCCGGAGCCGAATTAGCGTCCAGTTCGACGGCGCGCCGCAGTAAAGGAAGAGAGTGCTGCGCATCGCCCTTTTCCAGAAGAGCGATGCCTTCACCCAGTGGATTGGGACCCGGCTGCGCCGCCCAGGCATAGCCGGCGAACACCGCGATCGGGGCCCAGCGCCTCAGCATCAAAAACGTAATGTAACACTAACCTGAAGGCGCCGCATGATATCGGTAATACCGCTGATAACTCCCGCCGTTGAACTGTCCACCGTTCCGTTTGGATTGTTCAGGTTGGTGTGATTGAAGGCGTTGTAAGCTTCCCCTTGCAATTCGAGCCTGGTATGCTCCCGTATCTGGAATCCCTTCACCAAGGCAAGGTCCACCCGGTACAGCGCCGGACCTCGCAGTATGTTTCTCCCGGAATTTCCGAAGACATAAAGAGCCGGCACGCTAAACGCCTTGGGATTAAACCAGAGACTCCGGGACTGGTTGGACGCCGAGGGATCTCCGGTCACGTTCGGGCGCAGGGTACAGCAATCGGAATTGAGCGTGGAAGTGTCGCCCAGGACCGGAGTGAACGGGGTTCCCGATTCTGCCGTTTCGATTCCGGAGATCTGCCAGCCGCCCACCACATGCTTCAGCGGACCCTTGTCCGACAGGAAACGCTTGCCCGGCCCGAACGGCAGCTCCCATACCTGGCTGGTGACAAAAACGAACTTCCGGTCGCCATCTTGCACCGCGCGATCAAGATTTGCATTCCAGTTGTACATCGGGTTGTGCGAGCCGAAATCATAACTCTTGCCCCACGTGAACGAAGTAGTGAAAAGCAGTCCGTGAGAGTACCTTTTTTGAGCGGACAATTGAAGACCCTCATAGCCCGTGCTGGTCTGATTGCTCTGATTGTAGGCGTTCGTATCGAAGCCGTAAATATCGAACGGGCGGCGGGAGTTGATCGTGCCCGGACCCGGGCGGGCGGCGTTATAGTCCACACGATAAAAGAGATGCCGCACCGCATTGCCCACATAACCAGCCGTAAACGTCATGTCCCCTGGCAGTTGATGCTGAATGGAGAAGTTCCACATGTCGATGGAGTTCGAAGGATTGTACTGGTCGGCTCCGAAGCCCGCCGAGTTCGGCGTGGGGTACTGTCCGGGATTTCCCGCTGCCGCCAGAACGTCAAATCCCGACACAAAGGCCGGGGGTGCCTGGCCGATGGTCAGGACAGGCAGGTAGGCATCGCTCTGCTTCACGTTTTGGCGGGTGGCGTTGGGCCAGTCGTTCGTGATGGCTCCGAAATTGGCTCCGTAGAAGCCGATCGCATATGATCGGGCGTAGCCGGTCCGGATCACTGTGCGGTCGCCCAGCCGGTACGCTATGCCGACACGCGGCTGGAAATCGCGGTAGTTCTGGTCCACGTTTGCCGTCGAGGAAGAGTTGCCGAAATCGCTGATGATCGTATTGGAGTTGCTGTAATTGAAATTGGCGATGCCGCCTTTCTGAGGCGAAGTCGGATAGCCGTTATAATCCCAGCGCAAGCCAAGCGTCAGGGTCAGCTTGTTGGTGACTCTCCAGGTATCCTGCGCGAAAAATGCCTGCCGGGTGTTGTGCGCCAGCGGAAGGTTTCGGGCGTAGATCACACGCCCGAACGCACTGGCCTGTCCAAGCAGCAGCGTGGCGACCGACAGTCCCGATCCCGGCACCGCGGGGCTGCCGGTGATTTGCTGCGAGAAGCCGTTACCGGAACACACGCCTGTATTGGAGCAGCCGAAGTCGCCCTGAGACGATGTGTCGCGGCGGTCGCGCCAGGTGAATAGCGTATCGGTGCCGAATTTGATGGTATGAGCCCCGTGAGTCCAGGTTGCCATACCGACGAAATTGTAGTTGCCGTAGTTGTCCACCTGATGGGTGTGATCGTTATTGCCGAACGAAAAGGCGCCCACCGGACCTCCGATGATGAATCCCGCCAGGCCCCCGCACGAATCGCAGGCGCTGTTCAGGCCTGGAATGCCAAACTGTTCGGAAGTTTTCGATGCCTGGTCGAGGGCGTCCTGCTTCCATTCATTGAGCGTCCAGCCGAACCTGCCTTCGATTACTAAATTGGGAGTTACCACGCGAGTGTAGTTGGCGACGAGGCTGTTGTTATTGCCCTCGGCGACATTGCTGCCAGGATAGTTGAGCACTCCGTACGCCGGGACGTTCGAGGTGGAGTTCCCCTGCTGCCGCGTGTAGCGGGCGAAGAATCTGCTCGTGTCGTTGATGACGTAATCGGCGCGGATCGTTCCTAAGTTCTGGTCGATGGGAGCGATCTGGGAGGCAAGAAAGTTATTATCGGTTCCGGGCTGAGTTGGCAACGGCAGCTTGGACAGCAAATTCTGCACTATGGGGTTGAGTCTGTTCGCTGGGATGATGTTTCCGGGGAACATTGTTCGCCCCACGCCACCGGCCCCGCCCGTCTGAGGGTCGAAAATCGGATGGGTGCCCGCTACGCTGCTGAAGTCGCCGGACCGGAATGCCGCCGTCGGTACCGTGGTGAGCACATTACCTCCGGACCGGACTCGGATGCCGTCGTAATAGCCGAACAGAAAAATCTTGTTCTTCTTGATCGGGCCGCCTAGCGTTCCGCCGAATTGATTCCAGACAAAATGGCCCGGACCAAGCGGCTCAGTGAAAGGATTGCGGGCGAATTCCGTGTTTACCCGGTTGAATTCGTGGGCGCTGCCGTGGACGTCATTAGTGCCGGACTTTGTCGTAAAGTTCTGGATGGCGCCCGCCACCTGCCCCAGTTCCACGTCGTAGTTCGAAGTCACTAACCGGTATTCCTGAAGCGCGTCGGTCAGGGGCACGATAGGCGCGCCGCCACCGACGCCTTCCGTATCGTCCACTCCATCGAGTAACTGGCGGTTTTGCTGCGCGCGCTGGCCGTTCACGCTGAAACTGAAATTGGCCGAACTCTGGGCGCTCGGGATACCCTGCGAGCCGGTGCCCATGATGACGCCCGGCTGCAACACGGCGAGCCTGGTCGGATTCCGGCCTTGGGCGGGAAGAGATTCAAGAGCCTTCGTCGTGACCGTACCGCCCACCTCCACTTTGTCTGTTTCGAGAAGTGGAGCTTCGCCGGTGACGTTAATTCGCTCCTGCACGCTGCCCACCTCGAGTCTGAAATCGAGCCTGACCACCGCCCCGATGTCGACCTGAACGTCCGAACGCATGACAGGTCTGAATCCAGGGGCGCTCACGTCCACGCTATACGTGCCGGCTATCAGGTTGAGAACGTTGAAATAACCGGCATCGTTCGTTTTCGTCTGGTAATGGACTCCGGTTGCGAGGTTTACGACGTCAATGCTTGCTCCTCGAAGCGCCGCTCCGGATGAATCGGTAATTTCACCTGTGACGGAACCCGAAACCGCCTGTCCTTCGAGGTGAGAGGTTATTAAGAGTGAAACTACAAGCAAAAAGAGCAGCCACATGGCTCGGTGGTGCATACAATCCTCCTGGATTGCGACGTTTCAATACCAGAAAACCCGCAAATCGCGTTCTCAACAGGAATGTTAACAACCCTGCTGACAGACTGTCGTTGTTGTATGTATAATTCAACCGCTAAGACATGTCAAGCGAAATCGGAAATGGCATTAGAACCGTAATGTCGCACTAAGCTGAAGCCGCCTCATAATATCGGTAACTCCGGTAATTCTGCCGGCCGTTGAGGAGTCACCCACATGGCTTGACGTTTCATTCAATCCTCCTGGATTGGGACGTTTCAAGGCCAACAAATCTGCCCGAAACAACTCTACCAAGAATGTCAACAAGCCTGCTGACAAACCACGGTAGTTGCATGTATAATTCAACCCAGGCGGCATGTCAAGAGAAATCAGAACCCGTCATTCATGCACACAACTGATACACACAGCACTACCCATGAAACGAAGCCGGTCACCACGGCTCGCGCCGCGATGTCGATGCTCTTCATTCTGTTTTTCACCTGCGGCTTTCTCGCAGCCCTGAACGACATACTGATCCCGCATTTGAAGTCGATTTTTGATCTGAACTATGCCGAGGTCATGCTGGTGCAGTTCAGCTTCTTTTCCGCCTTTCTGATATTTGCCTTGCCTTCAGGCAAGCTGATTGAGGTCTTCGGCCACAAGAAGGTGATGATAGTCGGCTTGACGGCCATGGGTATTGGCGCGCTCCTATTTATCCCGGCGGCAAATATTCCGTCTTTTCCAGTCTTCCTCTGCGCGATTCTCGTACTCGCGGGCGGTATCACCGCTCTTCAGGTCTCGGGCAATCCGTATGTTGCGAATTTGGGTTCCGCAAAAACGGCTTCCAGCCGGCTGACGCTAACCCAGGCGTCCAACTCACTTGGGTCAACGATTGCTCCATATTTCGGCGGATTATTAATTCTGAGCGAAGCACCTAAGACCATCGAACAGATTCGTCAAATGTCCGCCGCGGCTTTGCAACAGTATCGCTTGCATGAAGCCGCCTACGTAAAAGGACCGTACATCGGAATTGCTGTCACGCTGTTCCTCCTCAGCCTCGTCACGGCGTGGTATCGGCTTCCTTCGACTCAGGAGCGCATGGGGCCCGAGGCACAGAGGAGTAAACCGGAAACCACTGTCTGGCAGCACCGTCATCTCGTTCTCGGCGCCATAGGGATATTTTTAGCGGTTGGCGCGGAGGTGGCGATCGGAAGCTTTCTGGTGAATTATTTCATTCAAGCAGACATCGGCGGACTGACGCCAAAGACCGCTTCCGCGTATGTTTCGCTTTACTGGTTCGGCTCAATGGCGGGCCGTTTTATTGGTTCCGCCGTGATGCAAAAAATTCCCGCGCCCACAGTTCTAGGGGTGTTCGCCTTGATCGTACTCGGTCTCGTAACGACTTCGATCCTCTCCTACGGAAAGCTGGCCATGTGGAGCATACTCTTTGTCGGATGCTTCAACTCGATCATGTTTCCAAGCATTTTCACCATGGGGATCGCGAACCTCGGGTCATTGACCAGCAAAGGATCGGGAATACTCATGTCCGCGGCGGTCGGTGGCGCAATTGTGCCGGTAGCCCAGGGCGCGCTAGCCGATCGCATCGGAGTTCACGGTGCATTCATCCTCTCCGCGCTCTGCTACGTCTATGTCGCATTCTATGGATTTCAAGGATGGAAACCCACGCGCTCTGCGGGAGCCGTCAACCCTTGGCCGGCTGCATGAGAGCTTTCGCGCCGGCACGCATGAAAAGAAAGTCGCTGCCGAACGTCATGAACTGCGCGCCTTTGTCGAACCAAAGCTTGGCTTCATCGAAAGAGGAAGCGGTCGTTCCAAACGGGACACCTGCCGCCCGGCACCGATTCAGCACGTGCTCGCAGAGTTCCAGCACTTCCGGTGTCCGCGCAAATCCAGTCCACTGATCCGCGCCCTCAACGCCCGACCCGGTACTCGAGAACAGAGATTGCCCCTTCGTCAACATCGAAAAGGCCAGGTCGTTCGGACCAAGAAACACCGCGTCTACGCCCTGAAGCGCAAGGATGTCGTCGACGTTCCTGGCCGCCTCGGCGCTCTCGATCTGCACAATCAAAGTCGCGAGTTCGTCCGCGCGCGGCATGTAGTCGCCAACCCCAAAGCTGTAGGCTGCTGCCCGATACGGGCCGAAACTGCGTTTGCCAATTGGCGGGTACTTCGCGGCGTCAATCGCTTGCCGCGCGATCTCAACCGAGTTCACCATCGGAGCCATGATGGCCGGCACGCCCTGGTCGAACAGCCAATTGATGGCATGGTAATCAACCTGGGTCACACGCACGACCGGCACAGGTTTGGCGCCGCGGAAAGCACCAAGAATCGCCGGGAACTGAGCCATCGTCAGTTCACAATGCTGCAGATCCAGGATGACGAAGTCGAGTCCCAGGCGGGTCATCACCTCCGCGCTGGCGAAACTGGCGAACGTACACCAACTGCCCAAAAACTTGCTTCCGCCGCGAAGTTGTTTTGCGAATCCTCTATCTTCCATCTGGGTTCTCCACGTATCAAAGATACTCGAACCGTTCTATATTGTTACTCGGAGAAATTATGAAGGTCGGGTACTTCCTGCGCGCTAACGAATCGGTCTACGAAGTGATTCGAGGTTACTTGCCGGTTGGCGCGCAATTGATCACTCTTCAAAGTAAGGAACCCAGCGAAGAAATCGAACGCATCCGCGACTTGGATTTCCTTATCTCAGTTCGCGCCACCACCGAGATGATCGGGAACGCCCGCAAACTACGGCTGCTGCAACTGCCCGGCGTCGGTCTAGACCAGGTGGATCTCGAGGCCGCGGCCAACGCTGGCATTCCGGTAGCCCTGAGTCTCAACGGATCTTCGGATGCTGTTGCCGAACAAACGATGCTCTTGATGCTGGCCGTGTGCCGCAGGTTAGTGGAATTAGCCAACTCGGTACGAGAAGGGAAATGGCTGATGTGGGACCGCCGGACCGTTTCGTATGGACTATTTGGCAAGACATTGGGAATTATCGGCCTCGGACGTATCGGCAGGGAGGTAGCGGTGCGCGCCGAAGCCTTCGGAATGTCCGTGCAATATTATGACGAATTGCAAGTAGATGGATTCACGTTTCGGGACCTCCCTGACTTGCTGCGGACCAGCGACATCGTGAGTTTGCATTGCCCGCTCGCACCCGGTACAAGGCGGCTGTTGAATCGGGGCATGATCCAAATGATGAAACGCGGCGCGATTCTCATCAATACTGCGCGCGGCGGTCTCATCGACGAAACGGCTCTTTTGGATGCCATCTCTTCCGGACAGCTCGCGGGCGCGGGACTCGACGTGCTGGAGGTCGAACCGCCGAGTCCCACAAATCCTTTGCTACGGCTGGAGGAGGTGGTCATCAGCCCTCACGTAGGCACCGGCACGATCGACAGTCTTCGCGTGAAGGCCGAAGGATATTCGCGGAACATACGGCGGGTACTCGCGGGCGAGGAACCGTTGGGCCTGGTCAAGCCATCGACGATTCGGCAGTGAGAAATAAGACGTTCGACATCTCTGGTTTCGACAAGGACACGATCAAACCGTCACGCATCAACTGGCTCCCGCTGACGGACCGCGCAGCAGCGTCGTTCGCCGTAGTGACCTTATAGCTGGCGGTTGGCCGCAATCCTCGCACCGGCACTCGCATGGTGCTCTGTGTGCTCTTCCCGCGAAAACATAACACCACGGCCTCCTCTACATTGGAGAACTCTACCGCTTGCCATCCCTCGGGCGAACCCGCAGGTGGAAACAGATGGTAGGCCTGGGCATAAAGGAGGTGCCGGTATCTCTTGTAGATCGGAATATTGCGCCGTGCAGCATCGAGTACGGCCGGAGGATAGAGCGACACTCGCTCCGGAAGCGTGCCGTTGAGCGTACCGAAACCAAACAGTCCGATCATGCGGCTGCGATAAATTGTATCGAGGATATCGGGATCTTTCGTCTTCTCGAGTTCCGGATCTTTGACCACCCACCCGCCGTTGTAAAAACTGGGATAAATATGGCTCGCTACGAGAGCATTTTCGCGGACGTGGGAAGAGGGGAAGCTCGAGTCGCTGAGCCAGTTGGCGCGAATGGTCCTCGCAAGCCCATAATCGAGACGGCTTCCATAGCCGCACTGTTCGAGTACCAGCTTGGGGAATTTATCGTGCAGATGCCTGAAAGTTTCGTACTGGCCGGCCAATGACGCATAGCTTCCGTCCCCCGCTTGATGGCCATGATCGGCGCGATTACACTGGCCCGGTATTCCGGGAATGCCGGAGTTATCCCACTTCAGCCAATCGAGTTGAAACTCATCGACGACGCGGGCGAGGTGCGTCTTCAAATGGTCGATGTAGTCCGGACATCCGAGGCATATTTGTGGGCAGGGGGACTCCCAGGTCTTGATCTCCAACACCCGATCGACGCCGTCCATTTGCGCAACCCAGCGCTGCGGAATGGAGTCGGGTATCAGGCGGCTGTCGACGATGTTCGGTCCCACCCACAGGCCGAACTTCATACCCTTGGCGTGAACCCTCTCTGAAAAATGAGCCAGCCCGTGCGGAAATTTTTCGCGGTCTTCGGTGTAGTTTCCAAGTCCGCATCCCCAATCGCCGTTTCCCTTCTTGGATGATCCTTTGTACCAGGACGCATCGATGTAATACAGCTCGATGCCCAGTCCCGCTGCGAACTCCATCTCATCGAGAAGCGCCTGCTCCACTCCTTGGGATTCTGTGCCCCAGATGTCGTAGACCACCCACGGCGAATCCGGAAGGGGCTTCGGAAATACGTGGGCCTTTAAATATCGCTGCGCCAGCCCGAATGCATCGTCGACAGAACCGCTCGTGAGCGCAAGGAAAACGGGTGGCGACGTGAGAGTTTCTCCAGGCGCGAGATCGTGTCGCAGGTCGGAAATGTCGATCTCCAGCCAAAGCGCTTCGGGTTTTCGCGTCAGTTTGTACCGCCATCCACGCTCCCATTCAATGCCAGCGACCAGAAATTCTCGCGACCCGATTGCCTCCAGAACCAGGAGGCCGCAATGTTCCGGGCCGTTCCATCTCCCACCGTGCAATTCCAAAACGTCTTCGAATGGAAGACTCTCGGCGGCGTAGCTATTTCTGCGGATGCAATGAACTTGCAGCGCGCCAAGATTCGCACGTAGGGGAATTCGGAGGGAACCGAAACTGTTAACGGCTGGAAGACTGCCCGCCGTGGTATTTCGGAAGCCGCAGCCGAATTCGACCACTCCTAAGTCCGGTAAGAGGCGGCATCGCTGGCCGGCCGCCACGCCCTCCGGCGAAACATAGTCGACCTGTAGTTCACCGGCCTTGCCGCGCGTTGCCGCCACAATCCACGACGAATTGGGATTTGCCTCGGAGCCGAACACCGGACTCATAGGCTGGCTAGCCGCCGCCCACTCAAAACCGGAATGCTGATTTCGTAGCGACAACAGCCTTGCCGGTTTTCCTTTTTCGGCCGCGAGACTGAGCTGCAGTTCGGGGGTCGACAGGCGGGAAGGCTCGGCCGAACCACTTGCTGCTGCGGCAGCCATCCCCCCGGCTAAGAGAAACTGCCTTCGATCGATCATCTGAAGGGAATATACCCGACGTCCTTAAAACTGTCAACAATAGAGTCAACACTTCTTGACAGGATTCGGCCCACGAAGTATGCTGGCAATCGAAGGAGTACGGAATGCGGGATTTCTACGTTAGCCGCCGCCGGATGCTGGAAATGTCGTGCCTTGGTTTCGGTACCATGGCGCTCGGATCGTTACTTGCCGGTACTGAGGAAGGGACCAAACCGTACAACGATTTGAAGCCGCGGAAGGGGCATTTCCCGGCTCAAGCCAAGGCCATTATCCAACTCGTCCAGAACGGTGGCCCGAGCCAGATGGAACTGTTCGATCCAAAGCCGGAACTGATCAAACGCGCCGGACAGCCGCTTCCCGACGGCGTCGAAATCTTTCAGCCCAACAACGAAAATCGTCTCTTGGCGCCCGCCTTTGAGTTTCGGAAATATGGTCAGTGCGGTATGGAACTTTCCGAATTGCTTCCGCACACCGCTACCACCGTGGACGATTTATGCTTCATCCGGTCGATGTACACAGCGCATAACAATCACCTCGAAGGATTGAACATGCTGCTGACTTGCAAGATCTTTCCGGGCCGTCCTGTGATGGGCGCGTGGGTCAGCTATGCGCTGGGTACGGAGAACCAAAATCTTCCGGCTTACGTAGTGCTGCGAGATCCGCAAGGATACACGATCGGTGGAACTCAGCTTTGGGCGAACGGATATCTGCCTGCGCTCTACCAGGGTGTGGAGTTCAGCACGAGCGGCGCGCCTGTCTATCATCTGAATCCCGAACAGCCGCTGCCGCCCGGCGTGCAGCGGGAGCGGCTCGATCTGCTGGCAAAGCTAAATGCACGGCATCTGCACGACCATCCCGACGAATCCGAACTGGACGCGCGCATTCAGAATTTCGAATTGGCGGCTCGTATGCAAGTGGCCGCCATGGATGTGCTCGATATGAGCAAAGAGACCGAAGCGACGAAGAAATTATATGGTCTCGACAATCCGATCACAGCAAGTTATGGATCGCGTTGTTTGATGGCACGCCGGCTGGTAGAGGCTGGTGTTCGTTTTGTGGAAGTGACAACGAGTCCCGGCCAGCCATGGGATAACCACAACAAAATCAAGAGCGGTATGGAGAAGATTGCGGGGTCCACGGATCAGGGCGCGGCGGCGCTGGTGAAGGATCTGAAGAGCCGCGGACTTCTCGACAGCACCATAGTGATGTGGGCGGGCGAATTCGGCCGGCTTCCCACTACGCAAAATGGCGATGGCCGCGATCACAATCGTAATGCCTTCACGATCTGGTTCGCCGGCGGAGGCTTCAAGAAGGGTTTCATTTACGGCGAGACCGACGAATTCGGATACAAGTCCGTGGTCGACCGCGTTGGCGTGCCGGACATGATTGCTACCGTGCTGAACCAAATGGGGCTCGATCACCGGCGATTGCAATATCCGCATGGCGGCCGCATGGAGACTCCATCGGACGTCACGGTGACCGGCGCGAAAGTCATTCCCGGCGTGCTGTCACGGCCGCCGCAGGCCACGTAGGGAGCGAACCGATGCGTCTTGCGTGGAGCTTGAGTCTATTCGCTGGGTACGCGCTGCTGGGTTCAGTTCAAAGCAGCGCCCAAGTGAAATTCGAGAAGGATGTTCTTCCGATCTTCACTCAGTATTGCTTCGGATGCCATGGCAAGACTTCCCCGCAACTGGGGTTGGACCTGCGTACTGGTGCGTCCACGCTACGGGGGAGCCAGAACGGGCCGGTGATCGCCAAGGGATCGCCCGAGAAGAGCCTGTTGTTTCAGAAGATCTCAGCCAAGGCAATGCCGCCCCCGGCTTACAACCAGAAATTGCCGGATACGCAAATCGAAATCATTCGCACCTGGATCGCGGACGGCGCATTGTTCGACCAGGCGGCTGAACCAGCCGGCAAGGACGCCGTGCAACAGCGGCACGTCTTCGACTCGGAACTTCTGCCGATTTTCCAGGCGAAGTGCGTCCAGTGTCACGGAGCGGGAAAACCCATGGGCGGGCTCGATCTGCGATCGTTCTCGTCCTTGATGGAAAGCAACAAAAACGATCCTGTCGTGGTGGAGGGCTACTCGGAAAAGAGTATTCTGGTGCGAAAGCTGGCGAGCCGTGCCATGCCTCCTCCGGGTGCGGGCACTCCGCTTACCGACGAACAGGTGGGCAGCATACGGCGATGGATTGATAAGGGCCATTTCGCCGATTCGGTACAACTGGAGCCTCAAAAGGAACGAGATTTCACCAAGGCGGAAGCGCCTCTAATTACCGAGAAGGATCGTGCGTTCTGGTCGTTCCGGAAACCCGTGGCGTCCACGCCGCCGAAGGTGAAAACTGCCGGGCGAGTGCGCACGCCGGTGGATGCTTTCGTGCTCTCCCGGCTCGAAAGTAAGGGCCTGACTTTTTCTGCCGACGCGTCGAGCCTGACACTAGTGCGGCGTGCCTACTTCGATCTCACCGGACTGCCGCCAACGCCCGAAGAGTTACAGGCATTTCTCGACGACACAAAACCCGGTGCTTATGAGCGGTTGATCGACCACCTGCTCGCGTCGCCCCAATACGGCGAACGGTGGGGCCGCTATTGGCTCGATGCAATTGGTTATGTGGAGACGACGGAAAAGGACTTTGATCCGGTTCATGTGGAACTCGCCAAGGGGATGTGGCGCTACCGGGACTACGTCATTAGGGCAACGAACCAGGACAAGCCGTGGAACCGTTTTCTAACGGAACAAATTGCAGGCGATGAACTGGTGGACTGGCGATCTGAGACGAAATACACCCCGGAGACTGTCGAGCTTCTGACCGCGACAGGATATATGCGGAACGTGCTCGATATTACCGACCCGGACATAACGAATCTGCCGGTCGAGCGATACGAAGCGCTGTTCAAACTGATGGAGAAAGTGGCCGGCAGCACCATAGGGCTCACTGTGGGATGCGCACGCTGCCACACACATAAATTCGATCCCATACCGCAACGTGACTATTACCGGATGCTGGCTCTCTTCACTTCGTCCTACAATCCGACGGACTGGCTGCAGCCCAAGAACCGGCAACTGTACACCGTGAGCAAGACGGAGCAGGAAGAGATCGATAAGCACAACAAAGAAATCGATCATTCTCTGGAAGGGCTGAACAAGCAACTCGCCACGTTGAAGCGCCCCTACGAAGAGCGTTTGTTCGAGGAGAAGCTGAAAAAAGAGGTGCCGGAGGCGATCCGCGAAGACGTTCGAATTGCAATCGCGACAGCGGCCGATAAACGCGATGAAATCCAGAAATTCCTCTTCACTAAATTCGGCAAAACGCTGGCAGTAGACAGCGCAGCGTGGCACAAGATTCTGAACGAGGCGGACAAAGCATCCGTGGAACGCCTGGAATCGCAGATCCAAACGTGGACCGGATATCGCCGCAAACTTGAGCCGATTCAGGCACTGTGGGATGTGGGACAACCACCCGCTATACGGCTACTGCAACGTGGAAGTGTCGAGACTCCCGGTCCGAAAGTCGATCCTGGATTTCTTACTGTGCTCTGCGCTCCTGGAAAAGCCGACGCCATAAAGCCGCCCGAGACGCAGGGTAAAACCAGCGGGTATCGGCTGGCGTTTGCCGATTGGCTTGTCAGCAAAGACAACCCCTTGACGGCGAGAGTGATCGTCAACCGCATCTGGCAGCATCATTTCGGAAAAGGCATTGTTGAAACGCCGGACAACTTTGGCAAAATGGGCGCGCCGCCAGTGAATCCTGAGTTGCTGGATTGGCTCGCTGTCGATTTTATGGAGCACGGCTGGAGCGCTAAGCGGCTTCATAAGCAGATCATGATGTCGACGGCGTACCGGCAGGAATCCCACTCGAGCAACCTGGAACTAACGGCGAAAGCAAGAACCGCCGATCCGGATAATCAATTGCTATGGCGAATGAATCTGCGCCGCCTGGAGGCCGAGAGTTTGCGCGATTCCGTGCTGGCTGCGGGCGGCAAACTCGACCGGACGATGTTCGGACCTCCGGTGATGCTGCAGTATCATCCGGATGGTTTGCAGACTGTGCCGGAAAGTGATCCGGGTGCGAATCGCCGAAGCGTCTATCTACTGGCGCGGCGTACATATCCCCTGACGTTTCTGCGGCTCTTTGATTTTCCGATTATCGACGCAAGTTGCACGCGGCGCGTTCCTTCGGCCACGCCGCTGCAGTCTCTGGCTCTCATGAACGACGAATTCATCGTGGAGAACGCCGTCCTGCTAGCGGACCGTGTTGAGAAATTGAGCGGCGAAAAGGCGCCGCCGGAGAAAAAGATCGCAACGGCCTACCTCCTGACACTCTCGCGCAAACCGGTGGCGGCCGAGATCGCCATCTGCGAGGAACATCTGAAAAAACAGGAGGAGTTATTCACCAGAGCGAATATACCCCCCGCCGAGGCCGCGCGCAAAGCGCTGGCCAGCCTGAGCCAGACCTTGCTCAGTTCGAATGAATTCCTGTACATTGACTAATCCGGCATCGACCAACATCCACATGAAATTGCCGGAACCAGATCGGAGATTTGAAGGTGTGAGAGCCTAGCTTGACGGAACGCGCAACCATTGCCAAGGCGTCGAAGCGCATTCTGCCGTTTCTATTTATCTTGTATGTAGTTTCCTACCTCGACAGAGGGAACGTTGCGTTCGCAAAATTGCCGATGCTCGCGGACCTCGGGTTTTCGGAGTCCGTGTTTGGTTTCGGTGCCGGGTTATTCTTCGCCGGCTATGTCCTCATGGGAATCCCCTCGGTCCTCGTCGCCGAGCGTTGGAGCGCGCGGCGTTGGCTCGGACGGATTCTTATCATCTGGGGATGCTGCACGATCCTGCTCGGGTTTGTGAACAGCCCGGTCCAGTTCTATGGAGCGCGCTTCCTGCTCGGCATGGCGGAGGCCGGCTTTTTCCCGATCGTCATTCTCTATTTATCGAATTGGTTCCCTGCACGGGTCCGGGCTGCTGCGCTCTCCGGATTGATAGTCGCCGTTCCGGTCTCGTTCGTGATCAGCGCGCCCCTATCTACTGCATGTATGTCGATTTCCTGGTTCGGAATGGCAGGCTGGCGATGGATCTTCATTTTGCAAGGTCTGCCGGCTGTGATTCTCGGATTCATCACACCGCTGTATCTTTCTGATCGTCCATCCGAAGCTCTTTGGCTGGAGCCGGACGAGCGGGAGTGGCTATCGGATGAGTTGGCGCGCGAAAATGCCGCGAAGCGAAAGCACAGCAATGTGACGGTCCGTCAGGCTCTCACCTCCCGCTATGTGCTGGTGCTATCCGCTGCGCTGAGCCTGATTGTGCTGGCAAGCTACGGTTATATTCTGTGGCTGCCGACGACGATTCAACAGCATTCCGGCCGTTCTACGGAACAATCGACACTACTCTCCACCATCCCGTTCCTGATGGCGGCTCTTACCGTTCAGGTAACGGCAAGATCATCCGACCGGCGACGGGAACGGAAATTGCACACAGCGATTCCTTTGATAGTCGCCGGCTTGTCGTTCGCTATGATCACCATCCCTGGACAGTCGTTTGTGGTGACGATGGTTTGGCTCAGCATTACCGGGATGTCGTTATGGGCATGGTCGCCGCCCTTTTGGGTATTGCCGACCATCACAATGGGAGAATCCGCGGCGGCCGCATCGATTGGCTTCATCAACACAGTCGGAAACATCGGTGGATTCGTCGGCCCCGCGATGGTCGGGTAT
>Ga0207695_10003311_pt1 | contig 22836 bp, 28 predicted proteins | sample KBSC54metaG_FD_184354 | JGI IMG/M metagenome (GOLD analysis project Ga0207695, IMG submission 184354) | Corn rhizosphere microbial communities from Kellogg Biological Station, Michigan, USA - KBS C5-4 metaG (SPAdes) (version 2) | ecosystem: Host-associated > Plants > Roots > Rhizosphere > Soil...
ACCTAGCATTGGCCGCATCGACGCAGGGAAGGGGCGCCAGAGACGACCAACAGAGACCCCGCCTTGAAGGCGTTGTGCGGATCGCCCGAACAACCTGCTAGGGGTTGTGGCCCGTCGGAGCATTCTCCCCACCATATGCTCCTGCGCGATCCTTTAGGCTTTCGGCACTGAAGGAGTCACCAGTGATAGCAGGTCGGTGAAGCTGTAGACCTTTCCGGTCTAATCTGTGATCCGGATGGCACCGGCGCCGGCGGACCGCCGTGAGCGGTAAAGGTCAATCTGTTCCATAGCAGTTTCGACCCCCATCCAGCGGACGGGCCCCCCCAATGTTTCGAATGCCACAAAGAAGGTCATGAACCCGGATCGCTTCAAAGCGGGAGTTAAACAAAGACATGTCGCTACGAATGTTCCGTTCCGATCGGACAACTCGCTCGCGCTTGGTCGGAACCTGACGACCGCGGCAGCAATTTCGGCGTGCAAGTATGTCCCAAAGCCTGCACGCTGGTAACGACAGCAAAGAAGCCCCGTCACCACGGCGGGGCTTCTGCTTTCCGCAACTCAACCAGCCATCGCCTTAAGGTTCCCCTGTGCCAGAGACTTCGGAGGCGGTCAGCACTGTTCGAGGCAGTTGTGCGCCGTTCCACACCAATTCCCCCACCATGAGCGCCAACAGGACGATGAGGTAGAGAACGGCCACCTTGGCGATGTCCGGCCAATGATCCATGCCTGCATTATACGCGCTCCCTACCGGGACGCCGTTGATCCGGATCAAGGGGAAAGAGAGATGCGCAGATCTCCAGCAAAGACGGCGACGGCTCTGGCACTGGGCCCGCATGAGCTTTGCACCAATGCAGTAAAATATGGATCGTTGTCCGTGCCGGGTGGACGGGTCCACCTCAAGTGGGTCATCGAGAGCGACAAGCTGAAACTCAATTGGGTCGAGCGGGGAGGCCCTCCGGCGAAGCCTCCGCAGAAAATCGGGTTCGGCACCCAGGTTCTTACACGCGGTCTCTCTGGTGAAGACGTGCGGCTAGTCTTCGATCCGGCCGGGGTAGAGGGTGTCTTTTCGATCCGTTGGCGGACCCGTAGCGTTTTCTCCCCAGCCCGTTAGCCGCCGGAAAGGGCTAGCGGAACACCTTGGAACCGTTCTCCGTTATCCGGCAAACTCGGAGAACAAATTGGCAGCGCGAGCAATCTGGAAGGGCGGCATCAAGATCGCCGAGCTTGCATGCGCCCGTATCGATGAGGCCGACAGCTGGGCGATTGAAAGCGCTGTATCGATCTGGTCACGGCTGAGGACACCCCTGGCAATTAGGGCCTTCGATAGGACTGCGGATCCTCCGCCGCCGCCTCGGACCTATTGCAGCAGACGGTAGAACCACATTTCGTAAGTGCCTGCCGTCCGCGACTGCTGTACAGGTCATCGTCGACCAAACGAGGCAGTACTGACCGCGCCACGGCAGATGGCGGCCTCTGGCAAACGAGCGTCGAGGGGTGGATGAAGGAGCGCGCTACAAATTCCCGATTGGGTGACTGGACTTCCAGATCTTTGAGCTTGGTGCCCTGTCGATGGCGCTCAACCCAACGCCGGCACCAGTCGACCTCAGTTGCATCGTGATCGGGCAGCCGGTGTCGACCGGCAGCTTTTCTCAAAATGGTGCTCCGGATTGGAGAATGGTCGGCGGTTGCTTGGAGAAACCCGGGGGTTGCTAGTTGCGGTCGATCCGCCCTGGCGCTCACATGGGGGGCATCCCCGCGAAGCCTGATCCGACCGTGCCATGCCGGCGCTAACTTGCTCTTTATCATGCTCAAATGCGCTTGGCTTGAGATGCAGGTCTAAGTGCTACATTAAGGATCGGCTGCCAGCCTGAAGGGATGGCCAGCCCTGCCGGAAAGTCCGCCCCGCAAGTCCTGCGCTTTGACCAGAGCGAAGCGCTGCTGCGCAAGGTCATGGAGAGCGCCGCCGTTGGTATGGCGCTGGTCGGCGTCGATGGCCGCATGATCTACGTCAACCGGGCGTTCGAGACCATGGTGGGATTTGCTTCGGGCGACTGCTTGGGCATTCCGGCCGCCGACATGATCTTCGAGGACGACCGGCAGGTGATGATGCTGCAGGTCGACCGCATTATGCGCGGCGAACTGCAGGACCTGAGCCTCGAATGCCGCATGCGCGATCGCGGTGGCCATCCGCTGTGGGGCATGATTTCGGCGTCGCTGCTCCGCAGCGACAGCACCGGCCGGCCGCTCTACGCCGTCGTCCAGGTCATCGACATCGACCGGCAGAAGCGCGCCGAAGCGGCGCTCGCGCAGAGCGAGAGCCGTTGGAACTACGCGCTCGAGTCCGCCGGGCAGGGCGTCTGGGATCACGATGTCCGCCGCGACGACATGTTCTATTCGCGGATGTGGCGCCGCATGCGCGGCATCCCCGACGACGAGTACATCGATCCCGCACAGGACAAGTGGCTGGCTCGGGTCCATCCGGACGACGTGCCGCGCATTCTCTCCACCGTGAAAAAACAGGACCACGGCATCGATGGTTACGACACGCTCGAATATCGCGAGCGGCATCGCGACGGGCACTGGATGTGGATCCTGAGCCGCGGCAAGCCGGTCGAGTGGGACGCCGCCGGCAACGCGATCCGCACCATCGGAACGGACACCGACATCACCCGGCTCAAGCTCGCCGAGACCGAGGCCGCGCAGGAGAAGGAACGGCTGCGTGTCACCCTGCGCTCGATCGGCGAAGGGGTGATTGCAACGGACGCCGACGAGCGAGTGATGTTCATGAATGTCGTCGCCGAAGGCATGACCGGCTGGACCGAGGTCGAGGCGCTGGGGCGCCAAGTGCGGGAGATCTTCATCGCCAAGTCGGAATCCACCGGCGAGCCGGCCGTCGATCACGTCGCCTTCTGCATGGCATCGGGCGAGCCCAGCGAGATCGAGGACGACGTCATCCTCGCCTCCCGCGACGGCACCGGCCGCGGGTTGAGCGGCACCGCGGCCCCGGTCCGGACCGAGGACGGCCGCACGGTGGGCGCCGTACTGGTCTTCAAGGACGCCACCGGAATGCAGCAGGAAAAGCGATTGCTCGCCCACTCGGCACGGCACGACGTCCTGACCGGACTGCCCAACCGTGCCGCCTTCTCGGTGGCATTGTCGGAGGCGCACAAGGCAGTCGCGCTCGAAGGCCGGCAGTATGCCCTTTGCTTCATCGATCTTGATCGTTTCAAGCCGGTCAATGATAGTGCCGGCCACGCCGCAGGCGACGCGCTGCTGCAGAAAGTCGCCCAGACCCTCCGCCGCCGTTGTCGGGCGAATGACCTGACGGCGCGTCTCGGCGGAGACGAGTTCGTTGTGCTTCTCGCCGACTGCCCGATCGAGGATGCGCAACGAGTCGCACAGACGGTCGTCGAAGCGATCGCCGCCATCGACTTCAGCTGGAACGGTATCCCCTATCGGATTGGGGCATCCGCCGGCGTCACTCCGGTGCTCCCAGGCGTTGACCCGTTGGGCGCCGCAGACGCCGCCTGCTACGCAGCGAAACGCGCCGGACGGGGTCGGGTATCGCTTGCAGCTGCGCGCTAGTCGATGCCACCAGGCCAAAGCGGGAGTCTTCGCGTTCTGGCCGGCTCGCGCCATGACATTTTCGACGATCGTAGGTGACCCGGGCCTCAGATGGAGCCCGATCTGAGGAGGCAGATTTCTCCATCGGGCCTGCAACCCTAAGGTTGCTCCATGAGGGAACGATCAGCTGGCATGGACCATCGGTGAATAGCCCGGACTTCTACTGCCAACTGTCGGAAGCAATAAGTGTCTGTCGGCGTTTACAGATTAGCAAATCCCAGTAGTGGGCCAGTAGCAATTGAGAGGGTAGGTTCAGACCAGCGTCATTAGTCCAAATGCCATTCTTGGGGGCCGGCAGAGCGCCGTCACGGCATGAACACTTTTTGCGCTGCATCGCTTAACGCCGTCTCGGCGGCCCTTCTAGCAAATGCCCCTGTCCTCGCCGACGACTGGATTGCCACCCAACTGCGAGGTCAGGCTCTGCAGTTGGGCGACAATCAGTGGCAGCTACTAAAGCGGGAGCAATCGTTCCCCACAGCAGAGTCATCCGCACGCTTGGATCGGGGCATGTGGTGTTCACCCGGCGGCTAGAGACACTCGACCTAGGTCCAGATACGCAGGTTCAGATCCACGACCGCGGCACCGCGGCCAAGCCGAACACGGTGGTGCAGCAGCATTTCGGCACAGTTTCGGTCGAAGCCCAGGTCGAAAACGTCCAGCACGTCGCCGTCGAGACGCCTTACCTGGCTGCCGTCGTGAAGGGGGACCCGCTTCACTGTCACGTCCGGCAAGACCGAGCGTTCAGCGTGGCCATGTCGAGGTCGACGACCATCACAACAAAAGCCACACGCTCATTGCGGTCGGTCAGTCCGCCACCGTCGACGCCATCACGACCGGTGACGACATCGCCGTCAGCGGCACTGGCAAGTTGTCTTCCGTCATCGGAGCCGACGGCACGCCATTGACCAGCGGCGACAAGGGAAAGGACCACTCGGGCAAATCCGGCAACGACACGTCCCCCAATACCGAAGGCGAAGGGAGCAGTGGGAACGGTAACTCCGGCAACGGCAATTCAGGCAAAGGCGGCTCGAACGGCAACCACTCCGACAAGGGCAAGGACTGAGTTGCTAAGAACATCTGGTCCAGGATTCTACTCCTGGGTTCTTGAGGAGAGCGTCATGGACTTCGCAGTTTAGGCTCGCTCCTTCAGCTCTCAGGCTGTGGTGCAGACCGCCGGGATCGTCTGCGTAAACGGGGTCTGGCAGCGCGTGCCGGTAAAGACCGATGAGTCGACCGGATCGTTCGTGCTGCATGAATTTGCTGGACGCCATCGGCTTTATTGACTGGGCGATGGCTCGTGAAGGCGACTGGATCTTCCCCGAGCCGCACCGCCACTCTGACCCCTCCAAGCACGCGAGCCAGCTGTTGAACCGCCGCATGGTCGCCGCTGGTGCAAAAGGCGCTTCGATCGAGACGGTTCACTCGCTTCGTGGTGACGGCATCGACGAGCTGCGCGAAGCAGACATCCAGCCACGCGCTGCCCGCCTGCAGTCGGGCCACGCGATGGGAAGTCTGCATGACGCCTATGTCCGTCGGTCGCTGTCGCGTAAGGATGCAATTGCAATCGCGACGCGCTCTTTCCCGAAAGAAATCGACTGGTCGGTGTTCGAAAATCTCGACTTCGATGCTCTGGTCCGCGGTCGCCGCAGCGGCAAGTCGGGTAAGGAGAGCTAGCATGGGCCTCCTCGACCTCACGCGCCGCCACACACCAGCAAGCAAGCTTGCTAGCAAGCCATCAACGCGACCTGTTCAGGGCTCGTCAACGCGCGGACAGGCAGCCAAGTATTTCGCCGAGCTTCCACGCTTGCGAACGCTGGCCGGCGCGCCGCTCAGCATTGCCGTGTTCGGGAAGGGCGGCACGGGAAAATCCACGACGGCGACCGCAATTGCGGCGATCGCCGGTCGACTTGGACACACTGTCTGGCTTCGCAGTGATCCTCAGGCCTCCGCCCTTGCATGGGGCGCCTTACGGCCGACTGACGACGTTAAAGTTCACCGCTGTCCGGCGCCGCAAATTCAGGCGGCACTCGCTGACGCGCGGAAGCACAGCGTCGACCTCGTTGTCGTCGATAACGCTCCAGTGCAACATCAGCATGCGCTCGGCATCGCCGCCGCCGCCGACCTGGTCTTGTTGACCTGCGGCGCGTCGTTCTTCGATCTCCTAGAAACGCGGCGCTGGGTGAAGTTCTTCCAGACCATCAACGTCCAGCCGCACGTGATACTCTCCTTGGCGCCGCGTCGTCTGAATGTCGGGGGCCCCCTTGCGCAAGATGCGCGACAGGAACTTCTCAAGATCCTCGCCGGCCACAGCGTTCGGCTCTGGACTGGTCAGGTCACTCGGCGGAACGGCGTCGTTGAAGCAGTTGCCGCCGGCTTGAGTACGCCCGAACGAGAGATTCTGCCGGCGCGTCCGCCGCAGAGTTTCGGGATCTGTGGCGCGACCTCGTCAATCGCACGAAAGCTATTCGGACATGAAGAAAACTGACCTCGGTGACGCCACGGCGGCGGCCGATCCCACCGCGATCGAGCGCCTGCAGCCGAATTTTTCCGAAAGCGAAAAGACGCAGAAGGGGGACATCATGGTGCGACTTCCGCGCAGCGTCAGACAAGCGTTGAAGCAGCTCGCGCTCGATCGCGACATGACCGTCCAGCGACTGATGGAAGAAGCGATCGACCTGATCTTGATTGAGCACGGCCTTGGCCCGGCGTTTTCAGATCAGTACGCCGCGTGGGGTGCGGATTGATAGATTGCTAGCATGCTGGCGAGCTTGCTTTACAGCAACCTTGCCATCGCCGAGCGGGCCAATCAAAGGAATGCAAAGCTAAGTCGAGTTAGCTTCGCATAGGTCCGGGCTCCACCACTGGCGAAAGACCTTGGTTCAATCGTCGCGTATCGGCTACCGGCCCTTCTCATTCGACTTCGCACACTTAGTTGTGGCAGCCCAAGGCGGTTGTGCCGACGACGGTGCGTCACTACCGAAAGGCCCCCAGATATCACTAGTCGGGGCCGCTCATCGCGCTTGTTTTCCGGGTATCACCTTGAAACGATGTTCGCCTGATTGTTATCCACAGCAGAACATTGCGCCTCAAAGCACAACTTTGCGCGTTTCAACAACTCAGGACAGAGCATTGCGCCCCAGAGCATAAGCGACAAGAAGTTGGTGAATGCTCGTTCGCCATGTGCGGTTATGAGTTGCAGTGCAGCAGTTCGTTGACCGCATCATACTGTTTTCGCCCTTGTATTCTGTACATATGAAAGCCGGCAGGATAGACAACTAGCCTGCCACCAAGACGAGGTCACGCCGAAAGCTCCTGAGGTTCTCACGCCCGTACCCGCGAGGGTTACAGATCACTCGACATTGACAGATCCGATAATCGAACGAGCTGTGCGTATGGCCGTGGATCCAATAGCGAGGCTGATGTTTGGCAATCAGTTCATCGAGGTTGCTGACGAACGCCGGCGTCAGCGGATCGCCCCGATAGAGCGGCGCTACAGATTTGGTTGAAGGTGCGTGGTGCGTTACCACCACGGTGTCGCCAGCAAAGCGCTCGCTGAGAACACGCTCGAGCCAGGCACGCGATTGCAGGTATTGCTCGCGGGCATGCGCCGGCAGGAAGCGGTCCATCTTACCGGCTTCGAGGTCGATGTGCCGATGATCGGCGAGGTAGTGGCGGGCATAGAACATGTGCTCGCGGCGGATGGCTTCGTCGCCGTTGGCGTAGAGATCGTAGCTGGTCCAGAGGGTGCTCCCGACGAAGCGGACCCCTCCGATCACGGCGACCTCATCATCCAGCAGGGTCAGGCCGAGCTCCGTCGCACGGCGGCGCGCGAGCTCGCGGCTGGTCTTGAACCACCCTCCGTAGAGTTCGTGGTTGCCGAGGATCCACAGGACCGGCATATGCGGGCGCACATGCTCGGCCAGCCAGACGGCGGAGGTTTCGATGCCATCCCCGACATCACCCGCGATGACCGCAAGGTCGGCTTCAGGGATCGACGGGATGACCTCGGGCAGGGTGTGGAGAGTGCGTTCGAACGTTGTCAGGTGGAGATCCGACAATACCCACAATTTCATGAGGCGCTCCCGTGCTTGCTCGGCACAGCCGTCGTCACGTCGGCAGCCGGTCATCTCTCTGATCAAGGTCTTGTATCGATGAGGTGCGCGCCTTTCTGCGCGACGCCGCCTTCGCGACCGGCTCCGAAAGGACTTTCGCCACATCCGTTCCTGACAGGAGGCGCTCGACGACAAGTCGTTCGGCCAACACGACGGCGGCCGCGCGATCAGTTCGCAAAATCCCGACGGCACGCTGCAGCAGCAGGCCAAGCTGCTCTTCGACCGCCTTGGCGACGCCCGCGCGGCGGCTTCCGAGTTCCGGTCCGTGGGCGAGGTCGTCGCCCAGACCCTGCCGCTCGAGGGCGGCAACCAGCATCGACGTGGCAGTGGCGAGGTCGTTCTCAGCACCGGCGTTTGCAGCCCCACTGAGCACCATGTCGGCGGCTCGGCCTCCGAGCGACACGGTCACGAGGTCACGGATCTTCGGCCATGTCGGCACGATGCTGGGCAGCCTGGCGCGCGTATGACCACCCGACTGGCCCTCGGGAAGGATTGAGACCCGATCAACGTCGAGGCCGAGCCGGTGTGCCACGACGGCGTGCCCAACTTCGTGCAGGGCGACCGTTCGGATATCCGCTTCTGATCGTCCATCCGGCGGCAGTACCTGTCCGACGAGATCGGCGAGAAGCATGGGGCGCCCGGCAATCCGCGCAGTGGCACGTGCCACCTTGACCCAGCCCTCGACCATAGCCGGCGTCGCACCGACGCTGAGGCGTGCCAGCTTGGTGAGGTTGGCATCACCGAGATCTGAACCGAGGCAGTAACGGAGAAGCTCCAGCAGCTCATCTTCGTTCTGAGGTGGATAGACTGGAATGCGCTGCTGCAGGCGCCCCGGGCGGACCAGGGCGGCATCGAGATGGGCGTAGTAGTTCGTGGCTCCGATCAGCAGCAGGGGCTTGCCGGACTTCCGGAGGCGATCGATCTCGGTCAGAAACAGCGTAATGACCGGGGTCCACCATTCGCGGGACCGATTGTCCATCGTGGCCCTGTCGGGCAGGGCATCGATCTCATCGAGGAAGCCGATCGCGGGAGCCCGCGACAGGACCTCGTCGGCAAAAGCCCGGAGGTTCTTTGCGACTCCGCCCAATGCCCCATCACCGGTCGTGAACCAGCCGCCGACCGTTGCCGGAACAAAGGCCCAGCCCGCGGAACGCGCGAGGCTCTCGGCAATCAGCGTCTTGCCCGTTCCGGGCGGCCCCTCCAGCACGGGATAGAGCAGGTGGCCGGGAGGCATCGACCCGTCCTTCACCGCCCGGAGGTCAGCGAGCAGCAGGTCGGTTGCAATCCGCACAGATGCCGTCAGCGGCAACTCCGTCAAAGCCGGGCCCGTTGGCAGGGCCGTTGAGCTGTTGCGCACCACGGCCTCGCGCAGCTTGGCAACGCACTCGCCGCCCGTCATCCCTGGCCGGATCGCGCTCAGCAGGATCTGAAGATCGAGCGCCGCCATCTCGGCGGTGACGCCGCGGGCCATACCGCCAGTGACCATCCGAATGGCCCGCCGCAACCGGGCAGGGGTCGGCACAACAATCTCGACGGTTGCGTCCGCTGCGGCCAGGACCACCTCGTCGAAGATCTCCTGGGGAGCCTGGGAGACATAGACGACACTCGCCCCGGCCTCGAGATGGCTGAGGTGATCGGCGCCCGGCCGCACGAACTTCCCGCCCGAGCGGGAGAGGTCGGTTGCCGCGCAGATATGGAGGGCGAGGTCCTGTTGCCGGATCGCGTGGACGATCGACGTCACCCAGGCGGCCGCCGGGACCTTGATGATGAGCAGGGAGGGACGCTGCTTGAGGAGGCGGCGGTTCCTGGCGCTTAGAGCCGCGTCAAGCGCGAGCGACGGCAGGACGTCCGAAGCCTTGGTTGGTTTGGTGGACGCGGCCGCGGCGGAATCGTCGACATCGGGGAGGTCGTCATCATTGTCAACAGAGTGGGGCAGGTCGAGCACGGGGTGTCTCCGGCGTGCGCGGACCGGCGTGTGCTGCCGATCCTGCGCTGCGAGGGTCAGGAAGAAGCGTACAGGGGGAAGTGAAGCGGGCGGGGGCCGGTCAGGACGCAAGCGGAACCGGGCGGCCGTTGTCGAGACCGACCGGAATCCACCCGGCAAGCCCCCGGCCCTTGGCCCCGGTGCAGAAGGCGGCGGCGGCGCTGCCGCTGTGGAACACCAGGTCGCGGGTGACGACGTAGCTGCTGCCATCAGCCGAGAGCTCGAGCAGTCCGGTGTGGGCCCAGGCGGCGCGCAGGTAACTCGGCCCGGCGCCGGCCGTCGCCGCGGTTTCGACACGCACGTCGGAGCCGCGGAGGAGCAGCCAGCGATCCTCGGCCTCGCGCGCGGCCAAAGCTGTGAGGCAGTCGCCAAACCGAAGCTCAAGCACCTCACCAGGCGGAACGTCGTTGGGCAGGCGCAGCGGGCCTGTGCGACCGGGTTCGTTGCGCGGTCCGGCGAGCAGCCCACGGACGGAGCCGCGGGTGAAGAGCAACCCGTGCCCGCGAAGCGCCACAGACGCCTGGGTCACGAAGACGTCCAGCTCGCTGTATCGGCGAGCGTCAACCCCCAAACCATCCGGCAGCATGTTGACCGGACGGTGGTCACCCAACGCCACGCAGCGCGACCACAGGATCCGCTCGCAGACCCGGGCATCTTCCACCGTCAGGGTGCCGCTGGAGTCGGTGATGGCGAAGATCGTGTCCACATTGGCAATCGGCTGTTGGCCTGTCGCGATGCGCCGCGCCACATCACCGCTCATGCCGATGTAGATCGAGCTGCTATTCATCAGGCCATAAATGCCGGGGCAGTTGAGCTCGGGCATACGACCAAAGCCGCTGCGCTTGTTGCCAGCGCCGACCACGACGCTGGCCGAGAACGTGCTGATCTCGAGGCGAGTAAGCCCAGAAGGCGGATCTACGGGAGCAATCGCGGCGGGCGCGATCACCGGATGCGTCGTACCCTCGGAAGCCGAGTCCACCTTGTCCGGGTCGGGCCGTGGGTCCAGACAGCGGCGGACGACCGTATGGGCGTCCATCAGCCCCCCACGGAGCTCGGGGCAGAGGATCTGCAACCGGATCATCACCACAATCGCGCCGACGGGGTCGGGATGGCCGGGCAATCCGGCAACGATGTCGCCGACCGTCGCGCAGCCAGTTTCATCGACGATACTTAGGATCTGCAACTGCACGCCGGGTGAAAACAGCACATGCTGCACCAATCCGCCCACCAGGGAGGGTGCGTCATGTGGGATGGAGCTGAGATAGGGGTTGTTCGCCGCAGGCGCGGCGCTAGAAGAAAGAACAGCCATGGATGCCTCTGTTTACGCAGGGGGTTCGTGGTCAGGTCGACGGCGGGTTTGCAGACCTTCCGTCGACCGCTTCATGCAGGAAGCGGTTCCAACCAGCCGGACCGAATCGGTTCGACGCACTCAATATCTGCAGCCAGCCGAACCCGGACAAGCGGCGGCTCGATCGCGTGGTTAATGGAGCACTGGCGATTGAGCTGGGAAGGAGTGTCGTCTGGTGTCGACGCTGGCCCGGTTGGCGGCGCGTTGCTTCCTTGGCCGCACTCGCCGTGGAGGTGGCCGTCTACTCCGGGGTGTCCCTCTTTCGCCGAGTCGGGCGGACGCCGTGGGATCGAAGATGGCCGGCGGAGGAAGCGGCGATGGTGGCGCCAACAATCAGCCGACCGATCCCGGTGGGAACGATACGGGGGGCAACGTTCTAGGGAACTTTTGGGCGGTGGCGGTGGTGGCGGTGGCGGTTGTATCAAGCTAATAAACTGCAAAGAAGCGGAGGAGCGCGCGAATCTCAATCCTCGCCACCACGTGCATCATTGGTGGGATGACCTGGACGCCGCACTGAAGGCAATCTTCCACGGCAAGACGACTTCCAAGCCTAAATAACCTTACGACCGACGTCGGTCCGCTGGCCTCTGCGGAAGCAACAGACCAGCGGTCGGTACTTGCCGCTCACTCTGCCGCGTGGACGCGAGCCGCCCCCCACCTTGTTGCCTAGGGTTTGGGCGGCTTTGCCATCATCGGGCGTGCGTCGGTATCCTCGCCAGTGGCTATGCGGGCGATCCTTACGCATTGCAATGGGCGCTTCTGGCTTATTGGGTCCCTTAGGCACCGCGGTTTCTCCGGATAACGATCCAGACGGCAATGGCCACGCAGATAGCAATCGCGACTAAGGCGCCGACCATAGTTTTTTGCCTTTCCTTGCTTTCGCCCAAGCATATGGGCGTTCGCACCGCGTAGCCATAGGCGTCACGGACTGCGAAATTGAACTGAGATAGGGAAGTGACAGGGGCTGAAAGCTCTAGTGGATCGGAACGCCGCGTTCAGCCCCGCTGAACGACGCTTGCGCTCGGCCGAGCAGGGTTCCGTTCTGGTCCTTGATCTGGATTTCGACAGTGCCGCTGTGGCCTTCGGTCAGGCCCTCCTGGGCAATTATCATCGCCCCATATCCGGCTTCGCGGCTGGCCTCCTCCAGTGAGGCCAAGGTTTCGCCGTGGATGTCGTAGTTGGTGCGGCCGTCTTCGATGATGTCGAAGAAATAAAGAGGCATTCCGACATAAATGCACAGCCAAGCTGACAGGATGCTTAACAGAGTAGGGGCTTTTTGTCGTGCAGGAACTTTTTTCCCGCACCGACGTTGCCGCGCGGAAAATGCACGAGCGAACCACACGAGAGCGCAGCGCGTCCAGCGTCACCGAAACCCCGGGGCGCTCGCTCGTTGCCCAGCTCGATCTCCACGGGAGGCTCGAGCGGTGGCATGAACAGCTTGCCCGCTACCGAGCGCTCGCGATGTCCGGCCGCAAGGCAGATCAGGACCTTAATGCCTTGCTTATTGACATGCGGAACACCAAGCACAGGCTGGCGACCGAAATGCAGGCGCGTGGCCAAGGTATAAGCAAGAGCGGCGCCGTGAGCAGCCTGCTTCGCTCACTCGATCGGGCAATCGAGGATGCGCGGTCGCTGCGGGGACGATAGCTCTGCTCTCACCATGCGCAGAATGAATAATCCGCACGAAACCGCCGGCTGTCAGCCTCAGGGAGAAGCGACAGAACGGCGGTCGGTATGTGGAGATCACCGCGAGTTGTAGGTTGGAGGAGGCAGGCACCGTCGCTTGTTCCGCGCATTGGCACATCACCCGTTGGGTTATGGAGCGAACGGAAGGTCGAAGTGCCGCGGGCCCCCGCGTCTTCTCACCAGGAGACGTTCAGGCCGCCGGTTGCCGCAACGTCGCGCGTCGTCGCCATGCCGACGCCGGCATTCACCGTGACGTTGTCGTTCGGAGCAAAGGCCCCGCTGAGCGCCACCGCAAGGTTGCCGCCGAAGGTGCCGATATTGCCGGAGACGGCGTACTTGTGGCCGGCCGTCACCACCGCAGGCTTCATCGCGAGGCTGATCGCGACGCCGGCCAGGGCCTGGTTCACCTGCGCCTGCGTCGCGGTCGTCGTGACGACGGTGCCGTTGGCCGTCTGGTATTTGACCACGCCGGTATCCGGATTAACGCACTTGTCGGTCCCCGGGATATAGTACCAGCCGGCGCCGTAGAGGCTGCAGACCTTCACATATTCAACGGCCGCGATGGCCGGGATAGAACCCGATAGCGCGAAGGCAATCGCCAGCAACGTAATGAGCTTCTTCAACTTCTTGAGTCCCCCTGTTGAAAGGGCGACCGTGTTCTTCCCGAGGACGGTCTGCTACTAACAAATTGACGCGGAGCGCCAAAAAACGCTCGCGTTGCCCTAAGGTTACACCGGCCCAAGGGCTGGGGCCGACTTGTCCAGCGTAGGCTTGTGGTGAGTTTGTGGTGAGTTGGAGCCGGCGAAGGCCTTCTCAAAACGAACTAAGTCTTTGAATTTTCTGGCGCACCCGACACGATAGGACTACGGCGCGCGGCGGCCAGCCTCCCTTGTACGGAGAGGGATCGCCCAAGATATCGTCGCCCTCGTATCCAAGCACAGCAGTTCGCTGGGTGACCGAAAGCGAGGCAAGAAATCCAGTCATCAGACGTGACTTCGCGTAAGCGGCTTCCGGCGCCGACGGCGCCTTGCCGAGGACCTTGACGCGGCGATGCCGCTTCTCTTTTCGGTTCACCTTGAACATTTCAGACCTTCTTCCACAAATATGGCGAGCCGTGGCTCGGGGGGGAAGGCGCCAATCCGTAGTCTCGTTGGTAAAGGTTAACCAATTCGGGGTCTTCGGATGCACCCAGAGCTCGTGTTTGCCCCGAGCCTGAGCGTAATTGGCGGCGGGATATAGGTTGCTCATCTTCGGCCATGGAAATTGAAGGTCCTGCCAAAGGCGCCCGAAAACGTCGCCCGCCCAATCGGTGAGCCGAAAATCCCCAATATGCGGGATAGGCGTCTCTTTCGGGCGTGCGCGGCCGCCGTCGCGAATTCGAGGTTTCTGGCTGCATGCAGGCGACCTCTGAAGTCACCAGTTCCTCCAAACAGTCAAAAAATGGCGCTGCCCCGCGCGGCAGACTCAACATTTATGAGTCAGATCAATACATTAAATGGATGGCTAGTAAACGTGTACCCACACCCCGAGAAACCATCAAAATCCGCCGGCTGCCCGCGAAGGGCGACACCCTCAAGCTCACCGCCGAGGTCGTCCGCGTCGCGGAAGGCGAGGACGGCCGGCAGGGCCTCGTGACCGTCTGCATTCCTGGTTACCCGATCCCGATTTCGCTGGCGGAAAGCTATCTGCGCGATGCCGAGGCTTGAGGCCGCCAAGCTGTCGGTCTTCCTGCACGACATGCTGATACCGGATTTTGTCACGGATGATCCGGCGCTAGTCGCGGCAATCCTTGTCAGATACGGCGCGACCCGCGATCAGCTCGTGATGGCCAAGTCCTTGGCCACGATCATCCCCGGCACGCCGATAGCCAATGAACTGGTGACCGAGGAAGAGGCGTCCATGGTGCGGATCGTCTTCTCCTGATCCGGGCGCGGTTTCGGCTGGCCGATGCTAATGGAGCCAGCTCGCGAGAGCGAACGCCGCGTAGCTCACTGCCCCGAGGCAAAGCACGAGCGCCAGCCAGGCCACAACCATCCACCTGATTCCGTAGCGACCCCGGAGCATAGACGCCAAGCTCCAAAACAGGGGCATCTTAAGGCACATCCCGCGCCGGAACCATAAGCTTTGACGCGAGCTTTGGCGTGACATGGCGGAGGACTACCCCGCCGACGACCAAAATTGGCGCGGAAGTTCGCCGCTCTCACTCGTTGAAGAAGAGGCGGTCGCCCGTATCGCCCGGCGCGCTGGGTTCCACACGGCGACCGCCCAAAAGATCACAAGCAGGACTGCGACGTAAACGAGGGCAACCTTCGCAATGTCCGGCCCCTGATCCATACCCCAACGCTACCCGAAAGCCGCGGCCGGGGCCTTGATGGAAATCAAACAGATGCGCCGCGCTCTTCTGCCAGGCTCAAGCGTCCGGCCGCAACAGTGGCCAGCAGTTTAAGTGGATGCATCTGCGCCGGCATTAACGGGTCTTGAGGCGCCGGCGAGTAGGTTGCGGTGCGCACGATCGACCGATTCGTGGCATGGAGATACCGATGCGATTCGCACCTATCGTCGTCCTCGCCCTCATAGGCCTGACGAGCCCTGTCCTCGCGGACGATGCTGCTGACCTGACAGCCGCCAAGGCCACCATTGCAGGGGCCAAGCTTTCTGCCACATCCGACCTGGACATGTGGTGTGGGGCGGCGATGACCCTCGTTGCCGCGGCAACCAAGGACAGCGACGCGAGCAAGTCCAGCGCTGCCGACGCGAGCGCCAGCGATTTCTTCGGCAAGGCGTCTGCGTCAATGACGGCCGATGGAGTGAAGTCGGACGGCTTCCCGGCAATCAGCACGGCTTATATGACGGTAGCCAACGCGGAGCTCATCGCTCAGACCGAGGCGCCGTCGCATAGTCCCGACGACTGCACCGGCAACTAGAACAAGCGTTGGTGCCCTTGTTGGGCTTCTCGCTCGGCTCATCCTCGAGCGACGGAAGTCCCCACCGAGCGAGGACGATTTCGCGCTCGCCGGCAGGGTTCACGATCACGATCGGCGCCAGATAGTCGGGGTAGATTCCGGGCAGAGGGAGAGAGTTAAGAACCACTAGCGCTCCCATGAGCGGACACTACCGGCGCCCTAGCGCAGAACTCAAGCGCGCTCGTGCGGCCTGTCGAGTTGGGGTTCAGCGGCGCTGCGGGTGAGTCGATTGCCGAGGGGCGCCCTCCGCGTGGGGCTCGAGGTCAAGATACAAAGTACGCCCCCGGCTTCGATAATATGCTCCGCACAATCGGGGCGACCACTAACGATTGTGAGTCTGCCCGTTTTAATACACAGAACCGTCACCAGGGCCGCCAGCCCAAAAGCAGAAGCCCCGCTCGCAAGAGACGGGGCTTCTTTGCTGTCGTTACCAGCGTGCAGGTCCCAGGGAGAAACCTGCCCCGTATCAATGCGCAAATGAAGCGATGGTTCCGGCCTAGCCCAGGACCCTTCCCATCCTCTCGATCAGGTCGACGAGCTTGCCGTGGGCATCGAGGAACTTCTGCAGTTCCGCGCCCTCCAGGGTCACCTCATCCCGCCGGGCCCCCAGCCGATTGATGGCAATCCAGGTCGTTGACGGTATCTGTCGGTACAACTCGTCGAGCTGTTTGACGTCGTTGCGCGTGAGGAGCGATCTCACCTAAGCCTCCCAAAGCCGAATCAAAGCAATCTTGCGTCGAGTGCCGCTCGGAGAAGACCAACAAATGATAGTCCCTCGCCAAAACCTGGGAACGTGAGTCTAGCGTCCTGCAAGGACTGGGCGTGTGGAGCGGCGGAAGGTGGCCAGGGAACTTTACCCCGATGTAAAGTTCCAGCACGCAACCTCAAACCGAGGTCAAGATTTGTGCGGGGAGCGTCTTTTCACCAAGGAGTGACACATGAGGAAACTCGCCCTCGTCCTTACCACCCTGACCATCGCCAGCCTGCCGGCCGGCGCCTTTGCCGCAACCCTGGGCCTTAACACCAACGCCACGACGAGCACCAAGCTCAGCGCCGGCAGCACGTCGACGTCCGTCAACACGAGCACCGCCGCGACGATCAACGGATCGCTGTCGGAGAAGTCGAATTTCAGCGAAGTCATGGCAACGCTGTCGAGCCCGAACACTAGCGCTTCGGTGGACTTCACCACGATCCACGCCAAGCACATCAAGTTCGTGCTGGTCGGCAAGCTCAGCGGCTATTCAACCAGCGGTCTCAAGATCAGCCAGGCCAACATGAAGAATAAGACGGCGCTGGATGCCAAGGTCGCGGCCGACGCAACTCTCACGGCCGCGCTCAAGAAGCATGGCTACACCTCGTCCGAGGTTGTCGCCGTGGCAACCGATGCAAAGAGCGACCTGACCGTCTTCGTGGCGAAGTAAGCCCGGGCTCAGCCCGTCAGAATCTTTCGACTTAAGTCATTGTTCCGACTCAAAAAGTTGAGTCGGAACAGCTATCTGACTCCACATCCCGGGTTGAGTGTGGAGTTTGCCGATGGCGCCGCGGGCACAATGGAATGGCTATCGGAAGCTGTCGCTCGTCTCCTGTCCGATCAGCTTGTACCAGCCGCTGAGAAGATTTTCGTTCCGACAGGTCAATCGCGAGACGGGCAACCGGCTCCGCCAGCAACGAGGTCGGCGAGAACCAGTTCATGGTGGTTCAAGACGAGGATCTTGAGGCGGCCCGCCATGAGGCGCGAACGCGACCCTTCACCCGCGACCGGCGCTTCTGCCAGACCACTTCGCCGGCGAGTCAGTCCAGATCGGGGATGGGGCCCGTGTTGGAACAGGACCGCGCTCGGGCCGTAGTCGCCCTCGGCTGGGTCGGCCTCTCGACACCAGGCAATAACCCCGCCGTGCTGATGCGACAGCTCTCGTGCCTTGCTAATCGCTCGCAGTTCGTCCGGCATCTCATGCGCCTCAAATGCTGGATGAAGCTCGCCGTCCTCGCCGCGGTCGAAGGCCCAAAGCACGATAAGCTTCGGCTTGAGTTTCTGCTGCGGTAGCACCCCGGTGCTATCGCGGCTCGCGCCCATACTCGCCATTCGACGATGGACGGCCATCGTTGCGTTCTCCCGCCTAGACTTGCGGCGGCCCGCCGACTTCGATCTGGCCGCGCGAACGGTGAGCCCCAATGATATCCGAAGGGCAGTTCTGGTCACCTCCAGCACCAATGAGATCGTCGAGACTATCGCAAGCTTTGCTGACCTGTCCATCGACGTGGTCCATCTGCACCAATTCGGCCGCAGCCAGGTCGAGTTCATCAAACGCGTCGGGACTGATGTTCTACCGGCTCTGTGAGCGACGCGACAACAGCAAGTACCGGGTGGGCGCCGCAACTGCCAAGCCACTTGGGAGGTTATATCTGCACCATCCCATTTGAGCCCCAAATGCACTATCGGTTTGGCCCCCTTTTAGACTCACACGCCACTACATTCCGTCTTTATGCTCCGTCTGCCGGCGCTCCCCTATTGCTGCTGGCCGATCGCGAGCCGATTCCGCTGAAAGCCGCGGGCGGAGGGTACTGGCAGGCTCGTATCGAAGGTGTCGGCGAAGGGACCCGGTACAAGTTCCGCAGCGGCGAACTCGAATTTCCTGATCTCGCGTCGCGCCAACAGGACGGCGACGCAAGTGGTTGGAGCATCGTTCGAAAGCCCCTCGCTCCATCGGACCGTCAGGGACCTTTGCGGCCATGGCATGAAACAGTGCTCTGCGAAGTCCACGTCGGCGCCGCGACCCCGGAAGGGACCTTTGCCGCGCTGTCACATAGGCTCGAACACTTTCGTGACGCCGGTTATACCTGTCTCGAGATCATGCCGGTGCATGCCTTTCCTGGCGCGCGCAACTGGGGCTACGACGGCACACTCGCCTTTGCCCCCGCCAGCACCTACGGGTCACCCGAGCATCTTCGCGCGCTGGTCGACCATGCGCATGAGCTTGGTCTGTGTATGGTGCTCGATGTGGTCTACAACCACTTCGGCGACACGTTCAATTTTGCACGGTCCTATGTGCCCGAGTGGTTCAGCGATGAGGTGAAGACGCCCTGGGGGCCGGGCATCAATTTCGAGAACGAAGAGGTTTGCCGCTTCTACTACGAAAATGCGGCGATGTGGCTCTCAGAATATGATTTCGACGGGCTGCGTTTCGACAGCGTGCATGAAATGAAAACGGATGGCCGAGACCGTTTTTTGACCGGGCTGGCCGACGTCGCCCATGAGGTCAAACCCCACGCCAAGTTAATCATCGAAAATATGAAGAACTCATTCCGCTGGCTGGAACGGGACTCCCACAATGAGCCTCTGCGCTATCTCGCCCAATGGAATGATGACATGCATCACGTGCTGACCTATCTCACCACCCGGAGGGCCGGCCGACCGGATACGACGATCCGAGCAAGGATCCATATGCGGACCTCGAGAAGGCGCTTGCCGACGGCTTCGTGCATGACCCCTCTGAAGGTAAGGACAGTGATGGTCGCACCCATGGGGGCGACGGCGCGAAGCTACCGCCCGACAGTTTCATCACCTACGTGCAGAATCACGACCAGATTGGAAATCGTGGGGACTCCAAGCGGATTGCCGAGCGGGTATCGCCGGAACAAACCGACTTCATGCACTTCGTAAAATTCCTTGCGCCTCAGATCCCACTCTGCTTCATGGGCGATGAGGCAAATCTCGGAACGCCATTCCCGTTCTTCTTTGATCTTCCCGAGGATGTCGCAAAGAAGAAGCGTGCCAATCGCTACGACCAACTTCGCAATATCTTCAAACACGAGATCGGGCCTGAGGACTCCCGGACCCCAATGACCCCTTGACCTTCGAAATGGCGAAGATCCAGTGGTGCGAGTACAGTGATCGACCAGAACGACGAGCAGCACTGGATCGGTTCAGACTGCTCACTTCGTGGCGTCGGGAGAGGCTCTGGCCATTATCCGGCACCCCATGCCTAGACGCCCGGACAGCCCGCCAGGGGAATTGCCTTATCGTAAATTGGACCTTCGAGGCCGGCGTCCTAACGATGGCGCTGAATCCAACGGCGGCCCCCGCCGATATCAATTGCACTATCGTCGGCACGCCGCTGTCGACTGGCGAGTTCTCTCAACGAGGCGAGGTGCTCCGATTTGGAGCTTGGTCGACCGTCGCCTGGTGAACGCCGCGGTCCCCTATCCTCGACCAGCAGTAGCGAAAATGACGTGGTAGCGCACGGCCGCTAGAAAGCCGCAGAGGCCCTCCCGGTTGCGTGAAGATCGGCCGACAGCGTGGTCAAGAGCCCGTCGGTAAGCGTCCTCGTTGATGGCGCGGATGAATGGACGCGCGGTTACGAGGTACTTGGCTTCGGCCCAGCTCGAAGGTCACGGATTGCCTGGTTGATCCCCGAGCCGCCTTGAAACTCTCGGACCACCCAAGCTCGGATGATTGACTTCGGGTTCCCCACGGTTTCGAAGGAGACCACGGTCGCCAATCGGTCCGCAAAGGCCAGTGCCTGCTCCAGAGTTTTGCGCTCGCTCGGCGGCAACGCACGCCACTGTTTGAGCACCAACCCCTCAGCTTCCGACTTTTGCACCCGGACCTCCCCGGAGACTAAGAGTGCAGGCGAACGAAGCGCTCATTTAGAATGTTAGGTTTGCCGCGAACACCTTCAGCGGCCCCAAAGTGGACGGGCTTGCCCAGAATGGCAGATACAGCACGACCTCGCCGCGCTCGTCCTCGATCTCCAGGCACCGTGCAATGGACACCTCCCCCTTACCCAGCTCATCTCGCAATATGTCGAAGGCCACCGAGCGGGCTTCCATCTCGGCCTGTTCTAGATCATCGCATTCACTCCCGATGACATCTTCGACGAGCTGGTCACGACCGCGCTGATAGTGAAAGTAGTAGCAGGGCATATCGCCTCCTTCTGTTGCGGTGAACTAGTCTCGACGCCAAAGCTTCTCGACCGCTTCCGGGGTGGCACGTGGTTCAGAGGCATGTCCGAGAGTGAGAACGATTACTGTCCAAATGAGATGCAGTCCCGCCTGGTCGGCGATCACCAGAAGCGATCGGTCACATCACGAGAATGATTTCGACAGGCATGAGTCGGGGCTCCATCATTCCTCGCCGCGAAAAACGTGAGGCCTGCCAGTGTCGAATAAGCTCCAGGCCATGGCCAACGAAACGGAAATTCTTCCACGACTGGCAATAGTGCCGGTCATGGCCGCGGCACTCGCACTGCTGATCGTACTTTCGGCCTGCGCCTCTCAATATGGGTTCGATCGCGACGAACTCTATTTCCGTATGCTGCCGCCAGCTTGGGGATACTTGGATCAGCCACCGCTCGTGCCGGCACTCGTGCGCCTCGTGACCCACTGGGTCGCGGACGAGCCCTGGGCCGTGCGCATTCCGGCCATCATCTTCACGGTCTCGTCCGTACCGGTTATTGCACTCGTGGCACGGGAAGTAGGGGGTGGCCGTCTCGCCCAAGGTCTCGCCGCGTGGGGCTTTGCTTTCGGCTCAATGACCCTCTCATTCGGCCACGTCTTCCTCACGGCCTCGGCCGATCTTCTGGTGTGGCCCGCAATATCGCTTTTTGTGATCCGCGCCGTGAGGCGTAATGATGACCGTTGGTGGATCTGGACTGGGATCGTGGTCGGGCTCAGCAGCTACAACAAGCTGCTTGTCGCGTTCTTGCTCGTCTCGCTGGCTTCTGGTCTTCTGATCACAGGCCCGCGAAGAGTGCTACGGTCAGGCGGCCTCTGGATCGGTGCGGCTCTGGCCATGCTCATCGCTGCACCCAACGTCCTGTACCAGGCTCTCCATGGTTGGCCGCAGCTTGAAATGGGAGCAGCGTTGTCAGCCAAGAACGCCTCGAGTGTGAGGGTCATGATGTGGCCAATGCTGCTTCTGATGCTCGGTCCGTTGCTTGTGCCTATCTGGGTCGCCGGTCTCATTGGCCTGTTGAAAAGACCGTCCTGGCACAACCTTCGTTTCCTGTTGATCGCGTTCCCAGTGCTGCTGAGCCTCGTGTGGTTCTCAGGCGGGCAATTCTACTACCCCTACGGCTTGTTGGCTGTGATTTATTCGATCGGCTGCGTTCCAACTGCTTTGTTCGTTGCGCGCAGGAAGATATGGACCCGACTTGCGATTGCGGGGGTTGCCATTAACTCGCTGGCTTCCGCGGTCATTTCGCTGCCAATCATTCCATCGGTGGCGTTGGGAGCCACACCGATCCCCGCGATGAACTCACTGGCCGGCGATCAGCTCGGGTGGCCGACCTATGCTAGGGAAATCGATGAGGTCGCTGCGACCGTTCCCAACAGGGCCGAGACAGCAATCCTGACCAGCAATTACGGCGAGGCCGGTGCTCTGGCCGGTTTCGGCCAATCCGGTCTGCCAGTCTTCAGCGGGCACAATGAACTTTACGATTTTGGTCCGCCTCCCGAGTCTGTCGATCGGGTTGTGGTGGTCGGTGGAATGCTGCGTAGGATTGTCCCATTCTTCGGCAATTGTACCGTGGTCGCTCGGCTAGAAAATGAGATCGGCGTTCCAAATGAGGAGGAGGGGCAGCCAATCGCTATCTGCCAGGCCCCCAAGGCGCCGTGGTCGTCGATCTGGCCGGCGCTGAAGCATCTGGACTAGGCCGCTGTTGAAGCGAAGGAGTCTGCCGCTGCATCGCCGCGCTTGCTCAAGATGGGCGTCTGGAGGGATGCAACTTATTCGCTAGCGCCTGACTTTATTCCCAGCAATGGCCTCCAAACTCTTGCATAGCTTCTTTGCTGTCGGCATCGCCCTGCTGATCGTCGCCGTTTTAGTTGACGTTGTTCAGTATATGCGGTGAGTCCCGCAACGCCGCGACCCTCGGTTCGCGCGCTTACGTTGCGCAGGCGGAGGGTCGGCCGCCCTATCGAAGTCGTTGAACGATGGCACGTAGCTCACCTTCGCTGATTGGCTTGCCAATAATGCGCGCTTTGGGGAAGACTTCACGGATGGCCTTGGCGTCGGCCCCGCTCACAAACACCACTGGGACTTTTCGCTGCGCCAGCTTTTCAGCGAGGGGCACGGAGTCGACCCCTTCGCCCAGGTCGAAATCGAGCAAGGCCAGATCA
>Ga0207695_10003313_pt1 | contig 22832 bp, 21 predicted proteins | sample KBSC54metaG_FD_184354 | JGI IMG/M metagenome (GOLD analysis project Ga0207695, IMG submission 184354) | Corn rhizosphere microbial communities from Kellogg Biological Station, Michigan, USA - KBS C5-4 metaG (SPAdes) (version 2) | ecosystem: Host-associated > Plants > Roots > Rhizosphere > Soil...
ACGCCCGAGGCGCTCGAGGCGCTGATCGACGAGTTCGCGGCCGAGCGGCGCCCGAAGCCCGGCTCGGCGATCGGCCGGCAGGGCTCGGCGCCGGAGGGCGGCCCGACGACTCTGGCCGACCCCGCGCTCTACGACGGCTCACGCGCCAAGCCGATCACCATCCCGAACCTTCCGGCGAAGGAGCGGGCGTGAGCATCGACCTGCGCGCCGCCAAGAAGCGGCTGATCGTGATGGGCGTGATCGACGGCGCGTGCTTGCTGGCGGCGCTGGCCGCGATCGCGGTCTATGTCGTAACGCACTGGCAGCCGGCGCTGATCGCCTTCGCCGTGTCGCTGGCGAGCGGTTTCGGGGCGCAGATCTGGTTCATCGCGGGCCTCAGGCGCCCGGGCGAGGGAGCGTAGGCGTGGCGGGTCTGCTGGCGGACAAGGACCGCATCTTCACCAACCTCTACGGCCTCCACGACTGGGGCCTGGAGGGCGCCAAGCAGCGCGGCTGCTGGAACGGAACCAAGGAGATCATCGACCAGACCCCGGAGTGGATCTGCGACCAGATCAAGGCCTCGGGCCTGCGCGGCCGCGGCGGCGGCGGATTCGGCACCGGGCTCAAGTGGACTTTCATGCCCAAGCAGGAGAGTGAGCGGCCGCACTACCTGCTGGTCAACGCCGACGAGAGCGAGCCCGGCGCCTGCAAGGACCGGGAGATCCTCAGGAACGACCCCCATCTCCTGATCGAAGGGTGCCTGGTCGCCTGCCGCGGGATCCGCGCACACACCGCCTACATCTACATCCGCGGCGAGTACGTCTTCGAGCGCGAGCGGCTCGAGGCCGCGATCAAGCAGGCTTATGAGGCGAAGCTGATCGGCCCCGGCAACGTCAACGGCTGGGACTGCGACGTGCGGGTGACGCATGGCGGCGGCGCCTACATCTGCGGCGACGAAACCGCGCTCATGGAGAGCTTCGAGGGCAAGAAGGGACAGCCGCGCCTGAAGCCGCCGTTCCCGGCCGGGGCCGGCATCTACGGCTGCCCGACGACGGTGAACAACGTCGAATCCATCGCCGTGGTGGGCACGATCCTGCGGCGCGGGGCCGACTGGTTCGCGGGCTTCGGCACCGAGAAGTCGACCGGCACGAAGCTGTTCGCGGCCTCCGGCCACGTGAACCGGCCCTGCGTGGTCGAGGACGCCATCGGCATCCCCATGCGCCAGCTGATCGAGGACTATTTCGGCGGCGTCCGCGGCGGCTGGGGCAACCTGAAGGCCGTCGTTCCCGGCGGCATCTCCATGCCGATGATCCCGGCCGCCGAAGCCGAGGAAGCGATCATGACCTTCGAGGACCTGGCGGCGCGCAAGTCGGGCCTGGGCACGGGCACAATGATCGTCATGGACAAGGACGCCGACCTGGTGAAGGCGATCGCCCGGGCCGCCTACTTCTACAAGCACGAGAGCTGCGGCCAGTGCACGCCCTGCCGCGAAGGCACCGGCTGGATGTGGCGGGTGATGGAGCGGATGGTCACCGGCGAGGCCGAGATGAGCGAGATCGACCTGCTGCTGGACGTGGCTTCCCAGGTCGAGGGGCACACGATCTGCGGCCTTGGCGACGCCGCCGCCTGGCCGATCCAGGGTCTGTTCCGCCACTTCCGCCCGGAAGTGGAGGCGCGGATCAACACCTACCGCGCGCGCAAGGGATCCTTTCCCGGCGCCAAGGTGGCGGCGGAGTAGGTGATGTCCGGCGAACCCGACAACATCGTCCTGCAATATCTGCCGAGGATTGATAAGAAGGTCGACCAACTGATTCAGGACGTGCGCGACCTGAAGGGCTGCGTCTGCGCACTCGAAGACAACATGGTGGTTGCCCGGCGTCGGCTGGATCGGGTCGATGAACGCCTGGATCGCATCGAGCGTCGGCCGGACATCATCGACGCTCCGCCGGGAGTTCGCGAATAATGCCCATCTGCAAGGTCGACGGCGAAGAGGTCGAGTTCGAGCCGGGGATGAACGTCCTGCAGGTCTGCGAGCTCGCCGGCAAGGAGATACCGCGCTTCTGCTACCACGAACGGCTGTCGATCGCCGGCAACTGCCGGATGTGCCTAGTCGAGGTGAAGCCCGGACCGCCGAAGCCGCAGGCCTCGTGCGCGCTGCCCGCCGCCGAGAACATGGAGATCTTCACCGACACGCCGATGGTGACCAAGGCGCGCCACGGGGTGATGGAGTTCCTGCTCATCAACCACCCGCTGGATTGCCCGATCTGCGACCAGGGCGGCGAGTGCGACCTGCAGGACCAGGCGATGGGCTATGGCCGCGACGACAGCCGCTACACGGAGAACAAGCGGGCCGTCGAAGAGAAGTACATGGGCCCGGTCATCAAGACGGTGATGACCCGCTGCATCCAGTGCACCCGTTGCGTGCGGTTCATCACGGAAGTCGCCGGCGTGCCTGAGATCGGCCTCATCTCCCGCGGCGAAGATGTTGAAATCACGACCTATCTCGATCGGGCGGTGAGCTCGGAGCTGAGCGGCAACGCCGTCGACCTCTGCCCGGTGGGTGCGCTGACCCACAAGCCCTGGGCGTTCAACTACCGGCCCTGGGAGCTGAAGAAGACCGAGAGCGTCGACGTCCACGACGCGCTGGGCGCCTCCATCCGGGTCGACGCCCGCGGCTCGGCGGTGCTGCGGGTGCTGCCGCGCACCAACGAGGACATCAACGAGGAGTGGATCTCCGACAAGACCCGCTATGCGGTGGACGGCCTCTCGCGCCAGCGGCTCGACCGGCCCTACATCCGCGAGGGCGGGCGGCTGCGGCAGGCGTCCTGGAGCGAGGCGCTCGACCTCGTCGCCGCCAGGCTCAAGGCCGCCAAGCCGGAGCGCATCGGGGTGATCGCCGGCGACCTGCAGGACGCCGAATCCATGAAGGCTGCGATCGACCTGTTCCGCGGACTGGGCGTGGCGAGCCTGGATTGCCGTCAGGACGGGATGGCGCTCGGCGAGGGCCCGCGCGCCAGCTGGCTGTTCAACTCGACCATCGCCGGCATCGAGGCGGCTGACGTGGCCCTGCTGATCGGGACCAATCCGCGCCTCGAGGCGCCGGTGCTGAATGCGCGCTTCCGCAAGCGCTGGCTGGCGGGCGGACTGCGCGTGGGGCTCATCGGCGAACCGGCCGATCTCACCTATCCCTATGACCATCTGGGCGCCGGCCCCAAGACCCTGGGCGGGCTCTCGCGGCAGCGGAACGAGTTCGTGCAGGCGTTCAAGGCCGCCAAGGCGCCGGCGATCATCCTCGGCGCAGGCGCGCTGACGCGAGCCGACAGCGCAGCGGTCGTGAAGGCCGCCGCGGCGCTGGCCAAGGCCGTCGGGGCGACCTGGAACGTGCTGCACACCGCGGCCGCCCGCGTGGGCGGCCTCGATCTCGGTTTCACGCCGCAGGCGGGCGGCAAGACCGCGCGTGAGCTCGCGTCCAGGGGCGGCGCGGACGTGCTGTTCCTGCTGGGCGCAGACGAGATCGACCTGACGGCCAGCAAGGCCTTCACCGTCTACCTCGGCACGCACGGCGACCGCGGGGCGCACCGGGCCGACGTGATCCTGCCGGGCGCGGCCTACACCGAGAAGAACGGCATCTACGTCAACACCGAGGGCCGGGCGCAATTCGGCGTGCGGGCGGTGTTCCCGAAAGGCGAGGCGCGCGAGGACTGGGCGATCCTGCGGGCGCTCTCCGAGCGGGTCGGGCAGCGGCTGCCCTACGACACCCTGGACGATCTGCGCCGCAAGCTGTTCGCCGACCACCCGACGTTCGGGCGCATTGACTACGTCGAAGGCAGGGCCGCCGCCGCCGCGATGGACCTCGGCGCCCTGGGCGCGCCCGGCGAGCTTTCCGACGAGCCGTTCGCGAGCCCCGTCAAGGCGTTCCACCTCACCAACCCCATCGCCCGCGCGAGCGTGACGATGGCCGAGTGCGCGGCCCTGGCCGCGGGCCCGGCGCGGATGGCGGCGGAGTAGGCCATGATCCGCGCTCAGAGTTATTGGGCAACACCCGGCGGCTGGACCCTCCTCACCGTCGGCCAGATCCTGGCGGTCGTGGTCTGGATCCTGATCTCGCTGGCCTTCCTGCTGCTGGCGGACCGCAAGATCTGGGCGGGCGTGCAGCTGCGCAAGGGCCCCAACGTGGTCGGGCCGTTCGGCTTGCTGCAGTCGTTCGCCGATTTCGGAAAGTTCCTGATCAAGGAGATCGTGGTGCCCGACGGCGCCGACAAGACGGTCTTCCTGCTGGCGCCGCTGATCGCCTTCACCCTGGGCTTCGGGGCCTGGGCGGTGATCCCGCTCGCCCCCGGCTGGGTGGTCTCCAACATCAACGTCGGCGTCTTGTACCTGTTCGCGATCTCCTCGCTCGGCGTCTACGGCATCATCATGGGCGGCTGGGCGTCGAACTCGAAATACCCGTTCCTGGGCTCCCTCCGCTCGGCCGCCCAGATGGTCTCCTACGAGGTCTCGATCGGCTTCATCATCGTCACCGTCGTCATCCTGGCGGGCACCCTGAACCTGCAGCAGATCGTCGCCGCGCAGGCCGGAGGCTTCTGGAACTGGAACGTGTTCGGCGGACCGGGGCCGATCTGGACCAAGCTGCTGACGATCGTCATGCTGCCGATGGCGGTGATCTTCTTCATCTCGGGATTGGCCGAGACCAACCGGCCGCCGTTCGACCTGCCGGAAGCGGAGAGCGAGCTCGTGGCGGGCTACGCGGTCGAATACTCCTCGACCCCCTACCTGCTGTTCCAGATCGGCGAGTACGCAAACATCGTCCTGATCTGCGCGATGACCTCGATCCTGTTCTTCGGCGGCTGGCAGGCGCCGTTCCCGACGCCGTTCACGGCCAGCTGGAGCCCGACCGCGGCGAGCTTCTTCGGCTTCATGTGGTTCTTCCTGAAGATCATCTTCTTCTTTTTCCTGGTGGCGATGGCCAAGGCCGTGGTGCCCCGCTATCGCTACGACCAGCTGATGCGGCTGGGCTGGAAGGTCTTCCTGCCGACCTCGCTCGCGGCGGTGGTGGCGGTTTCGGCCTGGCGGGTGTTCGGAGCCGCCGCGTGAGGCTGCTGGCGCTCCTCGGGCTGGCGGCGCTGGCGGCGGCCTGCGCCACGGCCGCGCCGGAAGGCGGCGTCGCCACCTACGACGCCCTGAAGCAGGCGCATGCGGACTGCGCGGCGAAGGGCGGAACCCTGGTGCTCAAGAGCGGCGGCGATCCCGAGTACATCGGCGATTACGGCTGCGAGAGGAAATGAGGATGCTGCAGCGGATCGGACAGGCGCTGAAGGGCGCGGCGCTCCTGGACTTCGCCGAAGCCTTCGGGCTTGGCCTCAAGTACATGGTGCGGCCCAAGGCCACCGTGCAGTACCCGCACGAGCGCAACCCGCAGAGCCCGAGGTTCCGCGGCGAGCATGCGCTGCGCCGCTATCCCAACGGCGAGGAGCGCTGCATCGCCTGCAAGCTGTGCGAGGCGATCTGCCCGGCCCAGGCGATCACCATCGAGGCCGAGCCGCGCGCCGACGGCTCGCGGCGCACCACCCGCTACGACATCGACATGGTGAAGTGCATCTACTGCGGCCTGTGCCAGGAGGCCTGTCCGGTGGACGCTATCGTCGAGGGCCCGAACCTGGAGTTCGCCGTGGAGACCCGCGAGGAGCTCTACTACGACAAGGAGAAGCTGCTCGACAACGGCGACCGCTGGGAGCGGCAGATCGCGAAGAACCTGGAACTGGATGCGCCGTACCGATAAGACGGCGGCGCCATTCAGAGCGCTGCAAAGTCGACGCCGTCTCGCCCGATCCGGTGAGACGGACAAGAGAGTGAATTCGAGGGGTTGAGAAGAGCCGGATGGCCTTGCAGGCGATCGCATTCTACTTGCTGGCGGCGGTGACCATCGCGGCGGGATTCGCCGTCGTCTCGGCGCGCAATCCGGTCCACTCGGTGCTGTTCCTGATCGCGGCCTTCTTCTCGGCCGCGGGCCTCTTCGTGCTGATGGGCGCCGAGTTCCTGGCCATGCTGCTGGTGGTCGTCTACGTGGGCGCGGTCGCGGTGCTGTTCCTGTTCGTGGTGATGATGCTGGACGTCGACTTCGCCGCTCTGCGGCAAGGCTTCGCCCGCTACATGCCGCTGGGCGGCCTGGTCGCCGGCGGGCTGGCGATCGAGATGGTGGTGGTCTCGACGACCGTCGCTACGCAAGGCGCCGCCAGGCTGAACGACCAGCCGATGGCCCGCGGCGCTGCGGCCGCGGCCAATGTCACCAACGCCGAGGCGATCGGGCGCGTCCTCTATACGAACTACATCTACTTCTTCCAGGCCGCCGGGATGGTGCTGCTGGTCGCGATGATCGGGGCGATCGTGCTCACCCTGCGCCACAAGCCCCACGTGCGCCGGCAGGTGATCGCCGACCAGGTGGCCCGCACGCCAGGCGCGGGCCTGCGCATGGTGTCGCTGAAGCCGGGCCGCGGAGTGGGCGAATGAGCATCGGGCTTGCGCACTATCTGGCGGTCGCCGCGATCCTGTTCACGATCGGGGTGTTCGGCATCTTCGTGAACCGCAAGAACGTGATCGTCATCCTGATGTCGATCGAGCTCATCCTGCTGGCGGTGAACATCAACCTTGTCGCCTTCTCGGTCTATCTGGGCAACGTGGTGGGGCAGGTGTTCGCCATGTTCGTGCTGACCGTGGCTGCGGCCGAGGCCGCCGTGGGCCTGGCGATTCTCGTCACCTTCTTCCGCAATCGCGGCGACATCGCCGTCGACGACGCCTCGATGATGAAGGGTTGAGGGCGCCCATGTCTCCGCAGACGCTCGTCACCGTCATCCTGTTCGGGCCGATCATCGGCGCGGCGATCGCGGGCCTGGTCGGCCGAAGGATCGGCGATGTCGCCTCGATGGCCATCACCACGGGCCTGCTGTTCCTCTCGGCCGTGCTCTCCTGGATCGTCTTCGCCCAGTGGACCTGGGGCGGCCTGCAGCCCTTCACGGTCACCTACGCGCCGTTCATCCAGGTCGGGACCTTCATCTCCAACTGGAGCTTCCGGCTGGACGGCCTCTCGGCGGTGATGCTGGTCGTGGTGACGACGGTCTCCTCGCTCGTGCATCTCTATTCCTGGGGCTACATGGCCGAGGACGACAGCAAGCCCCGGTTCTTCAGCTACCTGTCGCTGTTCACCTTCGCCATGCTGGCGCTGATCAGCGCCGCCGACCTCATGCAGCTTTTCTTCGGCTGGGAGGGCGTCGGCCTGGCGAGCTACCTCTTGATCGGCTTCTGGTTCAAGAAGCCCACCGCCAACGCCGCTGCGATCAAGGCTTTCGTGGTCAACCGGGTGGGCGACTTCGGCTTCGTGCTCGGGATCATGACCACCTTCTGGGCGTTCGGCTCGATCCAGTTCGCCCAGGTGTTCCCGGCGGTGGCCGCGCATGCCCACAAGGCCTGGCATTTCGCGAGCTGGGACTTCCGGCTCATGGACCTCGCCTGCGCCCTCTTGTTCGTGGGCGCGATGGGGAAGTCGGCGCAGTTCTTCCTGCACACCTGGCTGCCAGACGCCATGGAGGGTCCGACGCCGGTTTCGGCGCTGATCCATGCGGCGACCATGGTGACGGCGGGCGTCTACATGGTCTGCCTGCTCTCGCCGATGTTCGAGTACGCGCCGGCGGCGAAGAACCTCGTCGCCTTCATCGGCGCGATCACCGCGTTGTTCGCCGCCACCGTCGGCATGACGCAGAACGACATCAAGCGGGTGATCGCCTACTCGACCTGCTCGCAGCTCGGCTACATGTTCATGGCCGCCGGCGTCGGCGCCTACCAGGCCGGCATGTTCCACCTGTTCACCCACGCCTTCTTCAAGGCGCTGCTGTTCCTGGGCGCGGGCTCGGTGATCACCGCCATGGCGCACGAGCAGGACATGCGCCGCTACGGGGCGCTGGCCCGGTTCCTGCCGGTGACGTTCGCGGTGATGGTGATCGGCACCATCGCCATCACCGGCCTCGGGATCCCGGGGCTCGAGTGGGGCTTCGCGGGGTTCTACTCCAAGGACTCGATCATCCACGCCGGCTATGCGGCGGGGCTGGCGGGCGACCCGATGGGGTACTTCACCTTCATCATCGGAGTCTTCGTGGCCGGGCTGACCGCCTTCTACTCCTGGCGGCTCGCCTTCTTCACCTTCAACGGACGCGCGCGCTGGACCTCCGAGGACCTCGAGCACCATTGGCACAACCGCGATGACCTGCACGGCGCGCACGACGACCACGCGACGGACGCGCAGATCGAGACCCACGACGAGCCGCTCGCCGACCACGCCGCCGCGCACGACCACGGCCACGGCGCGGCCGTGCCGCACGAGACCGCGTGGAGCATGCGCCTGCCGCTGATCCTGCTGGCGATCGGGGCGATCGCCTCCGGCTTCCTGTTCGAGGAGCGCTTCGTGGGCGGCGAGCAGCACGCGTTCTGGCGCGGCGCGATCTTCACAGCGGCCAACAACCATGTGCTCGGGCCGCTGAACGCGCCCTGGTGGATCCTCTCGGCGCCGCTGATCTTCTCGCTCGTGGGGCTGCTGGTCGCGGCCTACATGTATCTCTGGAAGCAGGGCCTGGGCGCACGGCTCGCCGCCCGGCAGGGGCCGCTCTACCTGTTCTTCTACAACAAGTGGTTCTTCGACGAGCTCTATGACGCGACCTTCGTGCGCGCCGCGCGCTTCCTCGGCGACCTGTTCTGGAAGGGCGGCGACCAGCGGATCATCGACGGTCTCGGCCCCGATGGCGTCTCGGCGGTGTCCTACGCCATGGGCCGCCGGACCGGTCTGCTGCAGACCGGCTACGTCTATCACTACGCCTTCGTGATGCTGCTGGGCGTCGCGGGCCTGCTGACCTACGCCCTCGTGGCGTGGAACGCGTGAGGGGAAAGGGCGCGCATGACCGGCATCCTGTCGCTCACCACCTTCGCCCCGATCGTGGGCGTGGTCGGTATCCTGATCCTGCGCTTCTTCGGCCGACCGGAGGAGCCGCGCACGCTCAACGCCGCCCGATGGATCGCGCTGATCGCCACGCTGGCGACCTTCGCGCTCTCGGTGCTGATGCTGGCGGGATTCGATCCCAACCAGGCCGGCTTCCAGTACCTGGAGGATGCGCCCTGGTTCGGAGTGTTCCGCTACCGGATGGGCGTGGACGGCATCTCGGTGCTGTTCGTGATCCTGACCACGTTCCTGACGCCGCTGTGCATCATCGCCTCGTGGAAGTCGATCACCAGCCGCGTGCTCGAGTACATGATCGCCTTCCTGATGCTCGAGACGCTGATGATCGGCGTGTTCACGGCGCTCGATCTGATCCTGTTCTACATATTCTTCGAGTTCGGCCTGATCCCGATGTTCCTGATCATCGGCATCTGGGGCGGCCAGCGGCGCGTCTACGCGGCGTTCAAGTTCTTCCTCTACACGCTGCTGGGCTCGGTGCTGATGCTGGCAGCCATCCTCACCATGGTCGCGATCTCCGGCACCAGCTCCATCCCGGCGCTGATGACCTACCACTTCGATCCGGGCCTGCAGATCTGGCTGTGGCTCGCCTTCACCGCGTCATTCGCAGTGAAGCTTCCGATGTGGCCGGTGCACACCTGGCTGCCGGACGCCCACGTCGAAGCGCCCACGGCGGGCTCCGTGGTCCTGGCGGGCATCCTGCTGAAGATGGGCGGCTACGGTTTCCTGCGCTTCTCGCTGCCGATGTTCCCCTCCGCATCGCAGTTCTTCACGCCGCTGGTCTTCGCGCTCAGCGTCATCGCGGTGATCTACACCTCGCTGGTGGCCTGGCGGCAGGTCGATATGAAGAAGCTGATCGCCTATTCGTCGGTGGCCCACATGGGTCTCGTCACCATCGGCATCTTCTCCGGCAACGTACAGGGCGAGCAGGGCGCCATCTATCAGATGCTGAGCCACGGCGTGATCTCCGGGGCCCTCTTCCTGTGCGTCGGCGTGGTCTACGACCGGATGCACACCCGCGAGATCGCCTTCTACGGCGGGGTCGTGAACCGGATGCCCTGGTACGCGGCGGTGTTCATGCTGTTCACCATGGGCAACGTCGGGCTGCCCGGCACCAGCGGCTTCGTCGGCGAGATGCTGTCGATGACCGGCGCCTACGCCGCCTCCACCTGGACGGCGATCCTGGCGGCGACGGGCGTGATCCTCTCGGCGGTCTACATGCTGACGCTATATCGCAAGGTGGTGTTCGGCGAGCTGGTCAATCCGAAGCTCGCCGCCATCGCCGACCTGGAGGTCCGCGAGGTGGTGATCTTCGCCCCGCTGATGGTGGCGACGCTGCTCATGGGCGTCATGCCGTCATGGATCTTCAACGTCACCCAGGCCTCGGTCGACCACCTGACCCAGACCTACCGTGCGGCCATCGGGGGCTGAGCTTTAGATGAATTTCTCCGCCGGCCTCGCGGTCGCCTACCCGGAACTCATCCTGGGCGCCGGCGCGCTCCTGCTGCTGGTCGTGGGCGCGTTCGCGCCGCGGAGCACGGGGGTGGTCGGCGCGCTGAGCATCCTGGCGTTGGTCGCCGCCGCCGTGGCGGCCGCCGTCCAGCCGCTGGGCTCGGCCTTCGCCGGCGGGCTGGTGTTCGACTCCGCGGCGGCCTTCGCCAAGGTCGCGATCTACCTGGCGAGCGCGGTCTGCGTGCCGCTCGGGCAACGCTGGTTCGAACGGCGGGGCATCCGCAACTTCGAGTTCCCGATCCTGATCGTCATCGCCGCGCTCGGCATGGGGATCATGGCCTCGTCCGGCGACCTCATCTCGCTCTACCTCGGGGTGGAGCTGCATTCGCTGGCGCTCTACGTGCTCGCGGCCATGCACCGCGACGACGCGCGGGCCTCGGAGGCGGGGCTGAAGTACTTCGTCCTCGGCGCGCTTTCTTCGGGCCTGCTGCTCTACGGCGCGAGCCTGATCTATGGCTTCGCCGGCTCGACCATCTTCACCGACATCGCCGCGGCGGTGAGGGGCGGGGCCGGGACGGGCGTGCTGTTCGGGCTGATCTTCCTGATCTGCGGGCTGGCCTTCAAGGTCTCGGCCGCGCCGTTCCACATGTGGACGCCGGACGTCTACGAGGGCGCGCCGACGCCGGTCGTGGCCTTCTTCGCCGCCGCGCCCAAGCTCGCCGCCATGGTGCTGTTCGGCCGCGCGCTCGGCCAGGGCTTCGCCGGCGCCGCCGGACAGTGGCAGGAGGTGCTGATCGCCATCGCCCTGATCTCGGTGGCGGTGGGCGCGTTCGCCGGTCTCGCCCAGCGGAACCTCAAGCGCCTGTGGGCCTATTCCTCGATCGCCAACGTCGGCTACGCGATTCTCGGCATGGCTTCCGGCACCGCCGAGGGCATGCAGTCGATGCTGGTGTTCATGGTGCTCTACATGATCGACGTGACCGGCTTCTTCGCCTGCCTCGCGGCGTTGTCGCGCCAGGGTCGGCCGATGGAGACGATCGACGACATGGCGGGGCTGATCAAGGCGCAGCCGGGGCTGGGGCTCGCCATGACCGCGTTCTCGCTATCCGCCCTGGGCCTGCCGCCGTTTTCCGGCTTCTGGGCCAAGGTCTACGTCTTCAAGGCCGCGCTGCACGCGGGCCTCGCCTGGCCGGCCGTGCTGGGCCTGGTCGGCTCGGTGGTGGCGGCCTTCTACTACCTGCGACTGGTGAAGGTGATCTGGTTCGATGCGGCCGAAGGGGCGACCGATAGGCCCGCGCCCGAGGCCCGCGGCATCGCCGTGGCGCTGGCGCTGTTCTCCTTCCCGGTGGTGATGGTGGCGCTCCGCTGGATCGACCCGCTCGCCGCCACCGCCGCCCGCGCCTTCGGCCTGGCGTAAGGAAGAGAACCACGGAACGCACGGAACACACGGAATTGGCGCTTCGCGCCGGTTCGAACCGCCCGCCGCGAGCCCCAGCGAGCGAGTCAGTCCTCAAGCGTCTGATCCTGGCGGACCTTCGACGCCACCGCCGCGACGCCAATCCGTGAAACCCGTGGTTGCTCTTTTTCCGTGTGTTCTGTGGTCCGTCTCATGACCCCGCACCCGCCGATCGAAGCCTACGACGAGATCGACTCGACCAACGCCGAGGCGCGACGGCGGGCGGAGGTCGGGGAAGCCGGGCCCGTGTGGATCACCGCCGCGGTGCAGACCGCCGGGCGCGGACGGCGCGGGCGCAGCTGGTCGACGGCGCGGGGCAACCTCGCGGCCACCCTGCTCATGACCACCGATGCGCCACCGGTCGAGGCCGCGCAGGTCTCCTTCGTGGCCGCGCTCGCCGCCGCCGAGCTCGCGGACGCCTGCCTGGGGCCCGCGATCGCGCGACTGAAGTGGCCCAACGACGTCATGATCCACGGCCGGAAGTGCACCGGCATCCTGGTGGAATCCGGCGCCCGGCCGGACGGACGCCTGTGGCTGGCGGTAGGTATCGGGGTGAACCTCGCGCATGCGCCGCCGAACGTGGAGCGTCCGGCCACCGCCTACGCCGAGCATATGCCAGGCCGGCCGCCCGAGCCGCTGGCGGCGCTGGAGGTGCTGGCCACGCGCTTCGAGTCCTGGCGCGAGGCCTGGGCGAGGCAAGGGTTCGCGCCGATCGCCCGCGCCTGGAGCCTGCGCGCGCTCGGCATCGGCCAGCCCTGCGAGGCGCGGTTGCCGAACCGCACGCTGGCCGGCGTCGCCGAGGGGCTCGATCCGGACGGCGCGCTCAGGCTGCGGCTGGACGACGGCGGCCTCGAGCGGATAACCGCAGGCGACGTCTTCTTCGGGGGAGCCTGAGGCATGCTGCTGGCGATCGAGCAGGGCAACACCAACACGCTCTTCGCCGTGCACGACGGGACGAGCTGGTCGGCCCAGTGGCGCACGGCGACCGAGAGCGCCCGCACCGCCGACGAATACGCCGTCTGGCTCTCGCAACTGCTCAACATGGCCGGGCTGCAGCTTGGGGTGTTCGACGGCTGCATCATTTCATCGGTCGTGCCGCAATCGATCTTCAACCTGAGGAACCTCTCGCGGCGCTACCTGCACGTGGAGCCGCTGGTCATCGGCGAGAACGCCGAGCTCGGCATCGACATCCGCATCGACAAGCCCTCGGAAGCCGGCGCCGACCGGCTGGTGAACGCCATCGGCGCGCACGCCGCCTATCCCGGCGACCTGATCGTCATCGACAGCGGCACCGCCACCACCTTCGACGTGGTGGCTGCGGACGGGGCCTTCGAGGGCGGCGTGATCGCGCCCGGGATCAACCTGTCGATGGAGGCGTTGCACACCGCGGCGGCCAAGCTCCCGCGGGTCGCGATCCAGAAGCCGCAGCGGGTGGTGGGGACCGACACCGTGGGCGCCATGCAGTCGGGCGTGTTCTGGGGCTACATCGCGATGATCGAGGGCCTGACCGCGCGGATCAAGGCCGAGCGGGGCGCCCCGCTCACGGTGGTGGCGACCGGCGGCATCGCCTCGCTGTTCCACGGGGCGACGCTGAGCGTCGACCACTTCGATCCGGACCTCACCATCCGCGGGCTGCTGGAGATCTGGCGACGCAACCAGGGCCGGAGCTGATGGCCGCTGACGGAGCCGATGACGAGCTCGTCTTCCTGCCGCTCGGCGGGTCGAACGAGATCGGCATGAACTTCAACCTCTACGGCTATGGGCCGCCGCACGACCGTCGCTGGATCGTGGTCGACCTGGGGGTGACGTTCGGCGACCAGTCGACGCCGGGCGTCGAGGTGATCCTTCCCGACCCGACCTACATCGAGGACTACGCCCATCGGATCCTCGGCATCGTGCTGACCCACGCCCATGAGGACCACATCGGCGCGGTGGCCTGGCTCTGGCCGCGGATGAAGGCGCCGATCTACGCCACCCCGTTCACCGCCTTCGTGCTGCGCGAGAAGCTGCGCGAGGCCGACCTGCTCGACGAAGTCGAGATCATCGAGGTGCCGCTGGGCGGGACGATCGACCTGGGGCCATTCCATCTCGAGCTGATCACGCTCACCCACTCAATCCCGGAGCCGAACGGCCTGGCGATCAAGACGCCGCTCGGGACCGTGCTGCACACCGGCGACTGGAAGATCGATCCCGATCCGCTGCTCGGCGGACCTACCGACGTGGCGGCGATCCGCAGGCTGGGCGATCAGGGCGTGCTGGCCATGGTCTGCGACTCGACCAACGTCTTCGTCGATGGCCGCGCCGGCTCGGAGGCGGCGGTGCGCGGGACCCTGATGCCGCTGATAGCAGGGCTGAAGGGCAAGGTCGCTGTCGCCTGCTTCGCCTCCAACGTGGCGCGGATGGACAGCGTCTGCCGCGCCGCCGAAGCCGCCGGCCGGCGCGTCTGCCTGGTGGGACGCTCCATGCGCCGGATGGCGGCCGCCGCCAAATCGGTGGGCCTGATGGCGGACCTGCAGCCGTTCCTGGAGGAGAACGAGGCCGGCTATCTGCCGTCCGAGGCGATCCTCTATCTCTGCACCGGAAGCCAGGGGGAGCCGCGCGCCGCCTTGGCCCGGATCGCCGACGGCACCCATCCGCACGTGACGCTGGGCCAGGGCGATGCGGCGGTCTTTTCCTCGCGGATCATTCCCGGCAACGAGATCCCCATCCGCAACCTGCAGAACAAGCTCGCCGACCGCGGCGTGCGGCTCTACACCGAGCGCGACCATCCGGGCATCCACGTCTCGGGCCACCCCTGCCGCGACGAGCTCGCCGACATGTACCATTGGGCGCGGCCGCAGATCGCCGTGCCCACCCACGGCGAACGGCGCCACCTGCTGGAGCACTGCGCCTTCGCCCGCGATCTGCAGGTCCCGCAGCAACTCGCCCCGCGCAACGGCGACATGGTGCGGCTCGCGCCCGGCCGGGCCGAGGTCGTCGACGAGACGCCGGCGGGCCGCCTCTATGTCGACGCCGGCGTGCTGACGCCCGAGAACGGCGAGGCGCTGCGCGAGCGCCGCCACGCGGCGTTCAACGGCGTGGTTTCGATCGCTGTGGTGCTGGACCGCAAGGGGCGCATCGCCTCGGGTCCGCAGGTGCGCGCGCTCGGCCTGCCGACCGATGCGGATTATCCGCTGGACGAGGTGCTGGACGACCTGGCCGAGGAGGCCGAGACGGCGCTGAACCGGCTCTCCGGTCAGGACCGCGGCCTGGACGAGACCGTGGAGACGGCGCTTTCCCGCGCCGTGAAGAAGGCCAGCCAGCGCATCTGGGGGCGCCGTCCCGTCGTCGAGACCACCGTGCTGCGCATCTAGGGCGGGCCCGCAAGGCGCTCCGACGGCTTGATTTCAGAGCGCGATTCGACGTCCGGCGGTCGCTGATCGCATCGGGTTCTAGGGATCGTGCGGAATCATTGGAACGCCCAGGGCCGACAATCCGGACACCTTGCCGTCGGAGCCGCGGATGAAGCTCACCGGAATGGTGTCGCCGTCGTTGTCCGCGAGGAACTTGTCGCCGCCGAGAGCGATGAGCTCCACGGTGACGCCGCCGTAGCTGACCTCCAGGCTCCCGCCGTCGACGGCGACCTTGGCGAGTCCTTTGCCATAGCTCCCCGCATAGTCGGACATCTGCGCCGGGCTGAGGGCGACCGCATCGATGATCTGCGGCGACCAGCCCGACCAGCCGTACTCCCGCGCGACGGCCTGCATCAGCTCCATGACCACCTGCATTCCGGCATCGCCGTTGGCCATGCCGACGATCGCCCGCTCACCCTTCGGCCAGGCGACCAGGTTCGCCTTGAATCCCCAGTCGTCGCCGCCGTGTGTGAACCGCAGGTCGTCCCCTTGGCCCTCGACCTCGACGCCGATCCCCCAATGGCCGAGACCGGGCGTCAGCATCGTCTTGGCGCTCGCCTGGGACATCAGCGGGCTCGTCTCGCCGTTGTGGGCGCGCTCCAGCGCGATCGCCCACTTGGCGAGGTCCGTGGGTGTGGTCCAGAGCCCCGCCGCGGCCATTTCGGGGTAGGTGTGGTAGCGGCCCTCCACCGCCTGACCTGTCCGCAGGTAGCCCGTCGCGAGCTGCGGCTGCCGGGTGGCCGGCGGGGGCTGCTGGTAGGTGCTGTCGATCATGCCGACGGGACCGAGGTCCTTTTCGATGCGGGCGATCCGCGCCGCCTGGGAGGGCGCGGCGACGGCCGGGACGCAGACCAGCATGCACGCGCCGAATGCGGCTGCGCGCCAGACGCGAAGAGACATATCGGTTCACCCCGAGATCGACGCCGGCGAAGCTAGGCCCGCTGCGGCCGGTGTTCACCTTAATTCTCGGTCACGTGGTCGCCCGGCGGCGCCGGCGCGCTTCGGGGGGCTCGACGAATGGCGCCGCCCATAGGCGCCGCAGCTTGCCGAGCGCGGGCGTGCGGGTTTTGATGGGTGGGCGAGACGCGGGAATCGCGCCGCACGCGAGGAGGAGCGTTCAGTGACCGCTTATTTGGGCGTCCGTGTCGCGGACTTCAGCCAAGGCGTCGCCGGGCCGATGGCCGCCATGCTGCTCGGCGACTACGCGGCGGAGATCGTCAAGATCGAGCCGCCGGGCGGCGACCGCTACAAGGACCATCCGGGCTACCTCGCCTTCAACCGCAACAAGCAGGTCCTGACGCTGGATCTGAGCGCGCCGGCGGAGCTGAAGATCGCCAAGCAGCTGATCGCCGGGGCCGACGTGGCGATGTTCGACCATGCCCCCGGCGTGCTCGCACCGCTCGGCCTCGACGCCGAGACCCTGACCGCCGCCCACCCGGCGCTTATCCACGTCTGGATGCCGCCCTACGGGACGAGCGGCGCCTGGAGCGGGCTTCCGGCGCACCACAACCTCCTGACCGGGCTCATCTCGGCGGCCTTCCGGCAGGGCGCCTACGCCGACCAGCCGGTGCACCTGATCCAGCCGCTGCTCGGGTATGGCCAGGCGGTGATGGGCGCGTCGGCGATCGGCTCGGCGCTGCTGGAGCGCGCCCGCAGCGGGCAAGGCCAGGCGGTGACGGTCAGCGGCCTGAACGGCGCCGCAGAGGTCTCCGGGATCTCCCGCGCGGAGCGGCAGGCGCCCTTGCCGCGCGGCGTGCCTCCGGGCGCCAATCCCCGCTACCGGCTCTACCAATGCGCCGACGGCCAGTGGTTCTTTCTGGGCACGCTGTTCACGAACTTCTACCGCAAGGCGTTCGAGACCCTGGGGCTCGGCGACGTCTTCGAGGCCATGGAGATCGACATGGTCGCCGCGCGCGATCTGCTGACAGAGATCTTCGCGACGCGGCCGCGGCAGGAGTGGCTGGAGCTGCTGCACGCCAACGACGTCCCCTGCGCCCCGGTGGTCGACCGCGAGGACTGGTTCGCCAGCGAGACGGTGCGCGAGGCGGGACTCCGGCTCACCTTCCAGCATCCCGCGCTCGGCGAGGTCGCCATGCCCGCGCCGCCCGCCCGGCTGTCAGCGACGCCGGCCAGGGTGAGGGGCCTGGCCGAGACCATCTCCGCGCCGCCGCGGTGGGAGCCGCGGGCGGCCAGCCGTGGGAAGGGCGGCGCCGCGGCGCCGCTGGCCGGCGTCCGGGTGCTCAACCTGGGCACGGTGATCGCCGGCGCGTACGCGGGGACGATCCTCGCCAACTTCGGCGCCGAGGTGGTCAAGATCGAGGGGCCGGAGGGCGATCCGTTCCGCTCTGACGGCGTCGGCTTCCTGGCCTACAACCGTGGCTGCCGGGGTCTCGGCCTCGACCTGAAGCAGGCGGACGCCCGGGCCGTCTTCCTCGAGCTCGCCAAGCAATCCGACGTGGTGATCGACAACTATCGGCTGGGCGTGCGCACACGCCTCGGCATTGACTATCCGGCCCTTAAGGCGATCAATCCACGCATCATCTCCTGCTCGATCAACGCCTATGGGGACACGGGGCCGCGGGCCGCGCGGCCGGGATTCGATCCGCTTCTGCAGTCGGAGGGCGGGATGCAGTCGGGCCAGAGCGGCGCCGACCATCCAACGCTCATCACCATCCCGGTGAATGACGTCGCGACCGCGGGTTCGGTGGCGGCCGCGGTGATCGCGGCGCTCAACGCCCGCGAGCGGACCGGCGAGGGCCAGGAGATCCTCACCAGCCTGATGGCCTCGAGCCTGCTCTTCCAGCTGCAGGAGGTGACGACCTATCCCGGGCGGCCGCCGAACACACCCGGCGAGATCGACTGCATCGGCGCGAGCGCGCTCGAGCGCTACTACGCCTGCGCGGACGGCTGGATCGGCATCGCCTGCGGGGCGGCGGACGAGGCCCGTGCGCTCGCCCGCGTGCTGGACGTCGACGTCGGCGACCCGGCCGCGGCGCTGACGGCCGCCCGCGAGGGCGAGCTCGCCGGGAAGCTGGCGGCCGCCTTCGCCGCCCGCCCGCGGGAGGAGACGCTCAGCGCGCTTCTCGCGGCCGGCGTTCCGGCCGCCCCGGCCCTGCGCACGGCCGAAGCCCTGCAGGATGATTGGCTCTGGGAAAACGGCTTCTTCCAGCACTGGGAGCATCCGCGCCTAGGGCCGCTCATCGGGGTCAAGGCCTTCTCCGAGTTCGCCCGCACGCCGGCGGGCTACAGACTGCCGACGCCGGACCTCGGCCAGCACAGCCGCGAGGTGCTGCAGGATTTCGGCCTCGGCCGGGAGCGCATCGAGGCGCTGATCGCGTCCGGCGCGGTGTTCGAAGCCCGCACGCCGGCGCCCCTGGAGTCGGCTTGAGCGGCCGGGTCGGACTGGCCGGCTGGCTGGATCGGGAGGCGGCCGACCTGTACCCGGGCTCCTTCGCCCTGGTCATGGCGACCGGTATCATATCCAACACGCTTTGGCTGGAGGGATTCGCCGTCCTCTCGAGGGCGCTGTTCGCGGTGGTCCTCGCCGCCTATCCGTCGCTTTGCGCGCTCATGGCCGTCCGCCTGGTCCGCCACTGGCCGAAGCTCTGGGCCGACCTTGTCAATCCCCGCCTGGTGTTCGCCTTCTTCACACTGGTGGCGGCCTCCGACGTGTTCGGCGTGGGGCTCGATCTCAGGGGTTACGCGGGCGCCGCGGCGGCGCTCTGGGTGTTCGCGCTCGTCGTCTGGACCCTGCTGGTCTACGTCAGCTTCGGCGTCCTCACCTTCCGCAACACCGCCCAAGGCGCGAACGTGGTGCACGGCGGCTGGCTGATCGCCATCGTGGGCACCCAGAGCCTGGTGATCCTCGGCGCGCGGATCATCCCGGAGCAGGGGGCGCTCGCGCCCAGCCTGTTCGTGCTGATCCATATGTTGTGGGGCGTGGGCCTCGCGTTCTACGGCATCTTCATTACGCTGTTCTGCTACCGGATCTTCTTCTTCGAGGTGGGCCCCGAAGACGTGACCCCGCTGCTCTGGGTCGTGATGGGGGCCGCCGCCATCAGCACAAACGCCGGGTCCATGCTCATCCTGACCAGGAGCGGCGTGCCCTTCCTCGTCTCCATGCGCCCCTTCATCGACGGGGTGACGCTGATCATGTGGATCTGGGCGACCTGGTGGATCCCTATGCTCGTGCTCTTCGGCCTCTGGAAGCACGGCCTGAAACGCGTGCCGCTCTCCTACACGCCCATGCTCTGGAGCCTCGTGTTCCCGCTCGGCATGTATGCGCTCGCGAGCCTCAGGCTCGGGCTCGCCGCAGAGTTCGCGCCGCTGCGCAGGCTGGCCGAGACCATGGTCTGGGTGGCGCTCGCGGCCTGGGCGCTGACCGCGATCGGACTGGTCGCGGCCGTCTGGGCCCGAGCCCGCAGGCTCGTGGCGCCCGCGTCCGCGCGGTGATCTCGCGTCCGCGCCCAGCGGGCGCTATACCGCCTGGATGATCGGCAAACTCAACCACGTTGGCGTGGCCACGCCCTCGATCGAAGACTCCGTGCGGCTCTACCGCGACATGCTGGGTGCGACCTCGATCGGCGAGAAGTTCGTCATGGAGGAGCAAGGCGTCTGGGTCTGCTTCGTCAACCTGCCCAACAGCCAGATCGAACTGATCGAGCCCTATGGCGAGGCCTCGCCGATCCGCGCCTTCCTTGAAAAAAACCCAAAGGGCGGCCAACACCACGTCTGTTTTGAGGTGGTCGACATCGAGGCCGCACGCGACGATCTCGCCGCCAAGGGCGCGACGGTGCTCAACGGCGGCAAGCCGCGGATCGGGGCGCACGGCGTGCCGGTGATCTTCGTCCACCCGAAGGACATGGGCGGCGTGCTCGTCGAGCTGATGGAGACGCCGAAGGGAGCGCACCGATGAGTCCGTTCACCTGGGCCGCCATCTACCTCACTGTCTGGTGGACGGTGTTGTTCGCCGTCCTCCCGATCGGGGTGGTCAGCCATGCCGAGGCCGGCATCGACAAGGGGGACGGCGGCGATCCCGGCGCGCCGGTCGATCCGAAGCTGAAGCGCAAGTTCCTCACCACCACGTGGATCGCCGCGGTGATCTGCGTGCTGTTCTGGACCGCGCTGCACTTCCACCTCATCCATCTGCCCAGCCTGCCGAGCGAAGTGCACGAGGTGCGCTAAGCTCGCAGCCCGCGTTGCCAAGCCGCGTCGCCTGACGCTATCAGAGCCGCTCGCCCAAGCCCCACCGGAGCCGCATGCGCCTTTCGCGTTACTTCATGCCGACGCTGCGCGAGGCGCCCTCGGACGCCCAGATCGTCTCGCACCAGCTGATGCTTCGCGCCGGCCTGATCCGCCAGGAGGCGGCCGGCATCTACGCCTTCCTGCCGCTCGGCCTTCGGGTCCTGAAGAAGGTCGAGCAGATCGTTCGCGAGGAGATGAACCGGGCGGGCGCGATCGAGGTGCTGATGCCCACGCTGCAGCTCGCCGACCTGTGGCGAGAGAGCGGCCGCTACGACGACTACGGCGAGGAGATGCTGCGCATCAAGGACCGCCACGAGCGGGACCTGCTGTACGGGCCCACTGCGGAGGAGGTCATCACCGAAATCTTCCGGGCTTATGTGAAATCCTACAAAGACTTGCCAAAGAATCTTTACAACATCCAGTGGAAGTTCCGCGACGAGCGGCGGCCACGGTTCGGCGTGATGCGCGGCCGCGAGTTCCTGATGAAGGACGCCTATTCGTTCGATGTCGACGAAGCCGCGGCCCGGCGGTCGTACAACCGCATGTTCCTGGCCTACCTCAACACCTATGCGCGGATGGGGCTGAAGGCGATTCCGGTGCGCGCCGACGCCGGCCCGATCGGCGGCGACCTCAGCCACGAGTTCATCATCCTGGCCAACACCGGCGAGAGCGAGGTGTTCGCGCACCAGGACCTGGTGGAGATGGGCGCGCCGGGCCCGGACATCGACTGGGACGGCGACCTCCAGCCCTTGGTCGACCAGCGCACCCGCCTGTACGCAGCCTCCGACGAGATGCACGATGCGGCCCGCTTCAAGAAAGAGGTGCCCGAGGCCAAGCGGATGACCGCGCGCGGCATCGAGGTCGGCCACATCTTCTATTTCGGCGACAAGTACTCGAAGCCGATGAAGGCGGTCGTGGCCGGGCCTGACGGAGTCGAGCGGCCGGTGCAGATGGGCTCCTACGGCGTCGGCGTCACGCGATTGATGGGGGCGATCATCGAGGCGAGCCACGATGAGGCGGGGATCATCTGGCCGGACAGCGTTGCGCCGTTCGACGTCGCCGTCGTCAACCTGCGGGTAGGCGAGGCGGCCGTCGATCAAGCGGCGGAGGCCGCCTACCGGGGGCTGCAGTCGGCCGGCAAGGAAACCCTGCTGGACGACCGCGACGAGCGGCCGGGCGCGAAGTTCGCCTCGTTGGACCTGGTCGGCCTTCCCTGGCAGCTGATCGTCGGGCCGAAGGGCGTCGCCGACGGTGTCGTAGAGATCAAGCGCCGGGCCACCGGTGAGCGGCAGACCCTGCCGCTCGAAGCCGCGCTCAAGGCGATCCGCGGGTGAGCGAGCCCGCCGCCGGCGCGCGCGCCCCGCCGTTCGGGCTCTGGGAGCGGATGGTGGCGGGCCGCTACCTGCGGGCCAAGCGCAGCCAGGGCGGCGTGGCGCTGATCTCGATCATCTCCTTCATCGGCATCCTGCTGGCGGTGGCGGTGCTGATCATCGTGATGTCGGTGATGAACGGCTTCCGCTCCGAATTGCTCGGCCGGATCCTGGGCTTCCAGGGCCACGTGTTCGTGGCCGGCGGAGTGGTCGACGGCCCGGCGCTCGGCCCCGCCGTGCAGCGCATCCGCGCGGTCCCCGGCGTCGTCCAGGCGACGCCCGTGATCCAGGGCCAGGTGCTGGCGATGGGCCCGAACCAGGTGACGGGGGCGGTGATCCGCGGCGTCTCGGCCGCCGATGTGGCCGCAAGCCCGATCATCGCCAGGAACATTACCCACGGGTCGCTGAAGGGGTATGGCGAGGGCGAAGACGGCGGCGACCGCGTCCTGGTGGGCGACCGGCTGGCCGAGACGCTGGGCGTGCACGCCGGCGATCCGTTGACGCTGATCTCGCCCTCCGGAGCCGCGACGGCGTTCGGCGGCTCGCCGGTGCAGAAGACCTTCATCGTGGCCGGCACCTTCACGGTCGGCATGAGCCAGTACGACCAGGCTTACATCTACATGCCGCTGGCCACGGCGCAGCTGTTCCTGGGCCGCGAAGGCTCCATCGACGAGATCGAGATCAAGCTCAAGAACCCCGACGAGGCCGAGCGGCTAAAGGGCCGGATCGCCAGGGCCGCCGGACCCACGGCGCTGGTCACCGACTGGACGCAGCGCGACACCTCCTTCTGGGGGGCGCTGAAGGTCGAGCGCAATGTGATGCGGCTGATCCTGATGCTGCTGGTGGCGATCGCCGCGCTCAACATCATCTCGGGCCTGGTGATGCTGGTGAAGAACAAGGGCCGCGACATCGCCATCCTGCGCACCATGGGGGCGGGGCAGGGC